>Ga0193954_1000676_pt1 | contig 19092 bp, 16 predicted proteins | sample BB_5_MG_FD_140340 | JGI IMG/M metagenome (GOLD analysis project Ga0193954, IMG submission 140340) | Microbial mat bacterial communities from the Broadkill River, Lewes, Delaware, United States - BB_5_MG | ecosystem: Environmental > Aquatic > Freshwater > River > Microbial mats | place: USA...
GATACGGGCACAAAATTCGAACAATTCGTACCTTCAAACACTTGCATTTGAAGTCCACCAGAAGGATAATTGCCAACCCAACAATCGTAAATATTAACTGTTAAAGTTGCTGTTGTAGACGCTGCGGTAAACTTAATCCAACTATTATTATTAATAATAACATCGAAGAATGGAGCTCCAGTACCCCAAGAGCCAGCTTGACCAAATATTCCGCCTGTATTCGTTCCATCGGGCATATTTACACCATTAACATCTTCATTGTTTCCACGCATATTGTCTGGTCTGTCTGCTGTGTAAGACGCACTTGTCGATGCACTATAACCGTTAATGTCACAAATGTACAGCGCATTAGCGCAATCATCATTTGTAGCAGTTGACGCACAAATACCAAAAGTTCCGGTGCTTGTACCAAATCCCCAGTAACGTAAATAAACTGTACTTCCAGGTGTTAAACCGGACTCGGATATTAATGGTAGTAAATCATTGCTTGAGCCCGGGTAAGCGCTATTATCATCAGAACATGCAATTTGAGTGAGTGAACCACAAGTCCCGGAATATAAAGCCATAACTCCGTCAGTTATTGCTCCGGAAGCACCATTAGGCTGACTTGTAATATCTAAATTTCCACTTGCAGGAACCGTAATCGCAAACCAAACATCCGAAGATGAAGCTGAGAAACCTCCAATGGCAGCACCGCCACCACCAGCACAAGAAGATGGGGTTGGTGAAGTAGTGGAAGCAGTTGCACCAACAGTAGTAAATGATGAAAACTGGCACGTTGCACTTACCGCTGGTAATTGAATTGCATTACATGGTTCATCGTTTGTAGGTGTTGGAGTAGGTGTACCTGTAATACAAATTTGAAAATCACCTGTATTTCCTTGGTAGTAATCATACACCCTTATGTAGTATGTTTGTCCTGGAACAAGTCCAACAATATCGGACTGTTCATCTTGAGAAGTGAAAGAAGCATCAACGCAAGAAATTGATGAAAGACTCGCACATGAGCCTGAGTATACTTGAAATACAAGATCTAAATTATCTAATGGATGAACTTGTATGTTTTGCAAAGAATTTGTCGCAACAAAACTAAACCAAACATCATCATCAGCAGAGCCCGAACAACCCACTATTGATTCAGATGCACCATCAGTTGTTGCTGTTGTATAGGAACAAGAACTATTCACATTTAGTGGTGTCGCAGCCGTACAATCGTCATTACTTGGTGCCGGTGGAGGAGTTGTAATACAAATCGTAAAATCTCCTGATCCTGCTCCGGCATAATAGTCATAGATTCTTACGCGATACGTTAATCCTATTGTTAATCCATTGTAATTAATTGTTTCTGTAATACCCGTCAATCCATCATCCTTACAAACAAGGGAAGTTAACGTGGCGCAATCATTCGAAAATAATTGAACGACAGGATCCATACCTCCAGATGGAGTCACTACAATTTGATGCGCGTTTGAGGTTGCCACAAATTGATACCAAACATCGTCATCGGCGGTTCCTGTACAACCCGGGATTGTTTCCGTAGCACCTGTTGTTGTTCCTGCTGTAGGCGAAATACAATCTGTTGTAATTGAGATAGCGGTAGCAAATGAACAACCATCCGATTGAGAGAAGCTAATTTGAGGAATAAATGCGGCTAAAAGTAGAATTGAATATATAATTTTCATCTTTTAATCGTTTAGTTTTCTAAAGTTAAAAGGACTTAGATTATGATGCAATAAAATTGATTTTACATCGATGATATTGAATTGATTGTCAGATTCTGCTCTTTTTTCGCCTTGATCTTTTAAAACAATTAAAACTTCACCGCGTTCTAGGTCCTCTTTGTAACGGACTTTAAATTCTTTAACTTGGTTTAATTGTATTCCTGTTTTTTGGATTTGATCAATTGAACTCGCATTCAAGTTTCCTTCAAAAGAATAACTGAAGGTTTGCCCGTATGAGGTGAAGGCAAGTAGAGTCCCTAAAAGAAGGATGACTTTTTGTATCATAGTAGTATAAATTGCAGTTGTAGTGCGTGTAAATACGCGAAAACAAAACTAGGCAATTTAAATGAATTAGACAAAATGAAAGAGTCCCTTTTCGTTGTGAAACAAGGTCTTACAGGACGATTAAAACTACTTAAACGGTTTATTACAGCAAATAAAAGAGGTGTGGATTTATAATAACTCTTCAATTATTCTATCCATTGAATAACCTTCTGCTTCTGCGCGATAATTTCGCACCAATCGATGTCTAAGGATTGGCTTAGCGACCGCTTTAACATCTTCGATATCCGGAGAATACTTTCCATTGATGGCTGCGTGACATTTTGCGCCAATTATTAGATATTGTGATGCTCTAGGACCAGCGCCCCATGTAATGAAATCTTTTGTGATTTTTGGAGCTGAATCGTCTCCAATTCTTGTTCGCCCAACCAATTTTACAGCATATTCCAAAACATTATCAGCAACAGGTATACGTCGTATTAATTCTTGATATTTGATAATTGAATCTGCATTTAACATTTGATTCAATTTAACCTTTGTATCCGTTGTAGTGGCTTTAACAATGGCTAATTCTTCTTCATATTTAGGATAATCTACCCATATATTAAACATGAAACGGTCTAATTGAGCTTCAGGTAATGGATAGGTTCCTTCTTGTTCAATTGGGTTCTGAGTTGCTAATACAAAGAAAGGATTTGGAAGTTTATATGTTGTTCCAGCTGCAGTAACAGATTTCTCTTGCATTGCTTCTAATAGAGCAGCTTGTGTTTTAGGTGGAGTTCTATTTATCTCATCAGCTAAAATGATGTTTGAAAATAAAGGACCTTTTAAAAACTTAAATGTTCGATTTTCATCTAGGATTTCAGAACCTACAATATCGGAAGGCATTAAATCGGGAGTAAATTGAACCCGATTAAAATCTAAACCTAAACAATCCGAAATGGTATTCACCAATAATGTTTTTGCTAATCCTGGTACACCAACTAATAAACAATGTCCACGAGAGAAAATTGAAATTAACACCTGATCTACTACATCTTCTTGCCCTACGATAACTTTATGTATCTCGGTTTTAAGTTTGCTATAATCTTGTACTAATTGATCTAATTCTGCTTTGTCAGACATGGTTGTAATTTATTTTAAGCTAAATATAATGTTATTGCGGTAACCATTGATTTTTGAACTCGCAATTTTTATACTCATCGTCTATTCGAACATAGGCATTCGATATTTTAGACGAAATCCATTCGTTCATTATTCTTTGTTTTTTATCGCTTTCAGCAGCGCGTTTAATCAAGGAATAATCATCTTTTAAATTGGCTCTATGTGGTGTCGTTCTCTCCATTAATCGAACAATTCTTACTCCTTGCTTTCGATCAAATAAGTTTGCATAAAGATTTGGTTGAGAAATATCACCTTTCTCCATTTGATCAGTTAACAGATATATTTGTTGATCGACTTGGTTTAAATCTTCCATGTCCCATGTCTGTTCTCCTGTGATTGGATTTGTAATAATTCCTTTATTTTGCATAGTAGCTTCATCATTCGAATACATTTTTACCGCATCGTCCCAAGTGATTTCGCCCGCTTTAATTCTATTGTAACATGAATCGAGTTTTAAAGCTGAAGCCTCTAAAGCATTGTTTGCAAATTCTGGAATAATTAAGATATGTTGACAAGTGTAATCATCTCCTTTGCGTTCTAAAAGTTTTACAATGTGGTAACCATAATCAGATTCGAATACTTCTGAAATATCACCAGGAGCAAGATTAAAAACCGCGGCTTCGAATTGAGGTACCATCATTCCACGTGTAGCAATGATTTGACCTCCTTCTTTTGCAGAACCTGGATCCATGGAATGAATACGCGCTTGAGTTGAGAATGATTTTCCTCCATCAATAATATTTGTTCGGATTTCATTTAGTTCATCCGAGGCTCTTTTTTTATCTTCCAACGTGATTTCAGGGTAGTGTACAATTTGTTGGAAACTCAATTGAGCATTGATTAATGGGATACTATCCAATGGAATTGATTTGTAGAATTTATCAACCTCTCTTGGTGTAACCGTAACTTCAGAAGCAATTTGTCGCTCCATTTCTTGAGCCAGCAATTGATCCTTAATAATAGGACGGAATTCTTTTTTGATTTGTGTGGCAGATTTTCCGTAGAATTCTTCCATTTGTTGACGACCTCCAATTTGATTTTCAATAACGCGTAATCGATTCTCCATTTCAGCATCAACCTGTGCGTCACTCACTTCAATACTATCTAATTTTGCTTGATTCAATAGTAAGTACTGAAACATAATTTCTTCCAAGATTTGACAATCTATTTCAGGAGTTATTTCCATTCCTGCTTGAATTGCTTGAAGTTTTTGTGCTTGGATTTCAGAAAGCAAAATCACATTGTCTCCAACTTGTGCTACCACCTTATCGATTGTAGTTCCTTGACCAAAAGACAAATTGGACAGTAATAAAGTGATGCTAAATACTAGTAATAATCTCATGTTTCTTTTTTATACGTTGAATCAACTTAGACTCATTCTTTTCTTTAAGTTCTTGCAACCTTGTAGCTACGATTCGACTTCTGATCTCATTCGAAAGAAATTCTACAGGCGGTGCTTCATCCTTAAGTTTGTAATCTATAATGTTCAGAAAATAGGTGAAACTATCATCTGAGAAATATGTTTTTGTTCTATTAAGAACGATATTATCAATATTAAATTTTCCAACAGGTATGTCTTTCGTTAACTCTTCAAAATAAATCCATGTGGAATCATTGAAATAATAATTCTCTGCGTAAAGTTTAGCATAAGAATTTAGTTCTGAGAGGTCTTTATCATTTTTTAACAGGTAATTTAAATGTACATCTTCTGACTTGAAGTCGAGTCCATTTGGAATTTTCAAATATAAAGCCTTTACAATGTAATCATGTAATATAAATTCTTCCTTATGCGAATCGTAATAAGATTGAATATCTTTTTGTTCAATGATAGTGTCGAGTTGTTTTTTCAATTCAATTTCTTCTAAGTAGTATTGAGCTAAATCACCCGAGAACGATTGAGATCTTAATTCAATTAATTGCCATGTATCTGGAAATTCTTCTCTCAATTCTGCTTTAAAGGTTTCTTTCAGACACCAACTATCCACAAAAGTTTTTAAATCAATGGAGTCGTCTGGGTTCATGCCTAAATGCGACATGATGATGAAAGCATCGTTTTCAGTTAACTCGCTATCATCTACAGAGGCAATAACCTTATTGTTATAGTTACAACTATTTAATAATGCAAAACAAAACAGGCCAGCAAGTATGCTAGCCTGTCGAAATGATATATAAAGTTTATTTACCAATAGAGTATAGTTCTTCTTGGTTTACTTTAATCGTGTGCTTTTTACTTAATTCTTCTAGCCAATTTTTCTCTAAGAAATTTTGGTAATCTGAAGTAATTGCACCTTTAGCTTCTGCAAACTCTTTTTGAGCAGGTTGTAATTTTTCTTTAACTAATACGATGTAAAACTTACCATCAACTTCAAATGCTTTATTTAAACCAGTGATTAAGTTTTTGTTTTCCAAGTATGGTGTTTTATTGATGTCAAATTTTCCATTTCTATGACGAATGTTTAATTCAGAATCGCCATTAATGATTTGAACTACTTCCACAGGTGAAAGTGTGTCTCTTTTTAATAGATCATACGCCTTACTTGCAGATTCAGCCGTATAACACTCGTAAACATCACCGTTTATGCGTTCTCCCCACATATAATCTGATTTGTTATTCTCATAGAACGATTTTAAACCAGTTGTATCTTTCATCGCTTTGTTCCAAACTTTATCAGACATGATTTCATATAAAAGTATACCATCATGGTATTCAGTAATTAATGCTTTGAAAGCTGGATATTTTGAAGCTAATTTTGACTCTTCATAATTCAAAATTGTTTCTTTTTCCCAGTTCGCATATTGCGCGTCTACAACAACGTTAGTGTTTTCTTGTCTTGCACCTCGGTAATTTGACTTTAAATATTGTGCGAATTCTTGTTGGTAGAATTTCTTCTTGTCCATTTTGAATAATGGTTTATTGCTTGGAAGGGTAGAAGGATCGAATTGACCTTTAAAGTAAGTAGAATCTAAGTTATCATAGAACCATTTAAGTCCCTTTTTACTTTTGCTAGAGAATTTGTATTCCTTTTTCAATTTAGCAACAAATGAATCTTGTGTTGTTTTAGAACGTTCATCTTTAGCAACTTTGCTTTCCAATGCATCTTTCATTACTTCGTACGAAGCTACACCTGTTAACTTTAAACGTTTAACAATATGGAAACCATAATCAGTTCTTATCGGTGCGCTATACTCGCCATCATTCGCAATTGCAAATGCAGCATCTTCAAATTCCGTAACCATTCTAGTGGTAGTCCCTGTACCAAACGCAGGTAAGACCCCTTTTTTCTTGTTTGAAGAAGGGTCATCTGAATATTTAGCAACTAAAGCCTCAAAATTTCCACCATTTTCGAGTAATTCATAAATCTCGTTGATTTTTGCTTGAGCAGCAGCAACTTCTTCTTCTTGAGCACTTCTGTTCACAGCAACCATGATATGAGCCGTTTCTATAGTACCCCTTGCTGGTCTTTTATCTGTTACTTGTAAGATGTGATAACCGAAACGAGTTCTGAAAGGATCTGACACTTCACCAATTTCAGTCGTGTATGCTTTTTCTTCAAATGGATAAACCATTTGAAAAGCAGTGAAGAAGCCAAGATCACCACCATTAGTAGCAGCTGAAGGATCTTCTGAACCTAATTTCCCTTGTGCGGCGTCTTTGAAAGATCGTCCATTAAGAATACTCTTTTTAAGATCCATGATTCTATTGTAGGCAACCAATGTATCGGCAGGAGAAGCATTTGGAGCTAATTTAATAAGAATGTGAGAAGCTCTGACTTCTTCAGTCGTTCTTAAGTAAGCCTCTTTTATCAAAGACTCATTTTTTGCTGAATCAACTAAATAAGGAAGTGCCAATTGTTTTTGGTATCCTCCGAGTTCTTTCACTAACTTAGGAATGGTGTCATATCCTAACGCCTCAGCTTCAGCAACTTTTAATTTGAATTTTTTAAACAACTCCATATACTCATCAAGAGAAGCTTTATCATACTTTGGGTCATTATTATTCTTTAAATAAATCTGAAGAAATTCGGACTTTGTAATTTCTTTATCATTAATGGTCATAATCACAGGATCTTGACCGAAAGATTTAAAACCTAAAACTAGAGTGAAGGCAATCAATATTAATTTATTCATGTTTGTTGTTTTTTTAGCGATATCAAATATAATCAATCTATCAATTTAGAAGCTTAACGCATTATTTAATGCTATAGTTTGGTGCTTCTCGCGTAATTGTAACATCGTGTGGGTGACTTTCTAAGAAACCAGCACTCGTAATTCTAACAAAATTTGAGCCTTTTAATGATTCTATGTTTCCAGCGCCACAATATCCCATTCCTGATCTAAGTCCACCAATAATTTGATACATAACTTCTTTTAGCTTCCCTTTAAAAGGAACGCGACCAGAAATTCCTTCAGGAACTAATTTTTTTATGTCATCTTCAGCAGCTTGGAAGTATCTGTCTTTTGACCCCTTTTGCATAGCTTCTAATGAACCCATTCCTCGGTATGTTTTAAATTTTCTTCCTTGATAAATAATTGTTTCACCTGGCGATTCTTCAACCCCTGCAAACATGGATCCTACCATAACTGTATCTGCTCCAGCCGCGATTGCTTTTACAATATCACCAGTATATCGAATTCCTCCATCCGCGATAACAGGAACTCCTGTACCTTCAAGTGCAAGAGCAACATCGTTTACTGCAGTTAATTGTGGAACACCAACCCCCGCAATGACACGTGTTGTGCAAATTGAACCTGGTCCGATTCCCACTTTCACAGCATCAGCTCCGGCTTCAACTAAAAACTTTGCTGCTTCAGGAGTAGCAATATTTCCAGCAATAACATCTAAATCAGGAAATATTGATTTTACTTCTCTTAATTTTTCGCCAAATGTTTTTGTGTGTCCATGTGCAGTATCAATTACAATCGCATCAACCCCAGCATCTACAAGTGCTGTGACACGTTCGATCGTATCATCAGTTACACCAACTGCTGCAGCAACACGAAGTCTTCCAAAAGTATCTTTACACGAGTTAGGGTGTTCTTTTACTTTTATGATGTCTCTAAATGTGATTAAGCCAATCAGTTTATTGTCAGCATCAACAACAGGTAACTTTTCAATTTTATTTGCTTGAAGAATTTGTTCTGCTGTAGCAAGATCTGTATTCTCTGAAGTAGTGATTAAATTATTAGATGTCATCACTTCCAAAATTGGACGTGAATGGTTCTTTTCAAAACGTAAGTCTCTATTTGTAACAATCCCCAAAAGGATATGGTTTTCGTCAATTACAGGGATTCCACCAATTTTATTTTCCTGCATTAAGTTTAATGCATCAAGAACTGTTGAGCTTTGTGTGATTGTAACAGGATCTAATATCATTCCACTTTCAGACCGTTTAACCTTACGTACTTCCATAGCCTGTGCTTCAATGGACATGTTTTTGTGAACCACACCGATACCTCCTTGTTGTGCAATAGCAATTGCCAAACTTGCTTCTGTAACCGTATCCATTGCTGCGGATACAATAGGTGTGTTAACTGAAATGTTACGGGTTACTTTACTTTTTAGGGTTACTTCATATGGAAGTACTTCAGAAAAAGCGGGAGTTAAAAGAACGTCGTCATAAGTAAGACCTTCTTTAATTTCATTTAAATTTGAAAGAGACATATGCTGAACCTATTTTTTAATAAATAAATTCTTGCAAAAGTACATATTTTTTATCGGATAATAAAGGAAAAACATGACTATATATTTGTTAAAGAATTGCAAATAATTTATAAAGATTGATTATATTCATTAGACTTGTTAATCTTAAAAATAAGAACCTATGAAAGTAGTTTTAAGTCTACTATTTTGTTCAATGATATTGATGACTTTTGGACAAGAAGATAAAAAGAAAATAATTGATTCTAATTTGATTCAGTTATCCGGAGTTGTCATTTCTGAAGAAACATTAGAACCGTTACCTTATACTACTGTTTTTGATAAAACCCAACGAAGAGGTGTGATTGCGGATTATTATGGCTTTTTCTCGATGGTTGCTATGCCTGGAGATACGTTATTATTTTCGTTTTATGGTCATAAAACTTCGTCATACATTGTTCCGGATTCTTTAACGGATAATCGTTATTCAATGATTCACATGGTGCAAAAAGACACATTAAACTTACCACAAGTAGATGTCTATCCATGGCCTTCAAGGGAAGATTTTGCAAGAGCATTTATCGATATGGAACCGTATGATGATGCGTTAAGAAGAGCGCAACAACAATTGTCTGGTGAGAGTTTAGCTTTTGTTGCTGCTCGTTTAGAAGGGGATGCATCCTTAAGTTATACTGCTTCTAGGAATGCATACAATACCAAGTTATATACGAATGGACAGTTGCCAGGAAATAACTTACTAAATCCTTACGCTTGGTCTAAGCTTATTAAAGATTGGAAAGAAGGAAAGTTGAGTCGTGAGTAATATGATTACACGTTGATCTCATTATTTGTAATTCGGGTAACTCAAGAAATACTTCTCGACAGGTGTAGAAAGAGCTGATATATTTAAGTTATCAGAAGCTTTCGATAAATCCATAATCTCTCCTGTTTTCATGAGTAAGTTGATATTTTGTTTGTCTTCGTTGTATGCATTGTTTTTTAACGTGTCAGAATAAACAAAACGATCTACCTGAGTTTCTGATAGGTTTAAGTATGATTTCACACCTGCTCTAACAGACCCAATAATTTGCTTGTCGAAAGGCTCTTTGGAGACTTTTATTTTAAACAAATCACGATTAATTAAACGTTTGGATAATTCAGATAATACTTTATCGTCATGATATTGCCATACCTTAATTGCTCCTAGAATATCAAAATCATCTAATCTGGAAAACTGTTCGAGAACATTAGGGTCTTTTTTAAAGTCTATTGCACTAATGTTTTGTTTCATGAAAAATTGCAATGCAGGACTTCCAAATAATTCTTCGCCTGATTGAAAAAGTTCTTTGGCTCTTCGAAGTATGTGTATAAGCATGAATTCAGCTGCAACAACCGTTTTGTGCATGTAAACTTGCCAATACATGACACGACGGGCAACAATAAACTTCTCAATGGAATAGATTCCTTTTTCTTCAAGTACTAAGTTTCCGTCAACAATGTCAATCATATCAATGATACGATCACTCCCGATTTTTCCTTCGCTTACCCCAGTGTAAAAGCTATCTCGGTTTAAATAATCCATTCGATCCATATCCAACTGACTTGAAACGAGTTGGTATAAGAATTTCTTGTGGTATTCATTTCTAAATACTTTTAATGCTAAGTTCAACTCACCATTAAATTCACCGCTCAATCGTTCAATAAAGAATTCTGAAATCAATTCATGACTTACTCCACAAACTATATCATGCTCTAATGCATGACTGAATGGACCATGTCCAATGTCATGTAGAAGGATTGCCAACAATACTGCTTGTTCTTCTTCTTGTGTGATTTCATGACCTTTCCTTCTGATTGTAGCTACAGCTTTGGTCATAAGATGCATTGCTCCCAAAACATGGTGGAAACGGGTGTGTAAAGCACCCGGATATACGAGGTGTGTTAAACCTAATTGTTTGATCCTACGTAGTCTTTGAAAATAAGGGTGTTCAATGACATCAAAGATAATCTCCATCGGAATTGAAATAAAACCGTAGACTGGGTCGTTAAAGATTTTCTTTTTGTTGTTAATTGTGTTGACTTTCGATTGCAATTGCATACTTTTAAAACGTATTCGTAAAACTAAAAAATATTGAGCACATGCAGATAAGAATCCTTTGGGCAGATGATGAAATTGATCTTTTAAAACCACATATCTTGTTCTTAGAGTCGAAGGGATACGAAGTTGTGCCTGTAAATAACGGGACTTCAGCAGTTGAGTTGAGTGATAACCAAGATTTTGATATTATTTTCTTAGATGAGAATATGCCAGGGATTTCTGGATTAGAGGCATTAACGCGTATCAAGAAGACCAAGCAGCATGTGCCTGTTGTTATGATTACAAAGAGTGAAGAAGAATACATCATGGAAGAGGCAATTGGAAGCAACATTGCTGATTACTTGATAAAACCCGTTAATCCCAATCAAATTTTACTTTCGATTAAAAAGAACCTTGATTCAAGTAAGCTTGTCTCTCAAAAGACAAATTCAAGCTATCAACAGGAATTTCGTGAATTGGGAATGCAATTGAATAGTCGATTGGACTTAGAAGAATGGTCTGAAGTTTATAAAAGTCTTGTTTATTGGGAATTAAAACTTGCTGAAATTGAAGACAATGGAATGCAAGAAATTCTTAACATGCAGAAAAAAGAAGCTAATACTCAGTTTAGTCGATTTATAGAGGATAATTACTTGGATTGGTTGAATGGGGTGGAGGAAGGACCTCAAATGGTTCATACTTTGTTTAAGAATAAGATCAACCCAAAATTGGATGAGGGGAGCGTGTTTGTTTTGGTAATTGATAACCTGCGTTTTGATCAGTGGAAGGTGCTGAGTCCGATTTTTAAGAAGTATTACAATATTAAAGAAGAGGAGGTGATTTATTCTATTTTACCCACTGCAACACAATATGCAAGAAACGCCTTTTTTGCAGGGTTAATGCCTTCAGAAATCGCAAAGAAGTATCCAAATCTTTGGAAAGGCGAAGAGGATGAAGGTGGGAAAAACATGCATGAAGCTGAATTTCTTGAAGCTAATTTAAAGCGCTTAGGTAGAAACGTTAAGTGGTCCTATAATAAAATTACAAACTTAAATGCTGGGAAAAAACTGGTTGATAATTTTAATCAGTTGCTAGATAATGACCTAAATGCTATCGTTTATAATTTTGTCGATATGCTTTCTCATGCTAGAACTGAGATGGAAGTAATCCGTGAGTTGGCAGATGATGAACAGGCTTATAGATCGTTAACCTTATCGTGGTTTGAGCATTCACCTTTACATGATATTGTTAAGAAATGTGCTGAATCTGGTCGTAAACTAATTGTTACAACAGACCACGGGACGGTGCGTGTGACGAATCCTGTGAAAATTGTAGGAGAGCGAAGTACAAACACGAATTTAAGATATAAAACAGGTAGAAACCTTTCATATAAAGAGAAACAGGTATTTCAAGTAAGGAATCCCGAAGACGCTTACTTACCTAAAACGGGACTTTCTTCTGAATTTGTTTTTACAAGAGAACAGGATTATTTTGTTTATCCAAATAATTATAATCACTTTGTAAATTATTATAATAATACTTTTCAACACGGCGGTATTTCATTGGAAGAATTACTGATTCCATATGTTGAATTAGAACCAAAATAAATGGAAATTAATATTGACTCAATAGAAGATTTGCCTAGAGCGGCAATGGAATTTATTGATGCAGTTGGACATAGAAAAATATTTGCATTTCGTGCAGATATGGGAGCGGGAAAAACAACCTTTATCACAGCGGTATTGCATGCTATGGGTATTGAAGATGTAGAAGGTTCACCAACTTATTCGCTGGTTAATGTGTATGATAGTCAGATGTTTGGTCGTATAAATCACTTTGATTTATATCGTATAGAAGATGAAACCGAAGCGCTCGACATTGGAATTGAAGAAATGTTGTATTCGGATGACATATCTTTTATCGAATGGCCAGAAAAAATTCAAAATCTATTACCGGATAACGTGATTTGGTCGTATATTCGTGTAAATGAAGATGATTCACGAACGTTAACTGTTGATATATGATTACGGACCCAGAAATGTTAAAACACCTGATGCAGCAAGGGAGTTTGCTTCCAAAAGAAGAAATGCTTGAAGTTGCACGTAAAAAGGGTAGTTTGTTTATTGGTATACCAAAAGAATCATCTTTTCAAGAACGTCGTGTTGCCCTAGTTCCGGAAACAGTTTCTGTTTTAGTTGCAAATGGACATAGGGTTAAAATTGAAACCAAAAGTGGTGAAGCTTCCAATTTTTCTGATAATGATTACAGTGAAGCAGGTGCTGAAATTTGCTACGATAAAAAAGAGATTTTTTCTTGTGACCTGATTTTCAAGGTTGCACCTCCATCAGAAGCAGAGGTGGATTTGATGCCTGGTAATCAAACTTTAATTTCTGCATTACAAATTTCCATTCAGCCTAAAGTTATTCTCCAGAAATTAATGGAGAAAAAGATCACGGCCATTGCATGGGATTATATTCGAGATGACAGTGGAGTTTTTCCTGTTGTTAGAACAATGGGAGAGATTGCAGGTACAACGGCAATTTTAGTTGCAGGAGAATTACTTTCATCTTTTAGTAAAGGGAAAGGCATTATGCTTGGTGGTATTGCTGGTGTTCAACCAACGGAGGTTGTGGTAATCGGTGCCGGTACAGTGGGTGAATATGCAACAAAAGCGGCCATTGGGTTAGGTGCTTCAGTTAAAGTGTTTGATAATTCTCTATCAAAATTAAGACGCCTTCAAAACGACTTAGGAGTGCGTGTTTTTACTTCAGTAATTCAACCAAAAGTGTTGGCGAAATCATTGATGAGGGCTGATGTGGTTATAGGTGCATTAAGGGCGCCATTAGGAAGAACTCCTTGTGTTGTAACTGAAAATATGATTCAGAATATGAAGCCAGGTTCTGTAGTAGTTGATGTGAGTATTGACCAAGGTGGGTGTTTTGAAACTTCACGTGTCACTTCACACGACAATCCTACTTTTGAAGAACATGAAGTGATTCATTATTGTGTTCCAAACATAGCTTCCCGCGTTTCGCGAACGGCATCATTCGCACTTTCGAATATTTTCTCGCCTATTCTAGTAGATATGGGAGATAAAGGAGGTTGCAAGGATTTAATTGCACGAGATCCAGGTTTTCGAAGTGGTGTGTATATTTATAAAGGAGTGCTCACAAGTGAAGTGCTTGGGAAAGTATTTGATTTAAGATACAAAGACATTGAACTACTTTTAATGGGAATGAAATAAGTGATTGAACCGTTAAATCTACCTAAGGCAGACCTTCGTTTAAAGAAGATTAAAGGAGTTGTACATGTTTGGTGCATTATCCGTAAAAAAGACCTTGTTTGTACACCTGAAGAATGGGTGCGACAGCATTTTATTCACTTTTTAATAAATGAGCGAAACGTTCCAATTGGACTAATTGCTTCTGAGTATCCTTTAGATTATAATGGGCGATTAAAACGAGCCGATATTGTCGTTTTCAATAAAAGGCAAGACCCGGTATTAATTGTTGAATGCAAGGCTCCAAAAATTAATTTGGATGAAAAAACTTTATTTCAAATTGCACAATACAATTTCCATTTGGATGTAGATTTTCTTTGTTTGACGAATGGATTAGATCATGCATATTCACAAATAGATAAAGAGAATGGCTCTCTTCGTTATTTGAAAGAAATCCCGTTAAATATAACTGATTAGGCTTCAAGCTTAAATTCAGAAGTTTTGTGGAACTTGATGTCAGGATAATCTTGTTCGGCCATAGAAAGTAAGAATGGAGTTTCAGCCAAGAAAACTAAATTATCATCTTTATCTAAAGCAATGTATCTAGCTTTAGAACGTTTGAATGCTTCCAATTGTTCTTTATTATCCGTAGTTAACCAGCATGCTTTAAAGTAGTTTTTTGGAGCAAAACGACATTTCGCACCGTATTCATGCTCTAGTCTATAGTTTATAACCTCAAATTGTAATTGTCCTACTGTACCAATAATTTTTCGATTACCAGGTTGTTGAATAAACAACTGGGCAACTCCTTCATCCATTAATTGACGAATACCTTTGTCTAATTGTTTTGATTTCATTGGGTCTAGATTCTCCAACTCCATGAAAATTTCTGGAGAAAAACTAGGGATTCCTTTGAACATAAAGTTTTCTCCTTCACTCAAAGTGTCACCAATTTTAAAATTTCCTGAATCATATAATCCAATTACATCACCTGGAAAAGCTTCGTCAATGATACTTTTATCCTGAGCGAGAAATGACGTAGGATTGGCAAACTTCATTTTCTTTCCAAGTCGAACGTGATTGTAAAATGTATTCCTTTCAAACTTGCCAGAAACAATTCGTAAAAAGGCAATTCTGTCCCTGTGTTTTGGGTCAAGATTGGCGTGGATTTTAAAGACAAAACCCGAGAATTTTTCATCTTGTGGTTCAATTTTTCTTAAGTCCGTTTCTCTTCCTCGTGGTGAAGGAGATATCTCGCAAAAGGCATTTAATAGCTCTTGAACACCAAAGTTATTTACTGCAGAACCAAAAAATACGGGTGCAACATCCCCTGACAAATATGCTTCGCGATCAAAATGATCGTAAACACCATCAATCATTTCAACTTCTTCTCTTAATTCATCTGCTTCGTTTTCACCAATGATGTCATTTAAACTCGGGTCATTTAAATCGCTGATCGATGAAATGTCGTCTGAAATTCCAGTCTTATTCGGAGAGAATAGATTTAGACTTTTCTTATAGATATTGTAAACTCCTTTAAAACGATCTCCCATTCCAATTGGCCAGGAAAGGGGAGTGACCTTAATGTCTAGTTTATCTTCTAACTCGTCCAATAAATCGAATGATTCTTTACCATCTCTATCCAGTTTATTGACAAATATGATTACTGGTGTTTTTCGCATTCGACAAACTTCCATTAATCGTTCTGTTTGAGCCTCCACACCACTAGCAACGTCAACAACTAAGATTACACTATCTACTGCAGTTAAGGTTCTAAATGTATCCTCAGCGAAATCCTTGTGACCCGGAGTGTCCAAAATGTTGATTTGCTTGTTGTTATAGTTGAAAGCCATAACAGAGGTTGCTACTGAGATTCCTCTTTGCTTCTCAATTTCCATGAAATCGGACGTAGCGGTCTTTTTAATTTTGTTGTTTTTTACTGCACCCGCAGACTGAATTGCCCCACCAAAAAGCAATAGTTTTTCTGTCAATGTAGTTTTACCAGCATCGGGGTGAGAGATGATACCAAAGGTTCTTCTTTTTTCGATTTCTACAGTATTGCTCATGGTGTTCAATTATTTTGGACTGCAAAGTTACGTAATAAAGAAAATGGAACAAGATAAAACATAAAAAAAGCGCTCAAATTCAACATTTGAGCGCTTTTAATTGAATAGACTGACAAATTTTATTTCTGAACAGAAGAGATGTAATTAACTGATCCTGATTTTAATTCTTTAAATCCTTTAATGCCGTTATTCATAATTTCATAGGTGATAGTAGCATTTTGATCGATCTGACTGGAAAGTTTCACTTTTCCTGTTAATGTGACAAATTGATTTTTCTTTCCTGAAACTACTGGATTGTTAACGACAAATGTGAATTCTCCCTTTTCTATGTTTGAACCTTGCACGCTCATTTTTACTTCAGTGAATTCATGGATTACATCTCCTTTAAATGTGATAGATACAATTCCTGTATTGTTACCTAAATCTTGTAATGAACATTCTTTAACTTCAATTTGTTGCGCCAAGGAAGTCAAAGAAATAAACAAGGTGATGAATATAAATATGATTGCTTTCATTTCTTTTTTTTGTTAAAAATAGTGATTCAATCTAAATATGTTTTGCCCAATTTTGAATAGATTAGTAATCCTAAAGGTATAGCATGGGTACAAATGAGATAAAAGAGTTTAAAGTTGCATTAATTGGCGCGGGAATAATGAGTGCAACATTAGGAGTGTTTATTAAACGATTGATGCCTTATGCAAAGATTACTATTTATGAACGTTTAAATCAAGTTGCTGCAGAAAGTTCAAATGCTTGGAATAATGCAGGTACAGGACATTCCGCTTTTTGTGAGTTGAATTATACTCCTGAAAAAGAAGATGGTACCATTGATATTAAAAAGGCATTGAAAATATCTTCTTCTTTTGAAGTTTCAAAGCAATTTTGGGCCAGTTTGATTGATGATGGCAGTATAAAGACCGAAGTACCGTTTATCAACGATATCGATCATATGAGTTTTGTTTGGGGAGAAGAGAATGTATCCTTTTTGAAAAAACGCTATGAAGCTCTGTCCAATTATGGCATCTTCAAGGATATGAAGTTTTCGGATCAGCATGATGAAATTAAGTCTTGGATTCCTTTACTCATGAATGGCAGAGATTTAAATCAACGTGTTGCCGCTACTCGAATGGAAATCGGTACCGATGTCAATTTTGGAGCTATTACAAAATCGATGATAGATTATTTAGTTTCTTTTGATAATGTGGAATTAAAAACTGGAATCGAGGTTGAGGATATTGATCGGGAAGAGAATGAACGATGGGAATTAGAAATGAAAGATCTTCATTCTGGAGAAGAGTTTGATGAAGACTTTGATTTTGTCTTTATTGGTGCCGGTGGTGCTGCAATTCCATTATTGGAAAAGACCGATTTACCTGTTGGTGAGGGGTACGGTGGATTTCCAGTGAGCGGACAGTTTTTACAATGCTCAAACCCTGAGGTTGTTGAACAGCATGAAGCAAAAGTATATGGAATGGCAGAAGTGGGGTCACCTCCGATGTCCGTGCCGCACCTTGATACGCGAATCATTGACGGGAAAAAGACTTTGCTTTTTGGACCATATGCTGGATTTTCAACGAAATTCCTGAAGAATGGGTCATACTTCGATTTGCCGCTCTCAATTGATTCTCATAATGTATTTCCATTGTTATCTGCCGGGTATAAAAACTATAAGCTTTCGAAATATTTGGTGAAACAGGTTTTTCAATCGCCAGAAACTCGTTTCGAAGCATTGAAGAAGTATTTTCCCGAGGCTAAAATAGAGGATTGGAGTTTAGTCACAGCAGGACAACGTGTTCAAATTATAAAACGAAATATTGACGGTGGAGGTGATTTGCAATTTGGCACTGAGATAGTGTCAAGTTCAGATGGGTCGCTAGCTGCACTCCTTGGTGCTTCTCCAGGTGCAAGTACTGCAGTTAGTATTATGTTAGATTTATTGAATCAATGCTTTCCAAATCAAATGGCCGATAATGATTGGATTTTCGAAATTAAGAAATTGATTCCAACCTATGGCAAGTCACTTATAGAAGACGATGAGTTGTGTTTAAAGACAAGAGAACGCACTACACGAATATTAAAGCTAAAATCTGTTGAATAAAAAAAGGGAAATAAAACCTCCCTTTATTTCTTTTATGATATGATGTGTTACTTCTTAACGTATTTTGTTAAGATAACAATTTTAACACCTTCAACTCTTCCTTCAATATGCTCTGCATTGTCATGTACTAAGGAGATGTTTCGAACAGCTGTACCTCTTTTTGCGGTAAAGTTTCCGCCACCTTTTACTTTGAGGTCTTGAGTTAAAACTACCGTGTCTCCATGTGATAAAATGGCTCCATTACTATCTCTATGTACCAAAGCGTCTTCGGAAGGTATTCCGTCTTTGGCCCATTTTTCTGTCTCTTCTTCCATGTAAAACATATCAAGAAGGTCATTTGGCCATCCTTCTGATTTTAGTTGGTTAAGAACTCTGAATGAAACAACTTTTACAGCATCAACTTCACTCCACATAGAATCGTTAATACAACGCCAGTGATTAGGATCCATTTCTGTTGCTTCAGTCAGTTGGTCATTACACGTATTACAAATGTGAATACAATCATCTATTGATTCTCCCGATTTTGGAGCAACAATGAAAATGTTTAAATCTTCATTCGCACCACATAATTCACAGTTTCCGTTGCTTCTTGCTGAGATTTCTCTTTCCATAATATTGAGATTAGTGTTAAGGTATTCGTTTAATTTGGGATCTTATTCAGTTTTAATTTACTGAGAACCGGATTGGCATACATTTCTAAAAAGATTGTTTTATGCTCCTCTTTAATCAATGAAATTCTCTTTTTAAAGTTTTCAATATCATCAGAATTAATCGTAACCTCCGTGGTAATTTCCTTTAAGTCTGGACCTAAGGTAGGTGTTTTTGA
>Ga0193954_1000677_pt1 | contig 19092 bp, 18 predicted proteins | sample BB_5_MG_FD_140340 | JGI IMG/M metagenome (GOLD analysis project Ga0193954, IMG submission 140340) | Microbial mat bacterial communities from the Broadkill River, Lewes, Delaware, United States - BB_5_MG | ecosystem: Environmental > Aquatic > Freshwater > River > Microbial mats | place: USA...
AAACAATGTGAGGTTCTTATCCTCAATGGTGTGGAGTGTGAGCCCTATCTGACGACCGACCACCGGGTGATGCTGGAGCAGGCGGAGGACGTCTACATGGGGCTGCGCTACCTTCGCCGGGTCACCGGAGCGTCACGCACCATCATTGGCATCGAGGCCAATAAGGCCGATGCGGCCGAGCACCTTCGGACCATGCGCCCCGCTGATTTGCAGGACGTGCAAGTGGAGTTGCTTCCCGTGAAGTACCCTCAGGGTGCGGAGAAGATGCTGATCACGGCGTTGATGGGGGAGCAGGTGCCCTCGGGCGGCCTGCCCATCGATGTGGGCGCGGTTGTCGTGAACGTGGCGACCTGCGCAGAGATCGGCCGGCTACTGCCCTACGGACAAGGCATTCAAGAGCGCATCGTGACGGTCACCGGCCCGGGAGTGAAGGATAAGGGCAACTATCGGATCCCGATGGGCACCCCGCTTCGGTTCATTCTCGACACGGTGGGTGTGCAGGATAGCTTGACGCGGGTCTTCATGGGCGGCCCGATGATGGGCAGCGCGGTCTCCAGCCTCGATATCCCCATTGTGAAGGGCACCTCTGGGATCACAGCCTTGACGGAGGCCGAGACGGGTCGGGTGCGAGAGGCTCGGGAGTACCCGTGCATTCGCTGCGCCTACTGCGTAGACGCGTGTCCCATCTTCTTGAACCCCTCACAGTTGGGCCTGTTAGCCAAAAATGGGGAGTTCGCTCAGATGGCGGATGAGTTCAACCTCATGGATTGCTTCGAGTGCGGCTCCTGCTCCTTCGTCTGCCCTTCCCATATCCCCCTCGTTCAGCACTTTCGGGTCGCCAAGGCGGCGGTCAGAAAGGCGAAGGTCTCCGCATGACGCTCAAAGACAAGGTGCTTGAGCTGCGCACCACGCCGCACGTCAGCGCGGGGCATAGCGTGGACCTCATCATGCGCAACGTGGTGTGGGCCCTGCTTCCCGCCGCGGCCTTCGGTGTCTACGCCTTTGGTCTCGCCGGTGCTGTGACCCTCATCGCGGCGGTACTCTCCTGTGTGCTGACCGAGCACCTGTTCTGCAAGTTCTCTGGTCGGCCCACGACGGTCGGGGACGCCTCCGCGATCATCACGGGCCTGTTGTACGGAATGACGCTACCTCCCGGGCTGCCGGTTTGGATGACGGTGATGGGCGGCGTCATTGCCATTGGCCTTGGCAAGTCCCTCTTTGGTGGCTTGGGCTATAATGCCTTTAACCCGGCGCTGGTGGGGCGGGCCGTGCTGCAAGCCGCCTTTCCGGTGGCGATGACGACCTGGTACCCATCGATGGCGGCGGAGCGCTTCACGTCCTTTGCATCATCAACGTGGACGCTGCCCTTTGCGGCGCCGAAGTATCTCGATGCGGTCTCCAGCGCAACGCCGCTCGCGGCGTGGAAGTTTGATCACCAGCTAGCCCAGGCCTCAGACTTGATGTGGGGCATGACCACAGGCTCCACAGGGGAGACCAGCGCGGTACTCTTGCTGGTGGGCGGAGTCTACCTAGCGGCCCGCAACATGTTGAACTGGCGCATCCCAGTCACGATCTTTGTGACCGTCGCTGTGCTCACCCAAGCCTTGTACTTCGTCGACTCTGCGGCCTACCCGCCGCCTCAGTTCATGCTGCTATCGGGCGGCCTCATGCTCGGCGCGGTCTATATGGCGACCGACATGGTGGCTTCGCCGATGACCTCCCTGGGTGTCGTCCTCTATGGGATTTTGGTCGCGACCCTCACGGTGGTGATTCGTCTGTGGGGCGGCATGCCTGAGGGCGTCATGTACGCGCTGCTACTGGGCAACGCGGTGGCGCCCCATATCGATAGTCTGTGCCGCCCCAAGGTCTATGGGCTGCGTCCCGGGAGGGCACGCTAATGGATGTCCGGGCACAACCTCAGCCCAGCGCGTTCGCCATGTACCGTGCCCTGGTGGGCATTGGCGTGGTCTGTGGACTGCTCATCGTCGCGGTCTACGAAGGCACCAAGCCAATGATCGACGCCAATAAGGCACAGGCCTTGGAGCGAGCCATCTTCCGCGTGCTGCCCAAGGCCAAAGCCAGCCGGACTTTTGTGCCCAGCGGTGATGGGTTTGTATCCACCAAGGGCCCGGCGCAGGGCGAGCGTATCTATGCGGGTTATGATGAGTCCGGCGCCTTGATAGGCCTGGCGCTGGAGGCCGCGGGCATGGGCTACGCGGACACCATTCACGTTCTGTATGGCTATGACTTCGAGGCACAGACGATCGCGGGCTTGGTCGTGCTGCAGAGCAAGGAGACTCCAGGCCTAGGGGATAAGATCGAAAAGGACCCCGCGTTTTTGAAGAACTTCGAAGCCCTGAATGTGCAGCTGGACGGTCAAGAGCAGGGCCTCGCGCATGAGATCGTCGCCGTGAAGAGCGGGGCGAAGACGAAGGACTACGAGGTGGATGGCATCACAGGCGCGACGATCTCATCGAAGGCCATCGCGGCCTTGTTGCAGGCCAGCGCCAGCCGATGGGTGCCGAGGCTGAGGGCACGAAGGCTCGACTTTGAAGCCCAAGCGGAGGTGCAACCATGAGCTCGGAAGTCATGACCAGCCCCACAGATGAGTTCTTGAAGGGGCTGTGGCGAGAAAATCCCGTCTTCGTGCAGGTCTTGGGTATGTGCCCAGTGCTTGCGGTGACAAACTCCGCGATCAACGCGCTGGCGATGGGTTTGGCGTCCACCTTCGTATTGGTCATGGCGAATGCCGCCGTGTCTACGTTGCGGAACTTCATCCCGAAGCAGGTGCGCATTGCGAGCTATATCCTCATCATCGCCACCTTTGTCACGATCGTGGAGTATGTGATTCAGGCGATGAGTTTGGAGCTTCACAAGGCGCTGGGGGCCTTCATCTCCCTCATCGTCGTGAATTGCCTGATCTTGGGGCGGGCCGAGGCCTTCGCTTCTAAGAATACCGTGCCTCGCGCTGTTCTGGACGGCCTTGGCATGGGCCTTGGTTTCACTCTGGCGCTGTTCTGCTTGGGGTCGGTGCGAGAGATCCTGGGCAGCGGAGCCCTCTTTGGGTTCTCCATCTTCCCCGAGGGATATCAGCCCTGGGTCATCATGATCTTGCCCAGCGGAGGCTTCTTTACGCTCGGGGCGTGGCTGCTGATCTTCAATGCATTCGCCAAGCGGCGAGCGGCGCGATTGGCCCGACAGGAGCCTGCGTTATGAATGACGAGCCACTGTGGAGCATCTTCTTAAACGCCAGCTTGGTGAATAACTTTGTGCTCGCCTACTTTTTGGGCATCTGCCCCTTCTTGGGGGTCTCAGGCAAGATTTCGACGGCCTCCCGCATGGGGGCTGCGGTGACCTTTGTCATGCTCGTGAGCTCCGCCTGCGCCTATGGCATTCACGCCTTCTTGGTGATGATCGACGCGCCCTACCTTCAGCTCATCTCCTTCATCGTGGTGATCGCATCCACGGTGCAGTTGGTAGAGATGTTCATCAAGAAGGTCAGCCCGGCGCTGTTTCGGGCTTTGGGCATATTCTTGCCGCTGATCACCACAAACTGCGCGATCCTTGGATTGGCGCTTTTTCAGACCAATAAGGGATATGACCTGGTGCAGTCTTTGACCTACGCGGTGGGCGCAGGGCTGGGCTTTACTCTAGCGCTCGTACTTATGGCCGGGGTGCGCGAAAAGCTGGACCTGGCAGATGTACCGGACGTGGTGCGCGGCACCGCCGTGACGCTGATGGTCGCAGGCATCCTCTCCGTTGGTTTCATGGGATTCGCGGGGTTGGGGGGCTAGGCATGCAGAGATATCTGATCGCCGTGGGAGCCATCTGCTCCATTGTACTTATCTGGGCCTGGGTGCAGACAACCTGGCGCCGCGTCATCACCGGCAATACCGGTGATGAGGATGTTCTTGCTGCTCGTATGAGCTGTCATGGGTGCACGTGCTCCAATAGTGGTTCGTGCAAGACCCGGGAGACAAACCATGCATCTACATGACTACGATACTTCAATCCGCCATCAGGCACTCTTGGTCTCCACGGATCGAGTTTCGGCGCCGGGCCTGCTCGACGAAGTGCGGGAGCTCGTCTTTGACGTGCACTCTGACCTGAGCGCCGAGGTCGGACAGAGTCTCGGGGTATTGGTGCCAGGGGACGTCGACTTTGGACCCAAGGAGCACCTGCGTCTGTACAGCATCAGCGATGTGCCGGAGTCCCGCGACGCTGGGCTGACGCGCTTCAAGATCTGCGTGAAGCGGGTCAACTACATCGACGCCTATAGCGGAGAGCGCTATGAGGGCCGCGCCTCCAATTATCTGTGCGACCTGAAGGTGGGCGATAGCGTCGAGATGAGTGGCCCCTTTGGGCTGCCCTATGAGCTTCCTATGGATGACGAGGCCAACCTGATCCTCATCGCCATGGGTACCGGCATTGCGCCCTTTAGGGCCTTCGTAAAGAAGCTCTACAAGGAGAGGCCGGGATTCAAGGGTGAGGTCCGCCTCTTCCACGGCGCCCGCAGCGGCCTGGAGATGCTCTACATGAACGAAGAGCAGGACGACTTCGCGCAGTACTACGACAAGGAGACCTTCGAGGCCTTCAAGGCGCTGAGTCCGCGGCCGCATTGGGAGGACCCGATCGCGTGGGATCACGCCCTGGGTGAGCGGGGGGCCGAGCTATGGCGCATGATGGGAGAGGCCCACACCCGGGTCTACATCGCGGGCCAGGGTTCCCTGGAGGGCACGATCGACAAGGTCTTCAGCACGATCGTGGGGGATCCGGAGAAGTGGAGCCTGAGAAAGGCCGAGCTGAAGGCCGGACGTCGTTGGACCGAGCTGTACTACTAGGGCTAACCCCCGGGGACGACAGCGGCACGATTGGCCACAGCCCCGGCCTGCTCCAGACTGCTCATTGTGAGCGGTCTACGCACCACGGTCGCCGTCCTAGGACTCGTAGCGCTGCTTCAAGGCTGCGGCGGCGATCCTGAGGTTGTAGGCCGGGACTGCAGCCTGGCGGTGCCCTGTCCCAGCGAGTACGTCTGCGGCGGGGACCAGACCTGCCAGCTGCCTTGCCAAGATGATAGCGAGTGCGCGGCGGATACGTTGTGCATGGCAGGCCTCTGTTTGGCCATGGAGGGCAAGGCAACCTGCGCGAGCCAAGCGGATTGTGACGCCGAGGAGGCCTGTGTCTCAGGGCTTTGCGAGCCGGCTTCGTCCACTGAGTGCCGCGTGGCCTCCGACTGTGTGAGCCCTGGAGTCTGCCAGATCGCCGAGGGGGCGAGTTGCGATGTGGGCCGCTGTGTTTACGCCGCGCTCACCTGCGACAGCCCTCCCCAGCCGGAGTGTGCCGGCAACAATGACGTCTTTCGTACTTTTGGGGCGGGTGCATGCCAGGCGGCCAGCGGCACCTGCGTCTACCCCGCCACCGATGTGGCCTGTGCGTCCTGCGATACCACCTGCTTGATGCCCTGCGAGGGCGTGCAGTGCCCTGATCTGCAAGGTGGCTGTCAGACGGGGGGGCGCTGCGAACCGCAGCCTGCGCCCGCGCCTGCGGAGTGCGTGTATGAGACGACCCAGGACGGCACGGCCTGCACCCAGCCTGAGGGCGGCGCTGGCGCCTGTCAGCAAGGGCGCTGCGTAGCCTGCACCTCGGCTGCACAATGTGATGACAACAACCCTTGCACCCTCGACGGCTGTGATGCGACGGCGGGGGCTTGCACCCATACGCCGCAGGCGGGCGCCTGCGATGATGGAAACCTCTGCACCCTGGGGGACGCCTGTGTGAATGGGCAGTGCCGCGGCGCGAGCAGCGTGTCCTGCAACAGCCCGCCTGGGGAGTGTTACGAGGCGGCAGGCACCTGCGAATCGGGCAGCGGACAGTGCAGCTACGCACCTCGAGCAGCGGGCAGCGCCTGCAGTCCCGATGCGGTGGTCTGCACTCAAGACATCTGTGATGGCGCGGGCGCCTGCACGCACCCTCCTGCGGCGCTGGCCGCGCCCTGTGATGATGGTCAGGCCTGCACCTATAACGACGGCTGTGATGGCAACGGAGCCTGCACTGGTACCCCCGTCGTCTGCTCAGATGGGCCGGGTGTCTGCGGGGCGGCGAGGGCCTGCAACGGCACTGCGCAGTGCACTGAGGTGTACCCTGGGGCCAGTACTAGCTGCGATGATGGCAACCTTTGCTCTCACAGCGACCGTTGCAACGGCATCGGCGGGTGTCAGGGCACCAGCTACTCGTGCAATGACAACGACATCTGCACCACTGATACCTGCGATGGGGTTGGAAGCTGCACAAACACTCTGCTGGCGCCCACGGGCTTGGCGCCCACCGGCGGAGCCACCGTGTCGCGGCAGGACGTGATCTTGGTATGGAGCCCCTGCCTGACGGCGACCGAGTATGAGCTGGAGATCCAGTATCAGCGCACGGACGGCTCCTGGTGGCCCTACGTGACCTATACCGAGGTCAACAGCAATAAGACCTTCTATCCTTGCTCTAGCCAGGCCCCAGCGGCGCCCTGCAACTCAAACTTCCGCTTTCGGGTGCGCGCGCTGAGCGGGGGCGTCTACAGCCCTCACGCGCCTTGGGCGACCTTCCTGTGGGCCAACTGCCGCTCCTGCTGATTTGAGACAGGCCGCAGCGGCGGTGGTCGATTCTACTCGTTTGGCTGAGACCGAAGCCCTAGACTGAGTGTCCGATCATGCTGGTCTCCCTTTCTGTAGCAGCGCTGCTCGCCGCCATGTTCACGTTCCGTTTTCGCACGTGGCAGCACCCGCTTTGGGGCCTGGCCTACTTCACACTCTTTGCCGTCGTGGAGTCTGTGGCTCAAAACGTGTTCTTGCCAGCGGGCACGCTGCCTAACGAGATCGCCTACATCTGCCTGCCGCTGGCCGCGATCTTCGTGGCGCTCACATTTGCCTTGAGAAAGTACGAAGCCGATAATCCATCCCGGCCGTGACGCTGCGTCTTAACAAGCTGCCCATATACAAGGGTGTGGCCTGCGTAGAGGTCGCCAGCGCGCACGGGGCCCGTTGGTGGTATGCGGGGGCAGGGCTCAACTACAGCCCGCTGCTTGTCAGTGAGATCCAAAGCCTCAAGCAGGTGCGCATCCCCAGCATGGGCGAGGACCGGGTCGTGGTGCGCGTGGCCACCCGAGTCGAGATGCTCGCGATCAACCTCGCGCGCAGCGACATCGCGGCCTTCATGGCCAAGGGTTGGTGGTCAGCGGAGTACCTGCAGCCCCCCTTTGACGCGATCGAGTACACTGCTTGGCCCGGTTACACGCGGGGCAAGCAGTCTTGCGCCAGCGCCCGTGCGCTCGTGACTTGAGCCGCAACTATTGGGCCGCGTCCCCACGTTTGCTACAGCCGCGCTTGGCGCCACAGCCACCGCCTCCACAGCCTCCTCCTCCACCGCAACCGCCATCGCCGCCGTGCTCTACGTGCCGGGCGTCTGGATCTTCCCGGCGCAGCCAGGACTGCATCAGTACCCAGCCCGCACATAACAGGCCTAACCCCAGGACCGCGAGCGCGTGCTGCAGCCACGGTTGCGTCATGCGGCCCCCCCGAATAGGCCAGCGAAGCCCTGAAAGGCCATCGAGAGCAAGCCGGCAATCAGCAGGTTGAGGGCTGTGCCGCGCACGACCGCGGGCACATCTGATAGTTCGGCCTCCTCACGCAGACCGGCCATGAGCGCCAGGGCCAGGGTCAGCCCGATGCCCGCGCCCAGGGCGAAGACCAGCCCCTGCCAAAACCCATAGCCGCGGCTGGTCTGAAACAGCGCGAGGCCAAGGATGGCGCAATTTGTGGTGATCAGGGGAAGGAAGATCCCCAGGGCCCTGAATAGATTTGGAGACATCTTGCGAATGACCATCTCCACAAATTGCACCGTGCTTGCGATGACTACGATGAAGCTGATGAGTCGAAGGTAGGGCGCGTAAGGCAGCACGAAACTATTCAGCAGCCAGGCGCAGATGGACGTGATGATCAGGACAAAGATATTGGCCAGACCCAGCCGGAACGCGGTCTCAAGACGGCTGGATACGCCGAAGAAGGGGCACAGCCCCAGGAAGTAGGCCAGGGTAAAGTTATTCACCAAGACAGCGCTGATGAAGATCCAGGCGAGCTGACTCATGCGGCCCCCTTGCGGAACTTAGCCCAGTTAAAGACCACCATGATGAGGCCCAGCATGATGAAGCCGCCCGGTGGAAGGATCATGATGACCCAGGGCTCGTAGTTGGGTCCGAAGAGGGATACTCCAAAGATGGAGCCCATGCCGAGGACTTCCCGGCTGGCCCCCAGGCAGAATAGGGCGAAGCCAAAACCGAGCCCCATGCCCAGGGCATCCACGAAAGCCATCCACAGGGTGTTCTTGGAGGCGAAGGCTTCTTGGCGACCAAGGATCAGGCAATTGACCACGATGAGTGAAATAAACGCGCCCAACTCTTTGTGCACCGCCGGTACCGCGGCTGCGAGCGTCATGTCCGCCACCGTGACGAAGGTCGCGATGATGATGATGTACGTCGTGATCCGGACCTGCTTGGGAATGACGGTGCGAAGGGCCGAGACCAAGACGCTGGAGCCCAATAGGACAAAGAGGGTCGCGCTGGCCATGGCGAGCGCGTTGACGGCGGAGTTGGTGACCGCGAGCATCGGACACATGCCGAGTACGCCGACAAAGACCGGGTTCTCCTTCCAGATGCCTTTTACAAACTCAGCGTAGGCTTCACTGGGGCTGCTCGGCGCACTCATGGCTGGCCTCCGGAGGGGGCTTGGATGGCAGGCGTGGCGGGCAGCTTGCTACGCCAAGTCTCATTGCCCGCATTAATGATATTGACGACGGCCTTGCAGGAGATGGTGGCCCCGGTGATTCCGTCGACATGATGGGGCGCGGTGCCCTGTCCATTGGCGACAACTTCGGGCTTAGGGTCATTAGCCAAGGCTTTGAACTCCGCGACAAAGTCTGCATCCTTATAGATGCGATCTCCCAGGCCGGGCGTCTCTCGACTATCGATGACCTGCATGCCCTGCACCTTCGAGCCGTCCGGTGTGAGGCCCCAGAGCAGACGGATGGTATCTTGAAAGCCGGCACCCTCTCCCGAGACGGCCCAGCCCAAAAAGGCCTCATCACTCCAGGCCGCATAGACGCTGGGGCCTTCGCTCTTTTCTGCGGCCGTCACGAGGGTTCCGTCTTGCAACTCCAGCTTGGCCAACTTGGTGGCTCCAGGCACCACCTCAAAGACCGCCCGCTTGAGCGCCTCCCGACGGTGCGCCTCGATACGGGGCTGGGTGATCTCGTAGGCCATCACCAGGATGAGGCCTGAGACCAGGCCCGCGACGGCCAAAGTCAGGGCGAGGCGCGCCGAGCTGGGCTCCTTGGTCTGAGGCAGGGTAGGTTGCGCCGACGCCGTCATGACTTCACCGGCTTGCGTCCAAAGGGTCGCGGCTGGAAAAAGCGTTCCAGCAGTGGCGTCGCCGCGTTCATGAGCAAGATGCCGTACATCACGCCCTCGGGCAGGCCGCCCCATAGGCGCACCAAGACCACGACCACGCCGACGCCTACTCCGAAGAGCCAGGTGGCCAGCGGGGCTGTGGGTGAGCACACGGGGTCGGTGGCCATGAAGACCGCGCCGAACATCAGGCCGCCCGACAGCAGCATGAACCCCGGGCTGGGGTAGACCGAAGGGTCGATCAGCCAAAACAGGCCGGAGAGCAGGGCGACTGTGCCCAGGATGGAGACCGGGATGCGCCAATCGAGTCCCCGGCGAATGAGCAGATAGAGCCCACCGATGATGATCGCGAGCGCGGAGGTCTCACCCAAGGATCCCGGCACGGAGCCCAGCATCAAGTCGGTGGTCGGCGCGGCGAGCTGCTCAAACTTCATGCGGGCCAGTGGGGAGGCGGTGGTGACCGCGTCGACACTCTTGAGCAGGGGCAGGGCCAGCGCCTCTGGGCGCATCTTCATCAGGCCGTCCGGCAGCACCCAGCTGGTCATGGCGGTAGGAAAGGCTGCTTGCAGAAAGGCCCGGCCGACGAGGGCCGGGTTGAAGAGGTTCTGCCCGAGGCCACCGAAGGCGACCTTACCGATGCCGATGGCGACGATGCCGCCTACGAAGGCCATCCACAGGGGCAAACCGGGTGGCAGGGTGAGGCCGAGCAAGACGCCGGTCAGTAGGCCGCTGCCATCGCTGAGGCACTGCAGGCGAGGCCTCAGCGGGGTGAAGAGCAGCTCGGCCAGCAGGGCGCCCAGGGTGGCCACAAGCACGCCGGTGATCGCGCTGAGTCCAAAGTGGTAGACCGCAGCCACCAAGACCAGGCTTAGGGCCAGCAGCACGTCGTACATGAGCCCGCGGGTCGTGACCGGGGTCCGCACGAAGGGCGCGGCGTGCAAGATAAGGCTGCGTGGGCCTTCGGCGGCGCGGTGGAGAGGCGAGCTCATTTCTTGGCCCTCTTGGCGCGCAAGTCAGCCTTCGCGACCCGGATGAGCTGCACGATAGGCACGCCCGAGGGGCACGACCAGGTGCAGGCCCCGCACTCGACGCAGTCCATGACGAAGTAGCGCTCCATCTCATCAAAGCGCCTGGCCTTGGAGAGCTTGGCGAGGCGAGTGGGATTTAGAAAGTGTGGGCAGGCCTCGAGGCAGCGCCCACATCGAACGCATGCGTACTCATTGGGCAGCCGGGTTTCTTTTTCCGTGAATGCCAGTAGGCCCGAGGTGCCCTTGAGTACGGGCGCTTCGAGGCTGGCGACGGGGGTGCCCATCATGGGGCCACCCATCACAATCAATCGTGCGTCCGGTTTGAGGCCGCCGGCGCGTTCGAAGACCTGCCTCAGGGGGGTGCCGATGGGGACCATCAGATTGCAAGGTTGATTGACGGCCGGTCCGGAGACGGTGACGACGCGCTCGATGAGCGGCACGCCGCGCAGCAGCCAGTCGGCGAGGGCGGCCACCGTGCCTACGTTATTGACGACATAGCCCACGTCCAGGGGCAGCTTGCCGGCTGGGATCTCGAGCCCAAAGAGGGCGCGGATCAACATCTTTTCGGCGCCCTGGGGGTACTTGACGGGCAGCTCCTTCACCTCGATGGGCAGGCTGGGCTGCATCTTATCGATGGCGGCCCGCAGGGCCTCGGCGCCATCTGGCTTGTTATCCTCAAGGCCGATGCACACGCCCTCGGCGCCCAGGTGGTAGCCGAGGATCTCGGCGCCCTGTATGACGGCGGCGGCGCTCTCGACCATGAGGCGGTGGTCGCTGGTGAGGTAGGGCTCACACTCGGCTCCGTTGAGCACCAGCTGTTTGCAGGTCTTGCCCTCGGGAAGCTTGTATTTGACGTGGCTGGGGAAGGCGGCGCCGCCCATGCCGACCAAGCCGCCGTCCTGGGCCGCTTGCACGAAGCTATCGATATCCATCTGGCGCCAGTCCTGGGCCGGAGCCTGGGGCGCTTGCTGGGGGTCAAAGAGGTCGGCCTCGATCTCTATCGCCTTCACGAGAGCGCCGTTGGCGTGCCTTCGCTCCTCGATGGCGGTCACGGTCCCGGTGACGGGGCTATGCAAGCTCGTGGACACAAAACCTGCGGGATCTGCGATGCGCTGCCCGCGCTGCACTTTCTGCCCAGGGCGTACCGTCGGTACAGAGGGCCCACCAATGTGCTGCCCCAGCAAGAGCTCGTAGCGCTGCACGAAGGGCATGCGTGCGATCGGGATGTGTGCGGTGGCCAGCTTGTTATCGCTGGGGTGCACCCCGTGCCGAAAGTGCTGAGGCAGCAGGTCGATCACGACTTTGGGCTCCTCCCGAGGCCCTCATAGCCAGCGAGCTGCATCAAGCGGTCGGTGACCTGGTGCGCGGTGCGTTGCTCTTGCGAGGCCTGCAAGGTCTGCAGGGCTTCAGCGTGGGCGGTGTTCAGCGCTGCGATCTGGGCCTCATGCTCGGCCCTCAGCCGCGCTTCGGCGTCGGCCTCAACCTGCGCGGTGAACGGCGTCACCTCTCCTGCGATCTCCTGCAGGGCCTGCCAGGCGCCAGCCCAGCGCCGGATGGCGCTCAGTAGGCGTGGGCTGGGGCTGACGCGTTCGCCGTTGTCTCGACCGACGGCGGGCGCCGAAGCGGGACTGGCAGCGGACAACCAGGCTTGCACTGTGGGCGCGGCCCCATCCGCGGGCTCAAAGTGCGCATCAAAGCGCCGCTGGGCTATCAGCCAATGCGCAGGGGTGATCGGGCCCTCGGGGCCTTCGTACCAGGGGGCTTTGGGCTCCGGGTTGCCGCTGAGGTCGACTCGGGCCCCGAGCACGCCAGCGCGTCGGGGGTCATAGGTAAATAGTGGGAAGGTCCGGCTTTGTACGGCGAGCCGGGCGAGCGCCAAAGAGGCGTCAGGGGCGATGCCGTCTCGCTGAGGACTGGGCGCGTACAGGTGCAGCAGCGCCGGGCCGTCATAGTGCAAGGCGGTATGCACAGCGGGCCCGAAGTGCTTGGGAAAGGCCACCGAGCTTTGCACCACCAATGCTTGGCGATGCGCGATCGCGAGCATGCCGAGATCCGGGGGAGGGGCGCCGCCGCCCGGGCCCAGGCGCCGACCCGGGTCTGCGAGCACGACGACCTTGAAGGGGCGCTCTGTACCGAGCAGAGCCAGCAGCGAACCCAGCTCCGCCTCGCCGAGCGTAGCCTCGTCACCGATGACGAAGACCGGTGGTACCATCGATCTTGCCTCAGGGCTCCAGCTGTCGAAGGGCAGGGCGGCTCGCGGGACGTCGTCAAAGGGCAACTTGTCTTTCAGCCCCAGCAGCTGTTGCGCATCATGAATCGCGGCCACGACGGCGTGGGCGGAGGCGAGCTGGCCCTCGAAGAGTCCGCGCGCCATTCGGGCCGCGGAGCGTGGGCTGGCCGCGACGACGGGTGCGGTGAAGGGGTTATAGGGGAAGCGGGTGAGCCCTTCAGCGAAGGTGCCCTCGCACAGGACGAGCCCAAAGCGGGCACGGCCCAAACCTTGGCGACCCTCCTGCAAGGTATACCGCAGATCGGCCAAGGAATTGGCCGCTTCGGTGAGGCGCTGCAGGAAGGCGGCGTCCACATGGCCGCCATCAACCGCGCCGGCCATGCGTTCGGAGAGGTTGGAGAGGTTGACCTCATGCTTGGCTAGGCCCTTGAGCCCCTCGGAGAGCGCCTGTAGGTCCTGGACCGGCAGCACTGCACTCAGCAGCGCTTGGATCTTTGAAGACAACTTGTCTTGCAGATCGTTGAGCTGGTGCACTTGGTGGCTCAAAGCGCGTTGACGTTCGGCCTCGGCCTCGGCGAGCACCAGCCGCAGGGCCTGGCGCTCTCCGGAGCCTGGCTCGACTTCATCACCGCCGACCAGGCCTACGGCGTGCTTGGACATCAGGTTGGCGGCTAGGGGACCCATGAGCGTCGCCGCACTCATCTGATCAATGAGCGCGCCCGAAGTGTCGGGCAAGCGCAACCACTGTTGCTTGAGCTTGCGCGCCTGTTCGGTGCGCGCTTCGTTGTCCGGCTCAGCGATCAGAGCCTGGTCGTCGCAGGCCGCAACGCACAGGCCGCACCCTTTGCACGTGTCGGCGTCAATGCTGAGGCTCAGCAGGTGGCCGGCGCCCGGGGCCTTGGTGCGAGGGTCATGAAAGAGCAGATCCGTGGCGCTGATGGGCAGATCCTCAATCTGAGCCACGCTTGAGGCGAAGGCCACCTCTAGGGCGGCGTATTTGGCCTCATCCGCGGCGGCCTTTTCGAGGATGGGGTCGAAGACCGCGCGAAATAGCGCGCCGGCGGTGCTCAGGCTGGGGTCCTCGGCGGCGGCGCGCAAGGCGGCCTTCGCAATCCGCTTGATGAGGGGCCGCAGGGCCTGGGTCGGGTGCCCAGCCTTTGAGGCGGCCTGCATGCCGGCCTCGAGCAGCTCGGCGGGGCTCAGCGCGCTGACGTTGATGGCGCCTTCTGGGCAGGTGCTCCAACAGACACCACATCCCGTGCAGCGATCCGGCTGCAGCTCAGGCAGCTGGCTTCGCAAAGGAGAGACATCTTTGAAGCTGGCCGATAACACCGGCACGGTGCCGGTCGCCAGGAAGGGGTCCAAGCCCAGGGATCGCTGAGCACCTGCGGCGTACAGCCCCCCGACCTGATCCCAGAACCGGGGCAGGCCGCTGAGGGTGGGGTCGAGCTGACGAATCTGCCGGACCGGTCCAGGCACGGTGTGCACAGCGCTGGTGCCGGGCTCGGCGCCAGGGCGTGGTGCTCGCAGGGCCGACACGTGGTTCTGAGTAGGCAAGGCGTCTTGCATCGCTTGGCGTTTGGGCCAGGCCGAGGCGTCGGGCGTGACCTCAAGGCCGAGGTAGACGTCGGGGGCCGCCTCGCCATTGAGCACTTGCTCAGCATGAAGCAGCAGGTCTGCGGGGTTTGCGGGGGCGCCATGCCCAAAGCGGGCTGAGTACAGGGTCGGCCTGTTCTTGGCCGACCAGGCTGCGGATCCGGTTGTGGCCCGCTGGATGATCTGCCGCATCGCATCGCTCAGAGGCGGGCTGCTGCCTAGGGCGTTATCCGTGCGCTCCAGTGTGAGCACGGCGCGGCACGAGCCTAGCGCGGTGGTGATCTCGTCGCCGGGCCAGGGTCGCAGCATATGCAGCCCGAGCACGCCGACCTTCTTCTTGGTTCGGCTCGTGAGCTGCTTGGCACAGCTGAGCGCGGTCTCCTGCAGGCTGCCTTGACAGACCAGGACGAGGTCGGCGCCTTGGGTCTGGTCATGGAAGAGCGGCCCATAGCTGCGACCGGTCTGGGAGGCAAAAGCCTCAAGGGCAGACCTGATGATTTCGGGCAGCTCGGCGTCCACGAAGACCTGGCGGGCGGCGCGAGTCAGCGGCCAACTCTCGGCGCCTTGGGCGGCCCCCATGAGCAGCGGGCGATCGAGATCATGCCAGCGCACGACGCGTCTGCGTCGTGCACCAAAGAGCAGGGCCTGCGCTGGATTTGGGCTGTCGACGAAGTCGTCGGGCTGGCCAAGGTACTGCTGCACGGTGGCGGCGGTGGGAAGCAAGAGGTCGCTGGCCTGTTGTCCGGTGGCCTCATCATCGATCGCGACGAGCACCGGCACCAGGGCCGTCTCTGTGATGCGCCGAGCGATGAGCGCAAAGTCCACAGCCTGCTGGGGGTCTTTGGCGAAGAGCTGCACGACGCCGGTATGGCTGATCGTGTGGTAGCCGTCGTGCCCGTCGCCGAGGGCCCGAGTGGGGCCTCCGATGGCGCTCAGGCCCGCGTGAAGGACCAAGGGAGCCTGAAGGCCCGCAGCCTGGCTCAGCAGGTCGCTGAGACCGGGCAGGTCACGTCCGTTCAAAAAGGCGGTGGTGCGAAGACCAGACAGGGCCATGCCCAGCGCGCCTGCGAGCGCACCCCGGGGGCCATCGCCTGGATCGAGTAGGTCCTGGCGCAGGCTGGCTTGCGCAGTCCCAGCGGGGCGCATTGTCAGCGCCTCTAGCAGGAGTCGAGCCTCTCGGTCCTCCGGCGCGGGGCCGCCAAGGCCGGCGGCTTCGCAGATCAGGGCTTCGGCGAGCGCGACCGCGGAGCGGCCATCCAGTGTGCTCTGCACACCCTCGTCGAAGGACTGAGGGGCCTTTTTAGCGAGCAGCCGGTCGAGTAGCTGACGGGTTCGCTCTAGCAGCATCCTTGGCGTCCTCTCTTAATGCGGTGGGGCGGTCTTGAAACTGTGCGATGGGTACCCATCGAATCGCCCCGGTCGGGCAGCGCACAGTGGGCACGGGCGTCGCCAGTTGCACCAGGTCCTGGGCCACAACCGGCAAGTTGTTTTGCATTGTGATCAGGCCCTGGGGCGCATCCTGGGCGCAGCGGCCGCAGGCATCGCAAGCCACCGTGCAAAGCGCGCGGGCCGCGTCACTGGCCAAGGGCGTCTTGCATTGAACGAGTAAGGGCATGTCGAGTGGCAGAATCTCGAACAGATCCTTGGGGCAGGCCTGCACACAATCACCGCAGGCGGTGCACAGATGCACATCCACGACCGGCAGGCGGTCCGCGCTCATCGTGATCGCTGAAAAGGTGCAGGCGCGGTCGCAGTCCGCCAGGCCCAGGCAGCCCCAGGCGCAGCTCTTGCCGCCGCCTCCCGATAGCGCGGCCCCTGCGCAGCTCTCATAACCTTCGTAATCCGCCATCTGGCGCGCTCGCCCCAGACCGCCGGCGCAGTGAAGGCGCGCCACCCGCTTGTGGGCCTGACCCGCCTCCACACCCAAGAAGCTGGCCAGCGCGACGATGCCCTCTGGGCTGGAGACGGTGCAGCCGCTGGGGGCGCGGTCGGAGGCCACCAGGCGCTCGGCGAAGGCGCGGCAACCCGGCTCGCCGCAGGCGCCGCAGTTTGAGCCCGGCAGCAGGTCCTCGACCTGTTCGAGGCGTGGGTCCTCCTCGACCTTCAGCAGCCGGTGGGCCACCGCGAGGATGACGCCGAAGAGTAGGCCCAGTCCCCCCAGGATGAGGGCGCCGGTGGCGAGGCTGCCGATCACCTAGTTGAACCTCCGCGCTCGCTCTCGCAGGGCCTCAAGGTCGGGCTCGCTGGGGTCCAAGGGCGACCCGGGGTGAATACACTTGGAGGGGCAGCCCTCGGCGGCCTTCACGATCTCTGCAAAGGAGCCTGCCTTGGGGTCGCCGACCACGACCTGCTTGTTGTCGTCGTAGACGAACAGACGCGGATTGATGATCACGCAGTCGTTGCAGCTGGTGCACAGCGCCGAATCTACCCATGGCTCCTCGTCCTCGTCCTCCTCCTCTTGCTCAACTACGGCTGGTTTGGGCGTTGGTGCAGGCGCGGTCTCGGTCGCAGGTGGAGTTGCAGAGGGCGGCGGCGTGACGGGCGCCGATGCGGTGGCAGGCGGGGCTGTGACCCCAAGGGGGCCGGCTTCCGTGTCGAGCAAGACCGCGGTCAGTCGCTGCATCGCCTCTCGGGCCGCGCCGGCGCGCACGGCTTCGAGGGCCTGCGCGTGTTGGGCTGCTTGGGCCTCGAGGGCTTGCTTCAGCTCGGCTTCGGCCTCGGCGCTGACCTGTTGGGTCGCCACACGCACGTGCTCGTTATTGAGCCCTCCGAATTCCTGCAGCGTAGTCCAATAAGACAGCCGGTCTCGACAGAGCCAGGCCATGCTGCGACTGATGACCAGCCGGTGCAGCTGATGGGCCGCGTCCTCGGCCCAAATGAAGGGCACCTTGCGGTCGCTTTCAGCCTCGTCTAGCTGCAGCCAGGCGTCGATCGGCATTAGGCCCTCGGTCGCGCAGTCCTGGGGCACGGTGCGGAAGTGCTGGGCGAGGCCATGGTCCAAAAGGGCATAGTCGGCGAAGGTAAAGCGAAGCTGCAGGGTCTCGGGGGCACCACTGAGCGCCTGGCAGGCCAGCGCATTGTTGGGTCAGCCAGCACTGGTTTGTGGGTTGCCGTCCAGCGACAGTCGTTTTCGCCACGTGCTGTCGGCGTCGGGGGCGTAGGTCAGCAGCGGGTGGGCCCGGGCCTCAATGGCCGCGGAGGCCGCGAGCCAGGGCCCCACCGCGAAGGCCTCGGCGAGGGAGTCTTGGGCCTGAGAGACCAAGAACAGGCCGGCGCGCGCGGCGCCGAGCCCAGCTTGAAGTCCACCCGTGAGGTGCTCGGGCCGCGCCGCGCTGCTTTGCAGCACATAGGCCTGTCTATGGCTCATGCCGAGGTAGGCCAGCTCCAGGCGGTAGCCCTCGGCCTGCGCCGCGCGCGGGTCTTGGGCGGGGTGCACCAAGGCCAAGATCTTGACGGGGCGGCCGGAGGCCAGGGCCCTCGATGTGGCCAGGAGGCCATCATTGGCGGCCTCCGCTCCCGGGACCACCGCGACCACGGGGGGCAGACAGAGCAGCTCCTGCGGGGACAGGCCGGCCCAGGTGAGGCCCCGCAGCCAGGGGCCGTGCTCGGCCTCGTCCCAAGCGCCCTTCAGCTCCAGCTCGGCGACTCTGAGGGCAACAAATCGTGGGGCCCAGGCGGAGGCCTGCGCTTCGAAGCGCTGCACGGCGGCTTCGGCCGGCGATGGCACGGACTCGAGCTCGGTGGCGATGAGCGCCGCCGGCGTCAGATCATCGAGCAGGCCGTCATGCAGGAGCACGCAGGTAGGATCTGAGGACGTCAACCAAGATTGCAGAGTATCGTGGGCGGTCTGTAGGCGCTGCCGTCGTTCGGGCGCCATCTTTTGCGCGCCACGGTGCGCACCCAAAACCTGGGAGAGAGCCATGGGGTTGAGCAGGCTCGCACCCACGGGTCCCATGCCTATCTTGATGGTATCTGGGGCTGTGGCGCCCTCGTCCTTTTGGCGCTCGGCGTGAAGCAGGTCGGTGATCCGCGAGTGGGCCGTCTTGACTCGGGCCATCAGCGCCTGCCGGTGGCGTCGGGTCTGGTGAGTGGCGACATGCACACCCAGGTGCACGGGGGTCTGTGCGCTAAGGCCGAGGAATTGGGCCGAGCCGGGCAGGGACTTGGCTAGGGCCTCCACCTCAGCCCGCAGGCTGTCGTCGTGGGGCGAGCTGAGGTCCAGTGCCTTGAGCATCTTTGCGCCCGCCTGGCGCAAGACATCCTGCGCTTGCACCGGCGCCGCTTGCACGACCTGCTGCTGGCAGAGGTGGTGCAGGCGAGGCAGGTTATCGCCAAGAAGCCGGGAGCTGCGGCCATCGAGGGCCTCGTTCACTGCCTGCTCGAAGCCCTGCACGGCGGGCGCGCCGTCGCCGTCGACCGAGAGCATCAAGGGATAGTCGGTGCGCAGGGCCGTCGGGTCCCGGAAGCTGCCCAGCAGCGCGGGCAGCGCACCCTCAGGCGGGGGTTCGAGTCCCTCGTGCTCCTGCAGCAAGAAGAAGTGCTGGACCCGCGCCCACGCTTGGGCGTCGGGCGCGGCCACAGGCCCGGGCAGAACGGGGCCGGTGGTGGGACGAGGGGCGGGCTGCTGTTCGGTGTTGGGCCGCGACATGGCTATCCTCACACTGCAAAGCGGTCGAGCTCGGCGTTGAGCGCATCCACACGCTCTTGAACGCCCATGCCGAGGCCCTCGGCGGTGTGCTCGTCGTACCGGGGGCGGCTGGGGTCCGCGAAGAGCACGCCGATGGCTACCTGCTCAG
>Ga0193954_1000680_pt1 | contig 19043 bp, 18 predicted proteins | sample BB_5_MG_FD_140340 | JGI IMG/M metagenome (GOLD analysis project Ga0193954, IMG submission 140340) | Microbial mat bacterial communities from the Broadkill River, Lewes, Delaware, United States - BB_5_MG | ecosystem: Environmental > Aquatic > Freshwater > River > Microbial mats | place: USA...
TCCACTAACATCAAAATCTCCAACATTTGTGTCATTTGCACCTGCTATCCCACTTGCATCAGCATTAAAGTCTTTTGCTATTACGTGATAAATTTGAAAGAGATTATTATTACCAAAATCTTCGATAGCAGTATCTATAAATAAACCTGTAACTTTTGTGTCTTTGACAGCTGAACTAGCAGAACCATTGTTACTTGTATTTGATGGAGTACCATAAGCAATTCGAGCTGAGGTAGATTGTAGTAGTTTATCTAAATTTGCTGTAAATACAATACCATCTGCTGCACCATCAAATGCTAGTGCATCATAAGTACCTTTTCTTGTCATACCTTCTTTAATCTGATAACTAGGACCATCACTTGATGGTTGTCTCCCTAATGTCATAGTTACTGGAATGGTTGAACCAGAATTTAGAATCCAATCAATATAAGCTCTCTCAACGTATAGTGAACTACTATTATCAGGTGTTCTTCCTTGTCTTGAATCTATATTTGCGTAAGCTGTTGTATTAGTATTTGAATCACCCCAATTTTTATATGATGACAATCTACCTGTAAATTTTAAATTATTAGAAATTTTAGATTTCAAATTTAGATTAAGTTTTGTTCTCCAAATAAGATCTTCATTCTCTGGTTTTGAACCATCTGCATAAGTTGTACTAACATTATTAGCTTCAACTCTTATTCCAAGACCTAATTGAATTTTATCTGTAAAACTTCGTGTTTCTACTGTTTCTAATCTTTCATCAAGTTCTTCAATCTCTTCTTCTAGAGCTTGGTTGTTTCCTCTTGAAAGTTGTTTTATTGTTGATTGTTGTTGCAGAATAATTTTTTCTAACTTTGATATTCTTTCATCTAATGTAATAGCATTTAAACTTGTTGTTAAAATTGCAACTGATGTTATTGAACTGAGTATAAGTTTTTTTGTCATTATTTTATTTCTCCCAATACTACATACCTGCGGCTTCTGGAGTATCAGAATCAGCAGCATGACTTATTAAATATTTTTTTAATTCTGATTTATCAGAATCACTCAATGTATCTATTCCAAATTTTTTCATTTTTTTGGCTTTTTTAAATACCCTTACCCACTGTGTAGAAGCTTTGGATGAGGCACTAATCCCTAATTTAGCAGCAAGAGATTTACCACTTGATGCAAAGACACTAATTGCAAAAAATAAAGCTACTAGAGCAAATAATTTTTTCATTTTGATTTTCCTTTTTTATTTTCTAACTATAAAAGATGGTAAAATTTATATTTTATAATATAGTCTTTTCCTCCTGTTTATAGTTGTGAACTTGTTTTTGTGAGATATTATCTAGTGTGTTTTTCCCCGCAAATTCTTTTGCATTTGCATTGTCTACGATTGCTTGAGCCATTGTAGAAGTTTGAATTGCTACATTATGTGCAAGCGTTGCAACAGAGGCATTTTCTTGTGTTTCTTTATCTAAATGTGATACTGCATCATTAATCTGTTCAATTGCACCTAATTGTTCTTGAGATGATGTTTGTACTTTTGTAATTAAACTTATCGTTCTTGTTATATTATCGTTTAATTTAGCATAATCACTACTCATATTATCAGCTATAGATTTTCCAGAATTTGCTTTGTTAGAGGCTTTTTCAACGATGAGTTTAATTTTATTTGCAGCTTCAGCTGATCGGCTTGCTAATGTTCGAACCTCTTGTGCTACAACAGCAAAACCTTTTCCAGCTTCTCCAGCAGTTGCGGCTTCAACTGCAGCATTGAGTGAAAGAATATTTGTTTGAAATGCTATTTGATCAATTACAGTAATTGCTTCGTTAATGGAATTAACTTCAGCATTTATTTCATCCATTGCAAGAGTAGTTTTACTTGCAAGTTTTTGGCCATTTTCTACAGAAATTGTAACTTCGGATGCATATTGTGACATTTGATTAACATTTTGACTATTAGCTCTTATATTTTCTGTAATATCTTCTAGTGCAGTTGCTGTATGTTCTAATTTAACAGCAGAATTTGTTGTATTTACACTTAATTTATCAATATTTTGCGTAAGCCCATTTGCGTCATCTGTTAAGGATAAACCATTTTTTTTATTTGTAACTAACATTAAAGAAATGGTTTCACCCAATTTGTCAATACCTTGCATCAAATCTTTCAGTTCACCTGTACATTCAATAGATGTTTTGGCCCTATAATCATGATTTTGATATAACTCTAAAGTTTTAAGTGAGTGAATAATAGTCGATTGTAAACTTTTCATCATTTCATTTATTACATCTGTTAATTCATTTAATGTTGGATTTGTTGATTTTACATTAATTCTTTCACTTAACTTACCACTACTTACTGCAAGTACAATTCTAGAAACCTCTTCTATTATATGTTGATCCTCAATTAATGAATTTTCTATTTTTGATATGCTTTTATTGACCATTTTAGCCATTTTACTTACTTCGTTTTTATTTTTATCATTTAATAATTGTACTGTTGTAGATTCTTTATTTAAATATTTAAAGAATGAAAGTAAACCTTCTTGAAACTCATTAATTGCCCGAATCATTGAATTTGCAAAAATAGTAGTAAATATTACAAAGAGTAAAATTGCTATAGCAGAACCAATTGCAGTAGACATTTTAACTAAATCCATTAAGTGAAAAATTGAATTCGTTGTTTTTTCAAATTTATTTGTAGCGAGTTTTGATAATAAAATTAACTCTTGTGCCATTTTTTTACTAATAGTATCCAAACCAATAATCTCATCTATTCCATCATCAAAATCTATTTTAAAACTTAAATGCAAACTAGAAGCAATTTTATAAAAACTAGAGTATCTTTTTTCAACCAAATTTATTGTTTTGATTAATTTTTCATCATCTCCATTTGAGTATGATTTGACATATTCTATGTTTTTGGAAATTTTATTATGCAATTCTTGTGTTTTCATAAAAGTTTGATCAGTTACTTCTTCTGCAATGGATGCCACTGTAACTAAACTATTCATTTGTTGTACTAGTTGAATTGTTTCTTGCACTTTATCTTTTACGGCAAGTTCATTTTCATTCATACTTGCAAAATCATTTTTAATTTTACTTAATGAATAGTAACTCACCGCTAATCCTAGTGTTAAATAGAGTATTGCAAAGAAAGCAATTATTGTAATTCTTGCTTTGATTGAAATGTTATTTGCATAATTAAACATTATTCTTCCTTAATTTTCATAGTTAAATCAAATATATAATATACTATTTAAATATAAAAATAACTTAAGTAAAAAATACAACTAAAATTGACTATTGTATTAGTATAAGTTATTATTATATGTACTAATAGTTATATCAATATTATCAGAACAGAAACTTTTATCTTAAGAAATTTAAGTACTATACTTTCTAAAAGAAAATACATAGTACTTTTTCGATACAATTCGTTACTTTTTACAGAGATGTAGCTAGTTCATACTTTATTAAAAATTTTTACTTTTCAAAATCTTTTTTAAGATTCATAGGAAAACAAAGATGGACAACAAAGCAATGGAAAACAGATGAAAGACGATAGTCTTTTACGGAAAACAAAAGAATGGAAAACAAAAATGGAAAACAAAAAACAACATTACCTATTTACAAGTGAAGTAGTAAGCCCAGGGCACCCTGACAAATGTGCAGATATTATTGCAGACAGTATCGTTGATAAATTAATTATTGGTGATGCATCAAGCAGAGTTGCAAGTGAAGTATTTGTAGCTGGTAAACATGTAGTTATTGGTGGAGAAGTTACAAGTGCTACAAATGTAACAACAGAAGAGTATAAACAGATAGTGCATGACGCTCTAGCAAAAATAGGATACAACGGTAATCCTTATTTTACAAAACAAGAGTGTTTACATCCAGAAGATGTAGATGTTCAAGTATTATTAAATAGACAATCTCCAGATATTAACCAAGGTGTTGATCAAGAAGATGGTGAAACAGGTGCTGGAGATCAAGGTATAATGTTTGGTTATGCAGATAATGAAACAGAACACTTTATGCCAAGTGCAATTACGTATGCTAGAATGTTAATGCAAAAAGTGTATGACTATGCATTAGCAAATCCTTCTGAACTAGGTGTTGATATAAAAACACAAGTAACAGTTGATTATGGTTGTAAAGCAAACTTTGAAACTTCAAAACCTCAAAAAATAGATACTATTGTTGTATCTGCTCCTTGTGTGTCTAGTATGGATATAGAAACAGTAAGAGCATTAATTCAAAAGTTAATTGATGAAACTGGATTGCCATCGGATATGTACGATAAAAATAGTTGTATAATTCATATTAACCCAACAGGAAAATATGTATCACATAGTTCATTACATGATAGTGGTTTAACTGGAAGAAAACTTATCGTTGATAGTTTTGGTGGTTACTCTCCTATTGGTGGTGGAGCTCAGTCTTCAAAAGATTATACAAAAGTTGATAGAAGTGGATTGTATGCAGCTAGATATATTGCAAAACATATTGTTGCAGCTGGACTTGCTACTAAGGCTGTAGTACAGATTTCTTATGCTATTGGTGTAGCTAAACCTACATCTGTTGCTGTTGATACGTATGGTACATACACATCTTTAAATGATGATGCTTTATCTACATTTGTTGAAGAAAATTTTGCACTTACTCCAAACTGGATAACTAAAAAATTTGATTTAGATAAGCCAAGCGTAGATACATTTTTATATGCAGATGTAGCAGCTCGTGGACAAGTGGGTCAACCTGATTATCCATGGGAAAAATTAGACGAACTTGAAAAATTTCAAGAATTACGATAAAATTAAAAAATATTAATAATAAGGATTATTTATGGATTTAAATATAGATTTAAAAGGCTTTTTTAAAAGAATAAAAACTGAAGTATTAGAGAAGCAAGAGAAACAAAAAAATGACCCTGCGTTTATTGAAAATGAGAGCCATTGGATAAAATGTCCATCTTGTGAGTCTTTAATGTTTTTTAAAGAAGTTGAGAACTTAAATCACGTTTGTCCAAAATGTAATCATCATATGAGAATAGGCGCTAAAAAAAGAATAGCACTACTTGCTGATGAAGGTTCATTTGTAGAATATGACAGTGACTTGCATCCAACAGATCCGTTGCAGTTTGTTGATAGCAAATCATATCAGAAAAGACTAGAAGAAGCTTTACATAAAACTGGTAAAACTTCTGCTGTTGTAAGTGGTTCTTGTACTATTGATGGTGTTGGGGTAGAGCTTGTAGTATTTGACTTTTCATTTATGGGTGGATCTTTAGGTTCAGTTGAAGGTGAAAAAATTGTAAGAGCTTGTAATAGAGCTTTAGAGAAAAATCATGGTGTGATTATTATTAGTGCATCTGGTGGTGCTAGAATGCAAGAGTCTACATTTTCTTTAATGCAGATGGCAAAAACAAGTGCAGCATTAAAAAAAGTAGATAATGCAGGTTTACCTTTTATCTCTATTTTAACAGATCCAACATTTGGTGGTGTTTCAGCATCATTTGCTTTTTTAGGTGATATTATCATGGCAGAACCAGGTGCATTAGTTGGTTTTGCAGGGGCTAGAGTTATTAAACAAACAATCGGTAAAGATTTACCAGATGGTTTCCAAAAAGCTGAATTTTTATTAGAGCATGGAAGTATTGATATGGTTGTTGAAAGAAATACTATGAAGAAAACTCTTCATGATTTACTAAAACTATTTAGTAAAGATGTTGCCTAAAAAAATATATGCCTTATGTGATTATCAAACTTTACAAAAGTTTGATGTTTCACTTGAAAAATTCTTACAAATCTGTCATACTCATGAGACAATTTATATTCAATATAGAGATAAAGTAAATTCACTCGAAATCCAAAAACAAAATATTGACTTTTTAAAACAAAATACAAATATTCCAATTATTATTAATGACAAAATCGAGTTATTAGAGTTTACAGATGGAATACATTTGGGGCAGGAAGATATAGCTTCTTTAATTGGAAATAGTAAAACTACCTCTTTACAGTTTATTCGTAAAAAATATCCAAATAAAATTATCGGTTTATCAACACATAATGAAATAGAAATCTTAGAAGCAAATGGTTTGGATTTAGATTATATAGGATTGGGTGCTTATCGTTCTACTAATACAAAAGATGTAAATAATATAATTGGAGATAATATGAGTTATTTAGCTCAAATCTCAAAACATCCAGTTGGTGCAATTGGTGGAGTTAAACTTGAAGATGATATAAAAAATATAAGTTTTAATGTTATTGCGAGTGCTTTGCTTCAAAAAAATTCAAATTAATGTTAGAATATATAAAATAATAAAGGATTCCAAATGATGAATAAAAAATTGCTTTTAAGTATAGCTACTGTATCAATAATATTTACAGGATGTAATGAAGATCAAGAGATAGAAGTAAAACCTAAAATTACAGTAAAAAAAGAAGAAGTGAATACAGTTGATAAAGTTGCAAATAGTGTAATCTCTCATGTAGAATCTGCGGCAAATCAAGTAGAGAAAATTGCAAAAGATGTCCAAGTATCAACAGCACCTGTTGTAAAAGAGATTGCTAATAAAGCAAAAGATGTACAAAATGAACTATCAGAAACAACTCTTAATGATGCCAAAGAAAAAATAAAAGAAGTGACTGCACCTATAATAAAAAAAGTGCAAGAGGTTACTAAAACTACTGATGCTAGTATATTATATAAAAAATGTTCTGGATGTCATGGTCAAAATGCAGAGAAAAAAGCTTTAAATAAATCTGCTGTAATTAAAGACTGGGATGCATCAAAAATTGCAGAGGCTTTAAATGGGTACAAAAATGGTACTTATGGTGGACCAATGAAAGGTATTATGAAATCTCAAGTGTCAAAATTAAATGATACTGAAATAGATGCTTTATCTGTATATATAGCTAATTTCTAAATTTTTGTGAATTTAATTACACAAATGATGTAATAAATTTACATCATAGATGTAACTATTAATACATTTTAAAGTAATTTATTGTATATTTAAAGTATATAAAGGGATTAATTTATGAAAAGAATAGTTATAAAAGTGGGAAGTTCAGTTTTAACTGAGACAACTGATATTGCAAAAAAAAGAATGTTAAACTTAGTTTCCCTTATAGCAGAAGCTAGAGAAAAATATGAAGTTATACTAGTAACATCTGGAGCTGTAGCAGCTGGATATACGGCTGTTCAGCTTAATAGAAATATTCCTACGAGTAAAAAAGTATTAGCATCCATTGGACAACCTATTTTAATGAGTAGTTATAAAAATAAATTTGATATTTTTGATGTAACGATCTCCCAAATACTTTTAACAGAGGATGATTTTGATAGTAGAGTTCATACTCAAATATTTCAAGATATTATAGAAAGAACACTGCGTAATGATATATTGCCAATACTCAATGAAAATGATATCTCTACAACTCCTGATCAACTTTTTGGTGATAATGATCAGCTATCTGCTCATGTAACACATTATACTAATGCTGATATGCTTATAATTTTAAGTGATATTGATGGCTACTACGATAAAAACCCACACTCAAATAAAGATGCTAAAATACAAAAAATTGTTAATAATATTAGTAAAGAAGAATTAGGACAAAATGTTACACCTAATTCTGAATTTGCAACAGGCGGAATTGTAACTAAATTGAAAGCAGCTCAGTATATAATGGAAAACAATAGAGAGATGTTTTTGTGTAGTGGCTATGATTTAACAACAGCTAGAGAATTATTAATAGACGGAGTACATAATAAAGGGACACTGTTTACCTTTAAAAAATAGCTATTTTGATATAAGATAGTTTATGCGACTAAGTTGCATTTAAAAATCATTTGCTATCATTTCCAAGTAAAAGAAGTTATCAAGGTGAGTTTTATATGTTAAAAAAAAATCAAATAGATATGTTAAAAGAGAAATTACTAAAAAGAAAAAAACAATTACTAGATGGAGTTTCTTCAGGTCAATCACTGCTAAGTGAGTTACTTAATGAACCTTCATCTGATGATACAGATTATGCAGAAATATCATCTGATAGCCATAATATGAGTGCAATTACAAAGAATCAAATAAAAGAGATTAATGAAATCGATATTGCACTAAAGAAAATAGAGAATAATACCTATGGTATTTGTAATATGTGTGATGAAGAGATTGGACATCAACGATTAAAAGCAAAACCACATGCTGTTTTTTGTGTTCATTGTAGACCCATTTATGAAAAAAGTTTAATAGAAAAAGAATCTTTATAATAATGTTAGAAAATTATGTCACATTGTCCATATTGTAAAAAAAAGATTCCCATGAGTAAAGCTTTTTGTTCTAAGGAGTGTAAAGAAAACTATTTTCAACTTATTGCCATACAAATTCCACGGCTTTTTTTAAAACGGATATTTTTATTTTGCAACAAAGAAGAGAGAGAAATAGAATTGATAAATTTTGCCAAAAGACATAATTGGCGAATAGATTTAGTAAAAAATAAAGCTGAAAATGATGCTATTTTAATGGATTATATAGAATCATAATTTTCTAAGATATTTATTGATAATACATTTCCATTATTGGTCTAAACCAAAATTGTTAGAACGCTTCCAAATGTATTTATAATACCAATTTACACTTAAAGTGCAACGATTAGACATAGAAGATAAAAAGGCTGATTGATATACAATTGAAACTTAATATCTTGCAGAATAAAGGGAGCATTCAATTTAAATCTAAAAAAATACTTTTAAAGATATTTCTATTAAATTAAATTTATAAAAGAAGAAGATACTGAACGATTATCTAAACGAGATAAGATTATTAAACTTCTGTAAAATATGAATATTATAACTAAGAAGATATAATAAATATGTAAAAAGCATTACCCTGGTCAGCATCATAATGAGAGGCAAATCCTTACTTATTCTTCGGGTGAATCCAGGGCTTATTAAAGAAATTATAATGGAAACTAAATTAAAAGTACTTTAAAATGAATTTAAAGTTCTATTTCAAAAGAAGCAATAATGAATCAAGAAGTTTGTAATAGCATAGAAACAAGTATATCAGCACACAGGTTATCCACATATTTAAATCATTCTTCCATAGGGACTAAAAAGATTGCAATTGCGAATTATGTTTTAAATGCAAAAATTGCGGAGAATTTTTACTTCTTACTTCAAAATCTTGAAGTTTCTTTACGAAATGCTATATATGATGGATTTAAAAAACATTATTCAACAAGTGATTTTTTCTATACCTCAAGTACAAATTCACGCGATAGATATCTTGAAAGAAGAGAAAAACATTCTAGAGAATGTTGGAAAATGTTATGTGGTGCTAAATATAAACTTAGACATTTGACACACATAACTGATGGAAAAATCATTGCAGAATTAAATTTTGGATTTTGGACAGAATTATTATTATCGAGAAATTCAAAATATACAAATATGTGGCGTAGAATATTTATTGATGTATTTCCTAACTATGATATTAGAAGATCTGTGGATGCTGATAAAGTTATTATTGCTACTTTACTTAATTCTACTAGGAAATTTAGGAATAGAATATTTCATTATGAACCAATCTTCAATTTACCTAATTTAGAAGATATTCATAAAGATATTATTGCCGTACTTGGTTGGATTAATAAAGATATGCAAGAGCTAAGTATTCTTTTTGATTCCTTTAAAAGTATTCAATTAGAAAAACAGTTTATAACTAAACAATTAAAAGATAAAACTTTATCAGGTAAAAAGAATAGACGTAAGAGATTTAAAATAAATAGTAAATAATCATTATAAGTATAGTTTATTGTTTTTTATAGCCTTATTTAATACCAATATCATTTTCAATTCTAATAACAATTTGCGAGATGAATATATCACAATATCTAACAATATTATCTTCTAAATCTTTATTAAATATACTTTCATCTCCATGTATAAGCGTACTTTTGTATCTTGTTGTAATACTTATATCTTGATGTGCTATTTTTGATAAAAAGGAATATACATTACTATGGAAGTTTTCTGCTAATGGAAATAATCTAGCTTTTTCTGCTACATTTGAAGCAAGATTAAATCCAAATCTTTGTGCTTTATAAAGATTCCTTATTTGTTCCTCTGATAAATTATGTTCCTTGTATTTTAGTAGGTCATTATTGCAGATATCATCCCATTCTTTTTTTGATGCTAGACTAGCAATTTGTAAGTAAAGATGACTTTGTGATGGTGAAATCCAATCAAAATAAAATGTTAACATTAATTCGTACAAGTTTCGTGATAATGATGCAGCATCAATATAAAGGTTTTGATTAAAAAGAAGTTCAATACTTTTTAATATTTCTTCTGAACGCATTAAAGTATAGTATAAAGTATGATGATAATGCATAATCTCAATATTATGGTTATGAAATAGTTTTAATTTTTCTTTTATTTCCTTTAGTTTATTATGAAATATAGTAAAACATTTGTTATGTTCTAAAAGTGTAGTACCAATTAGAGTTGTGGTAAATTCAGTTTCAAAAGTATGGAGGGAAGTTACATATGAAATATAATTTTTTTTGGATATCGTAAATTGTTGCATTTCTAGGGAAGATTCTTCTGCTAAATATGGAGAACCAAGTATAAATACAGGTACCATCTTAATTTCTAGTCGTTTGTATGCCTCATATACAACAATATCATCAGGACAAAGAAATTTTGCAGGATTTGATTTATTAATATTATGATAAATATAAAGAGCGGGTCTATCTCCTAATCTAATTTGATTTATAATAGAATTAACATCTTTTTCTAAATAACTATCTATAAAGAGTTTAAATTTGTTGTTAACTCTTTTGTAAAACCCTGCTTGAATATAATCTACCATTACTCTAGTTGCATATAAATTTAATTTTCCTTTTAAGTATTGTGTATACTTTTTAGAAAATATTGTATCTTCCTTAAAATTCTTTTTTGAAACTATATCTGTGATTTTTACTTTTCTTACTGGTAATTGTCTTATTATTGAGAAAGGATTATCATTATAGTTAATTTCATTATTCATAAAATAACTATAACTACAAATAACTTATTAAATACTAAATGTTATAATGTTATTTGAGTCAAAATAGATAGTTTTATTTAATATAAATATTTAAATGGGAACATTTGAAAAATAAATTAATTAGATAGTAGAATTAAAAGGGATTGTAGATGAAAATAAGGGTGTATTATGAAGATACAGATGCTGGCGGTATAGTATACCATGCAAACTATTTAAAATATTGTGAGAGAGCAAGAAGTGAGTTCTTCTTTCAAGAGGGATTAACTCCTATTATTGATGGGGCACATTTTGTAGTACGCAAAATGGATTGTGATTTTATATCTAGTGCATTGTTTGCAGATGTATTAGACGTTTCAAGTAGTATTGAAATTATAAACAGAGCTTCGTTTATTATGAATCAAGAGATAAAAAAAGATGAAAAAGTATTATTTAAGACAAAAGTAACTTTAGCCTTAGTAAAAGATAGTAAACCTAAAAGGATAGATAAAAATATAAAAGATATGTTACAGTCACTTTTTGCTAAAATAAGTGAATAATAAACTTTTTAAATGGAACACAAATGATTGTAAATATAACGCTTCCCGACACTTCATACGATATCACAATAGATAAACTAAAAACATTAACAATAGACAAAAAAGTGGTAGTTGTAACAAACCCAACTATCTCTAATCTTCATCTGGATTATTTACTTTCCCATTTAGATATAAAAGATTTAAGTGTAGTAACTATTCCAGATGGGGAACAGTATAAACATATGCAAACAATAGAAGATATTTTGGAGCATTGTTTTGAACACAAATTAAATAGAAGCTCAATGTTAATAGCATTTGGTGGTGGAGTAATAGGAGATATGACGGGCTTTGCTGCTTCTTTATATCAAAGGGGTATAGACTTTATCCAAATACCTACTACATTATTATCTCAAGTAGATGCAAGTGTCGGTGGGAAAACAGGTGTAAATAATAAGTTTGGTAAAAACCTTGTTGGTGCCTTTCATCAACCAAAAGCAGTTTTAATAGATCCTTATTTTTTAACTACTTTACCTACAAGGGAATTTTCAGCAGGAATAGCAGAAATAGTAAAAATGGCAGTATGTTTTAGTAAAGATTTTTTTGCGTGGCTAGAATCACATGATTTAACAAAAGAGGAAAATATTAAAGTTGCGATTCAAAAGTCTGTTGAAACAAAGGCTTGGGTTGTTAGTCAAGATGAAAAAGAAAAAGGTTTAAGAGCTGCTTTAAACTATGGTCATACATTTGGTCATGTGATTGAAAATGAAACAAATTATGATACATATTTACATGGAGAAGCAGTTGGAATCGGAATTTGTATGGCAAATGATACTTCAGTTAAAATAGGAATTATGACACAAGAAGAATCCAATAGAGTTAAAAATTTATTAAAAAAATATGATATACCTACAACTTATGATATAAAAGATGTAGAAGACTTTTATGAGCATTTTTTCTTAGATAAAAAAAGTTTAGATAATAAAATAAAATTTATTTTAGCCTGTGGTATTGGAGATTGTAAAATAACAGATGAAGTTTCTAAAAAAGATGTGATTTCTGTTTTAAAGGATTTTTAATGCATGGAATATTAAAGTTTCTGCTAGTTACTTTTTGTATTTTTACAAGCTTATATGCAGAAGAAGAGACAAAAGAAAGCATAGATAATGCAACTAAAAGTACTGAATTAAGAGTTGAATTAAAAGATGTTAATAAAGAGTTAGAAAAAAATATTTGGATAACGCGATATAACAATTATCTTACTTATAGAAAAATAGAAAAAGAACTTGTACAAATACGAAAAGATGCTAAAAAATATGCACGTTGGAAAGGTGAAAAGTATAAAGAACTTTCGTATCAGCTAAATAATAAAATAAGAATCAAAGAAAATGAGCTAGAATTTATTAGCGAGTATAAAGATTCTCCAATAGGAAAACAAATAACACCTAATTCAATAGGAAAAGTACCTGAAGTAACAAATCCTTTTTCAATCATAGAGGCATTGTCATATATCCAAATATTAAATGAAAATGTTGAAAACTATAAGCAAATTAAAATAGAATTAGTAAAATTAGCAGATCAAATTAGCCATAAAATTGCTTTATCCAAAAGCCTTTATAATATAACTAAAGAAAAAAGTTTAAATGATGATTTAGCTACTTTAGAGTTAGAATTAAAAAACTTTATCATGGTTGTAGATATCGTATCTACTACTGAAGAGGTGTATGGAAAGAAAGTAAGACAAACAACACAAGAGGTAAAGGATACTATTCAAGAAGAGATTTGGAGAACTGGAAAGTTACTGATTATAATGATAGTACTGTTTCTTATCTCAATTGGTGTTAAGAAAGCGGTGAAAGAGTATGTGGATGATGATGATAAACATTATAGTTCAAATAAACTAATTAATTTTATTTTCATTGTAATTATAGTTTTTATTTTATTATTTTCATATATTGACAATGTATCTTATTTAGTTACTATTTTAGGATTTGCGTCTGCTGGTATTGCTATTGCTTTAAAAGATTGGTTTATGTCTATGTTTGGTTGGATGGCTATTATGACTAGTGGTGCTATTGGTGTTGGGGATAGAATCAAAGTTGTAAGAGACGGCGTTGAAATAGTTGGTGATGTCTTAGATATTACATTATTTAAAATTGCAGTTCGTGAAGATATTACCTTGACATCATATATGAAAAATAGAAGAACAGGACGGGTGATTTTTATCCCTAACAACTATATTTTTACAGATATGATTGCAAATTATACTTTTGATGGATTACGAACGGTGTGGGATGGAATTGATATTCATATTACATTTGATTCAAACCATAAAAAAGCAGTTGAATTAGCAAAAGCAATTGTTCAAAGTCATGCAAAAGGATATACTGATCTAACAAAAAAACGGCTTCAAAAGATGCGAAAAAAATATGTCCTAAGAAGTGCTAACCCCGAGCCAAGAATATTTGCATTTGCAGAATCTTATAGTATTGTAGTTTCATCATGGTACTACACAAACTCTCATGCTACATTAGGGTTAAGGAGTACTATTAGTATGGAAATTTTAGATGCTTTTAAAGCAGCTGATGATATTACTATCGCATATCCTACACAAACTGTAAATGTATCGAGAAACGCTCAAGTAGATGGTGAACATTTAATACCAAATATAGATGGTACAAAAAGTTTGTTTGATGAATAAAATAAACACAAGTAGATAAAATGATAAATAAAGAAAAAGTATATTTTAAAACTTTTGGATGTCGCACAAATGTATTTGATACTCAAGTGATGATGAACAATTTAAAAGATTATGATATCACTCAATCAGAAATTGAAGCAGATGTTATTATTATTAATTCCTGTACTGTAACTAATAGTGCAGATAGTACTGCTAGAAATTATATTAGTTCATTAAAAAAATTACCAAAAACACCAAGAGTTATTTTCACAGGATGTGGAGTATGGACCAAAGGTGAAAATCTTTTCAAAACTCAAAAAATTGATGCTTTATTTGGACATAGTGAAAAAGAAAATATCAATGAACTTTTGAAAAATGAAACTCGTTTTTTTAAAGCAGGTGATTTAGAACATCTAGATGATACTATTATTGATAAAATGATTGGTAAAAGTAGGGCTTTTGTAAAGATACAAGAGGGTTGTGATTTTAGATGTAGTTATTGTATCATCCCTTATGTACGTGGAAATTCACGAAGTTATGAAGAGCATAAAATTTTGCAACAAATAACAACGTTAGCAATTAATGGTTTTGGCGAATTTATATTAACTGGTATTAATGTAGGTTCTTATGGTAAAGAGCAAGGTGTCAAAAATAAAAAAGACAAACTTGTGCAACTTATAAAAAAGATATCGCTGATAAGAGGTGTGCGTAGAATCCGTTTAGGAAGTGTAGAACCAGTTCAAATAACAGATGAATTTAAAGAGATTTTAGATGAACCATGGATGGGAAAACATATGCATATTGCTTTACAGCATACAAATAAAGATATGTTAAAAATCATGAATAGAAGAAATAAAGTAAAAAGTGATCTTGAACTTTTTGAATTATTAGCTTCAAAAGGCTATGCTTTGGGTACAGATTTTATTGTAGGTCATCCTGGTGAAACTGATGCATTATGGAAAGATGCTATGCAAAATATAGAGAAGTTTCCATTAACACATATTCATAGTTTTACCTATTCTCCAAGAGATGGAACACCAAGTGCTAAAATGTCTCCTTTGATAAATGGTACAGTTGCAAAGGCAAGACTCAGAGAATTAGAAAATAAGATAAAAGAAAAGAACTTAGACTTTAGAGGTCGGAATCAATCCCTTGAAGTTTTAATAGAATCAAAAAAAGATAATTTTTATACAGGGTATGATCAATTTTTTAATCCAATAGAAGTGCAAAGTGATGTAGACTTAGTTGGGGATTGGATAAATGTAGAGAATTATGAAATACTGGAGAATAAAAATGTTTCCAAATTTTAAAAAAGATGACACCAAAGAAAATAAAAATGGTAGTTCAAATATAGATAAAAACTTAAAAATGATGAGTATTTCTGCTATTGTTCTTATCATCTTATTTTTATATACAATTACAAAGTCAGATAATGTGATACATGGAAGTAGCTATTATGTAGGAGTTGGTTTTTTATTTGTCTTATTAGTGTTAACATTTGCTTTGCAAAAATATAAAGATAAAATTAGAAAAATAATTCCAAAAACAAAATTTAGTGAAGAGTTAACTGTAGCACAAAATACGAAAGAAGCTGAAACAAATGTACAGCAAAAAGAAAGTGATGCTACTATTTCTCCTACTACTTCAAGTATTACATTTCAAGATGTTGCTGGTATTGCTGAAATTAAAGAGGAATTAGAAGAGGTAGTAGACTTTTTAAACAATCCTAAAAAATACCAAAAATATGGTGTTTCACTCCCTAGAGGTGTTTTACTAGTAGGTCCCCCAGGTGTTGGTAAAACACTTATTGCAAAAGCAGTTGCAGGAGAAGCTGAAGTACCATTCTTTTATCAAAGTGGAGCAAGTTTTGTCCATATTTATGTGGGGATGGGAGCTAAGAGAGTAAGAGAATTATTTGCTGTAGCTAAATTAAATGCCCCATCTATTATTTTTATAGATGAAATTGATGCCGTTGGAAAGGCTCGTGGAATAGGAAGTAATGAAGAAAGAGAATCTACTCTTAATGAGCTTCTAACTCAAATGGACGGATTTGATAGTTCTAGTGGAGTTATGGTTATTGCAGCTACAAATAAAATAGAAGTTTTAGATGAAGCTTTACTTAGGGCAGGAAGATTTGATAGAAGAGTATTTTTGACTTTACCTACTAAAGTTGATAGAGTAAATATTTTAAATTTGTATTTACAAGATAAATCTTTTAATTTAGATGTTGAAAAATTAGCAAATGAGACAAGTGGTTTCAGTAGTTCAGCGTTGGCAACTCTTGTAAATGAAGCGTTACTATGTATGATAAAAAGAGATGGTACACGTTTATTAGAAGATGATTTAGATTTTGCAAAACAAAAAATACAGTTTGGAAAAAAACAAATAATCCTTTTAACAAAAGAACAAAAAGATATTTTAGCAAGTTATCAAGCAGGAAAAGCATATATAACAAAAGTAAAAGTAAATTTATTTGATGATGGTATCTCAAGTGAAGATTTAGTTTACCCTTCAAAAACTCAGTTAAAAAATAGTATAAAAAAATATTTATCAGGTAGCATTGCCTTAGAAATTCTTAAAAATGAATCGTATGTTGTTTTTGAAAATGAGATTCAAGAAGCATATAACATTGCTAAAAAAATGGTTGAAGAATATAAAATGGCTCAATCTGTAGAGACTTTGATACAAAATATAAAAGATGATTTAAAAACAGAATTGATATCAAATATCGAAGAAGTAAAGAAGTTACGAGATGTTTTATTAAAGGATGAAGTTGTATTTTAGTGGATTTTCATTAAAAAATGAAGAGGAATTATTTGGTCAATATAGAGAAAAATCTGACTTCATAATTTCTGGTTTTAGTTACGGTGCGATTAAAGCATTGGAGTATGTATTAGATACAGAAAAAAGAATTGATAAACTACAGTTGTTTTCCCCTGCATATTTTAATGATAAAGATCACAAATATAAAAGAATGCAACTTATGTATTTTAAAAAAAATTCCTCTTTGTATTGTGATAATTTTTTAAAAAATTCTGGATTTTTAAATGGGAAAGATACGAGATACTTTAGCATAGGAACATATAAAGAGTTAGAAGAACTTTTAAATTATGAATGGTCTATTGAAAAATTAGAACAGATTCTTAAAAAAAATATTACGATTGAAGTTTTTCTAGGAAGTGACGATAAAATAATAGATGCAGGGGAAACTTTAGAATTTTTTAGAAAATTTGCAGAAGTATATTATATAAAAAATAAGGGACATATATTATGAGTGAAAAAATAGCAAAAATTGGAATTGTAACTGCATCTGACAGAGCTAGTAAAGGGATATATGAAGATATATCTGGAAAAGCTATCGAAGAAACTATGAATGATTATTTAACTTCGTCATGGGAAGCAGTATACAGATGTATAGAAGATGATCAAGAAACAATAGAAAATACATTAAAAGAGTTAGTTGATGATGAAAATTGTTGCTTGGTAGTAACGACTGGCGGAACGGGTCCTGCAAAAAGAGATGTTACTCCAGAAGCTACAGAATCAGTGTGTGATAGAATGATGCCAGGTTTTGGAGAATTAATGCGTGCAGAGTCTTTAAAGTTTGTTCCAACAGCAATTTTATCTAGGCAAACAGCCGGCTTAAGAGGAAACTCTTTAATTGTAAATCTTCCAGGAAAGCCAAAATCTATACGAGAATGTCTAGATGCTGTATTTCCAGCTATCCCTTATTGTATTGATTTAATGGAAGGTCCTTTTTTGGAATGTAATGAAGAGATAATCAAACCTTTTAGACCCAAAGCAAAATAATAAATTTCTAAACTTATACCAAGGTATACTATTAAAAAATCATAAATTATCCTAAAATATAATATAAAATATATTATTAGGATGAAATTATGGCAGATATTAATGAAACATTAGGGCAAACAATAGAGTCCGATATTGAGTCAAAAGAAGATGAGATTAGTAAGAATGGTGGACTTCAAATTAATTTAGAAGATTTCACTACAAAATCTCCAGATGAACCTACGAATAGAATAAAAACTACAGAAGAACAAACAGAACTTACTAAAAATCAAGAAGAGATTGAGTCTGAAGTAAAAGATGATGAAACTGAAGTTACAATTGAAGCAGTTACTAGATTAAATGCACAAGTAAGTGACATAGAATTTACAGGCTTTATTGATAATGATATCCCTATAAATCAAAATATAGAATTAGAAGGGGTTTCTCGAACTATTCCTGAAAATATAATAGAAGAGGGTCTTCCTGCTGATCAAAATAATAATATAAATGCTCTTAATCCTACAGATAATTTTAATAATGATGAACCAAATACTCCAGAACTAGATGATGAAAATAATGTATTAGATGATCCAGTAGATACATCAATCGCAACTCCAACAGTAACAATAGAAGCAGCTGATCTCAATGAAGATGGAACTTATAACGCAGCTGAATTAGGAACAGATGGAACAGTAACAGCAACAATTTCTGTAACAGGTTCAGAAGTTGGAGATACCTTAACGTATACAGTTGATGGTGTAGAAACAGAAGTTGTATTAACAGCACAAAACATTGAAGATGGAATTATAATTGAAGTGAATCCAGAAGCAGTTGTAACAGCAACTACTTCAGATACAGCTGGAAATATTTCAGATCTAGCAAGTGCAACTGCCTTAAGTGCAGATACAGAAGCAGTAGCGACAATAACTTTAGAGACAGAAATAACAACAGATGATGTTATCAATGCACAAGAGTCTGGTCAAAATATTCCAGTAAGTGGAACTGTAGCAGGTGAGTTTACAGA
>Ga0193954_1000681_pt1 | contig 19022 bp, 23 predicted proteins | sample BB_5_MG_FD_140340 | JGI IMG/M metagenome (GOLD analysis project Ga0193954, IMG submission 140340) | Microbial mat bacterial communities from the Broadkill River, Lewes, Delaware, United States - BB_5_MG | ecosystem: Environmental > Aquatic > Freshwater > River > Microbial mats | place: USA...
ACTTGTGTTCTTTGGCAAATTGTTAGATTTGTAGCTATCAATATTAGAATGACTATCCTTATTCTTAAGAGTCATCACTAAAATTTATTTGTACCTTATCGCATTTTTTAGATAAGGTACACTTCTTCTTAAATATAAATCAAATAATATCTTCTCATTATAACCTCTAAGTGATATAATACAATAATATTTTATTTATATTTTTACTATAAGGAGAGCTGATGATTCAAGAGCTTATAATATATCCCGATGAGAGAATCAACATTGCCTCTGCTGATATACGACATTTTGATCAAGATTTAGAGCAATTAGTTATAGACCTTAAAGATACGATAGAGGCAAATAATGCAGAGGGTTTAGCTGCCATACAGATAGCAGTACCTCTTTCAGTTGTCGTTGCAAAAGACCCTAATGGAGAGTGGCACGAGTTCTTTAATCCACGGATTCTCAAAAGAGCAGGAAAAACTATCTCTACAGAGACATCTTTGTATTTGCCAAATATTACAGAAGATATACCAAGAGATGAACAGATTACCTTTATCTACCAAGATAGACAAGGCAAACAGCACTCTATGACTGCATCAGGACACTTCTCTTATCTTCTGCAACGCAAATTTGATTATACTTTTGGTGGAACTTTTGCTAATAAACTTGATAGAGATAGCCGTAAAAAAGTAGAGAAAAAGTTATCTCTTCAAGGAAATGTAGGAGAGTTTAATGCAGATTCAAACTTCTCAAATCGAGAATATTTTAAGAGTGCTATCAACAAACTCCTCTTTTTTGAGGGTATAAGTCTTTTGGTACCATTTTTTGATGTTACAACAGAGACATTAAACAGTTGGTATATCTATGATATTATTGCAACTATTGCTACACTACTCCTGACAATAGGCTATTTAGTCTATGCCAAATGGGAAGCGAGTCGTGTTATATCATGTACAGGGTGTCAGGTTGTAAGCTTTACTGCTGTAGCTATTAAATATTTTGTTCTTATTGCCGTTTTATTTGGAGCTAGTTACTATTGGGTAAATCCTAACTAAAGGATTTACTTCACAGAAAACTTTAAAGCTTTCTCCATAGCAATAGATTCATCTCTTCCATATATAATAATATTCTTATCTACTTTAATCTTTTTCTTTTTGATTTTATTGGGATAATCTACATAATTTAATATATGTTTTATCGTATTGATTCTAGCTTTTTTCTTGTTGTCACTCTTGACAATAGTCCATGGAGCAATTTGTGTATGGGTGGCACTGAGCATCATAAATTTGGCAAGTGTATACTCATCCCATAATCTTTGAGACTCTTTATCTACAGGAGAGAGTTTATACTGCTTAAGAGGGTCACTCTCTCTAGCTTTAAATCTTTTAGCCTGTTCTGCTTTTGAGACAGAAAAATAGAATTTAAAAATCTCAATATCTTCATCTACAATCATCTTCTCAAACGCAGGAGCATCTTTGAGGAATTTATGGTGTTCTCTCTCTGTACAAAATCCCATAACAGGCTCTACCATAGCACGGTTATACCAACTTCTATCAAAAAGTACAATCTCACCTGCTGAGGGGAGGTGTTTGGTATACCGTTGAAAATACCATTGAGATATCTCTTTGTCATTGGGTTTCTCTAGTGCTACTACTCTTGCACCTCTTGGATTAAGATGTTCGGTGATTCTTTTGATAGTACCACCTTTACCTGCTGCGTCACGCCCCTCAAAAATCATTAATATCTTAAGACCTTTCTCTTTGACATAGTTTTGAAATTTTAGGAGTTCAACTTGCAGTAGAGCTAACTCTTTTTCGTAGAGGATAGTCTCCTCTTTTATCCAGATAGGAACTCTTCTCTTTTTTTTATTTTGTACCCTTTTTTGCTCTTTTTCAAATGCTACTAGACAGCTATCTCTTTTTTTTTCATAGAGTTCTTTATCAAAGTCTGTCCCATCTTGGATTTCATCTTGTAATATATTTTCTTCTGTACTCATGGTGACCTGCTCCTTATAGTTTGATGAACTATAGTGTAACATAATGAGATAGAGATAAGTGTTATTTTGAATAATGGAGTTTATTTTTTGTATAAAGATAAAACCACAAGAGAGAGCCTCTTGAGGAGTTTGGAGAAGGTATCTGCTATCTTTTTGAGAACTGCGGAGATCTTCTTGCTTTTTTCTTACCTGGTTTCTTTCTCTCAACAACTCTTGAGTCACGAGTAAGAAGACCCATAGGCTTAAGAATTAATCTAAAAGACTCTTCATACTCTACAAGAGCTTTTGTGATTCCATGTTTGAGTGCATCTGCTTGAGCTGAATAACCACCACCAAGTGTAGTTGCTCTAACATTCATAGACTCTAATTGCTTAGTAGCCTCTAGTGGGAGTCTTACTCTCATTTTGATAGCTTCGTGTCCACCTAACCATTGGTCAAGAGTTTTACCATTAATTGTCATCTCTCCACTGCCTGGTGTCAACCAAACTTTGGCGATAGCTGCTTTTCTTTTGCCTGTTGCATAGTGTGTAGCCATATTAGTTTCCTTTGTTTAGTTGTGCAGTATGAGGATGCTCTGATCCTGCGTATACTTTAAGTTTTTTAAGCATGTGACGACCAAGAGTAGTTTTTGGCAACATACCTCTTACTGCTTGTTTATAGAGTTTTTCTGTATTGTTCTCTAACATATCAGAGAGTTTAGTGCTTTTTGTACTACCAAAATATCCACTATGTCTAAAGTACTCTTTATCTTCCATTTTTGCACCACTAAATACTGCTTTTTGAGCATTAATGATAACTACGAAGTCTCCGCAGTCTACATTTGGAGTAAAAGATGGCTTGTGTTTACCTCTAAGAAGTGTAGCTACTTCAGTAAGAATACGACCAAAAGTTTTACCTTCTGCATCGATTAGTACCCAGTCTCTTTGTACTTCATGAGGTTTCATGACAGATGTCAATTTCATGATGATTCCTTGTTTTTGTTTAAAAGTTCGGAAGTATAGCCACTTAAGCTTAAATATTATTTAATTTTAGTTTTATTTAAGCTTTGTAGAGCAATCTTGCAATCCCTAGAGAGAAAATAAGTAGAGCTATCTCTTTGAGTTCTTTATCATATAAAAGCACAAAAAAGCCTCCAAGTACCAAAATAAACCCATGTGTGAGTGGCTTGATATACTCTTTTATCTCTTTTGCAATCCACTCTATTTGGTCTTTTGATGCGGTAATATTCACTTCGCCTTGTGCAATGTTGTGCATAGCCTGTTGCGTATCTTGTATCAAAAAAGGGGTATTTTTGATGGCCTCTTTAAAAAGCTCAGTAAATCCATCTTTTGCTCCAAGAGCTTTGGGGATATTCTCTTGAAGGAGGGGTAGAATATCTTTGATACCATTGAAGTTTTCTATATAGGTTGTCCCTAGCCCCTCGATGATAGCACTTACTCGCAGGATATAGATAGCATCACTAGGGAGTTTAAAGGGTAAATCTTTGGTAGACTCCATCACCTCAAAGGCTAACTCTTGCATAGAGTCACTGTTGAGGTTTTCATCAGAAAATATCGCAAACATCTTAGAGGTAAAAGTAGCTAATTGTGCTGTGGGTGCTTCATAGGCTATAGTTCCTAAGCGTTTATTGGCAGAGATATAGAGTTCGTAGTTTTGCTCATGGGCTGCTTTGATAAGCTCTATAATAGCTATGCGTGTATGGTTTGGTACGCGTTTGACCATACCAAAATCTAGCAAAATAAGCTCCCCATCGGTAGAAACCAAAAGATTTCCAGGGTGTGGGTCTGCGTGAAAATACCCCTCTATAAGCATCTGCTGGGTATAAAAATTCACAAGTTTAGCTATAAGTGGTTTGAAGTCTATATTATGTTTGAGTAGATTTTCTCTATCATCAAAACGAAAACCCTCCTCAAAGCTCATCACTAATGCACCATCACTAGAGAGAGATGGATAAGGGGTTGGAAACCTAATACCACTCTTGGCATACGCTGTAGAGAACTCTATAAGATTTTGTAGCTCTACCCTAAAGGAGACCTCCTCTTGAATCATCCGTGCAAACTCAGAGATAACAGCCTCTATGGAGTTTTTTGTATAGGTACTAAAGAGAGGCTTAAAAAGCGTATTAAAAAAACTGATAATGCGAATATCTGCTTGGACTCGTTTTTGTATCCCATAGCGTCTGAGTTTGACTGCTACTTGTGTACCGTCTCTAAGGGTAGCTTTGTGAACTTCTCCTATAGATGCAGATGCGATAGGTGTAGTATCAAAGAGAGCAAAGGGGTTTTTATCTCCAAAGGCTTCATTGTAGACTCTGTCAAACTCCTCTTTTTTCATAGGAGGAAGTTGGTCGTGAAGTTGTGTCAACTCATCTAAATACTCTTTAGAAAAAAAATCAGAACGAGTTGCTAAAACCTGAGCGAGTTTGATAAAACTTGCACCCAAACTAATAACTGTCTCTTTAAGTGCTTTGGGAGAGAGGGGTTTGATACCCAAAAAGCTCTCTCTTTTTTTGATAAGTAGATAGAGTGAGAGCAAAAACCCAAAGACTCTATAGACTCTAATGGGACTATATAAGCTTACTGTTGAGATGTCAAATCCTCTCTAAGCTTTTTTACATCCTCTTTGGTTGCAATACCAAGTTCTGCGATAGCCTCTTTGAGGGACTCTTTGAAAGCAATTTTCATCTTTTCATCCTCTTCTCTACCTCTTTGTTCTATAGACTCCAAAAGTGTTTTGGCATCATCGGCTTTGATTTTGCCTCTCTCCTCTAGCTTTGCTACCTCCTCTTCCACTCGCTCTTTGAGTAGAGCCGCTGCACCGATACCTGTATACATAATCTCTTTTAACATAGGAACTCCTTTTTGTTATTATATCGTTGTTTAGAAGTATCTCATAGAGTTTTCATATCATTTGATACTATTTTTACTCAAAAATTTCACTTACAATGATAAAGCTATCTAAGCATACAATAGGCATCTCATCATCTTCACCATAGCCTTTGTCGTAGTTACCCATAAAGCTCTGATAGGCGTTGTCAAACGCCCATACCTAATTGATGGGACTAACTGCCTTAAAGAATTTAAACTTATTTTTGGGCTTATGGTGTTTGGCATCATCTATACCGCTATCATATCCATCTTTTGAGTAGTCGCCACTGTAGATTTTGAAAGCATTATTCATAATTACTCTCTACATAAACTATCATCTTGTTAGTCACGGTCAACAACTCATCTAAATGTTCATCACAAATTTCAAAAATGGTCTCTGCATCCAATTGAAAATAGTGATGTGACAAAATATCTCTCACGCCTTTAACGCCTTTCCAATCTACCGTTGGATAGTTAGATAATAACTTTTTATCTGTCAACTTGTCAATATTTTTAAACCCCTCGCCAATAGCCACCAACCTCATAGAAATTCCATCAAGTTTTTCTAGTCCATTCTCATCAGCCAAAAAATCATCACTACTCTCAATCACTTCAAAGCGTTGTGAAATAAGTTTTATTGAGAACTGAATATCTTCAAGTGTAGAGAGTACCATCAATTGTTTATCAGACATAGTGTATATCCTTTTGTATCATTTTTAACAAGAATGGTTTTATATTTTTATGTTCTCTTATCACATCCACTCGTTTTTTGAGGTCATTTTCTATCTGCTGTTTCAACCCCACCAACTTAAAAAAGTCAGGCTTCATCTGCACAAAAATATCTATATCACTCTCATCATTCGCTTCATCACGAGCATAACTTCCGAAGAGACCAATTTTCTCTATCTCATACTTTTTTTGGAACTCTTTTTTATGGTTTTTTAGATAGTCTATGATGGTTTCTTTTTGCATTTTTTTGCTCCTTTTGTTTTCATAGTAGCATATCTTTTAAATCTATCTCTCGTATGCATTCCAACATGAAAAGTGGGAACGAGTAAATTTATACCCCCAAATTACGAGAAAGTACCCCTGAAACCGTCTGACTCCTACCATGTACATACTCTATATGCTCACTCTCCACATACTCCACCACCCCATCTACGCTATTTTGATACTGTTGTGCTACATATTTCAACTCTCCGCCACAGTTTCCGCATCTACCGTTTTGACGATATACAATAAATCTATCTTGACTTCTATTAAATTTTAGTGACATATTTTGCTACTTTTCATCTCTACTTAAACCATCAAAAACTATCTTGGTAAGCCTAGAGACATCAGCATATTGTACGGCTTCTATAGATGCTTGGATATATTGTTCATCTTCAATGGCATTAGAGTAATTGATAGGTTTGTATCCATTTTGTAGAGCCAACATATCACAATAGAGTCGTGTTATCCGTCCATTGAGTTCATAAAAAGGGTGCAAAGCGATGAGTTCTCCTTGATAGTAGGCTAATCTTTGGGCAAAAAGAGACTTGTTGTCTCTGGCATTTGATAGATATTTTTCAGACTCTAACTCATCAAACATTCGTGTTGATTGTGCATGTAAATGTTGGGCTAAACAAAATTGAGAATTTCCTTTTGTCATGTTGACATCTCTATAAACTCCTGCAAACTCATAAAGGGACTCAAAAGTTTTTTTGTGCAAATTAATAAAATACTTTTCATTCAATAAAGTCTCAGAGCTAAGCTCAGACGAAAATTTATGATAGGCTTTAAAAGATTTTTCTCCACAGTATGAATAAATACAGAGTCTGTAATATCTAATCTATTTTGTGGAATATCAGTCCCCTCAATATAAACCCAACTTTTACTAAGCTGATACTTCAAGGGTATGCCTTATCATAAACGCTTCTACTTCTAATTCAAGCTCTTTTGAAATAGGTTCATAACCCTCTATCCGTTGAGAAACCTCAACTACTTTGGCTATTTCTTTATTAGATAATTTGTTTTTCTCAAAATACTTATCTACTATATTTTTATTATCTTGTAAAAAAGAGAGTATAAACTCCATAAATTTATCTTGATTAGAGTTAAATTTTGTCTTGAAAATATCTTGCATTTCAGGGCTGTTAATTTGTAGTTGTGTCATTTTTTTCCTTAATATCTTGTTTCCACGCATTGTCTTCTAAATCTACCTTAGAACTATCTGCATATTTATTAAAAACCCCTCTCATTATTTCTTCTTCAGTATAAGCAAAAGGCAATACCAAAATCTCAACTTTTGTATTAATATACTCTTTAGGAATATGTATCATATACTCATCACTCTGTGGGGTTATAATTTCTCTTAGCATTTTTGTTCCTTTTTGTTTTTAGTTTAGCATATCTTTAAAATTTAATTCTCGTATGTATTGCACAGAATATTATAGAAATACATTAAAATTCTTCCATAAATTCATTAATTTTCTTTACTTTTGGTTTGCCAAAATATTTTAATGATTCTTTATATCTTAGTTTAGAATATTTTAAATTATATTCTGCATCTTCTATTACAACTGCTAACTCATTAGATGAAATACAAAAACCATATCCAAAAACTGAGTAATGAAAAGACTCTTCCTCTATTTCTTTAATTAATTTTAAATTTGTAATATTTTGTAAATTATCTAATAATGCTTTATCTTCCGAATTATATTGAAAATAAAAGACTAACCAGCATTCCGTACTAGGATTTAAATATGCAAATTGTCGTGATTCTTCTCTATCACTTAACAAGGCATTATTTATTTTATTTGCAAGGGGTACTCTTTCTCTCCTAGATAATAAACCAAGTTCCCATGCGTGTAAAGGCATAGTTTCATCTTTTAGTGGTTGCTTTAATAGGTTATCAATAATATCATCTATAATTGTTGTTTTTTTATTTTCTTTATCTCTAGTATCAATTTTATTTTTAAAGTCTTCCCTATACCTATCCCATATATCTGTCTTGTTTAAATCATCACATGTATATTTATCAAATGAATTAGACTTTCTTTTATACAAAGCTATCAAGTTTCTTTCCATCCGAAGATTAAGATTGATAAATTTTTTAGGACAATGAGAATATATATTTTTTAAAAAGTTATATCTATCTCTTAAGTAATATAGTAAATCAGATATAGTATCTATTTCAATTAGTAAATCTTTAAAATCATTTTTGGTCATAATTGCAATAGGAAAATCATTTTCAAGTGTTTTTTGATATGATATATTGTGAATATTTTCTAGTTCTACATCAGAATCTACAATAATAACACCAGAAAAATTACCATCTAAAAAATTATCTTTACCATATTCTACTATTGTACTTTCTTCATTAATCAATACTACCTGCTTATTTTTATAAGTCTCAAAATCTCCTTCAAGCTGTTTTCTTTTTTCACTAACTCGCCGTATAAAACTTTTTGTAGATTTATCTGCAGATGGATTTCTCCAAACAATTTCAAATACAATCAAAAAATCCCTAATCCACAAAACAATATCTCCTGCTTCTTTTTCAGTAGGGTCTGTATATTTAGGACTATGAAATACAAATCCTTTTAAATATTGTTGGTTACATAGTTCTTTAAATAATTCTTCTGATTTATTTTCTATAATATTCATTGTAAGTTCTCATAATTAATATTCTCTATAAAGTTATTGGCTATAGCTTCACTACTCTCATCAAACAACAGACAAAACCCACCTTGTTTGCTATCTAGGCATAGTGGTATGGTGTCGTTGTCATCTATAAGGTCGCCTATGTAGATTCCCCATGGGAATTTTTGCGTTTTGGGCATTTATATTCCTCGTATAATACTTACATGTAGGTTCGATTTTATCGAACAGAGCTTAAATATATATCCTACCGATAGAAGCCAATGAGATAATCAGTGTAGCATATCCACCAAACTATCAGCATCATCAAAAACCTCACTCATCTCTCTATCTGAGTAATCAAATAGTAGATTTGAGTGAGATTAATATAGAATCATCTATTTGTATGCTTGGTAGAGTTGTTGTTTGTATTTTTAGCTCCTTTTGTTTTATTGTAGGGTATCTTTTAAATCTATCTCTCGTATAATGTGAATATTTAATGTTACAAAAGGCTATAATAGACTTCTATTTTAAAGTATACCGTGTTTGTAGCTAAATCTTTACTTATTTATTATGTATAATATATTAATCTTAAGATTCAAAAGCCTTTTTATAAAGGATACCTTAAAAGCCAAGGAAATTAAAAAATAGACATCAGTCTATTAGCAATAAAATGTGAAAGAACAATGCAAGAGTAAAATCTTGCAAGTTTGATTTTTTAAATACTCATTGTTTGGACTCAGTTTCTAGAATTTGAGTTGAGTATTTTGATAATCAAACTATAGAGTTGGTTGTATAATTGACTCTATATATGGTTAACAATTTGGTATGGTAATAGCTCTGTAAATATTGCTATTATAGTTGATTTAAGTACTAACTTGTGATCTTTTAATTATCATTGTTTATGACTTTGCGAATACACGATCAGGATTGTAAGGAACATTGTATTTAACTATAGAGTATATTATTACAGCTATCTTTCTTGATACGGCAACAAGAGCTTCTTTTTTAGATTTTCCTTGTGAGCGTTTGGTATCATAAAGTTGCTTTAGTTGAGTATTGTGAATCAGACAACTCACAGCACTCATATATAAAGCATGTTTAGCCAATGAAGAGCCTCTTTTGCTTAAATGCCCTATACTCTTAGAGTTGCCAGAGCTATTTTCAGTTGGGAAGAGTCCAAGATACCCTATAAACTTAGGTATAGTAGGAAACCTCGTCAGGTCTCCACACTCACTAATAAGTGCAGCAATAGTTTTATCTGCGACACCTGGTATAGTCTTTAAGTTAGCTATCAAGTTGTCAGCCTTCTTAACCTCTTCGCCAACCTCATTAACTATAGTGGTTGTTGTGCTAGAACTATCAAGCAAAGAGAGTATCTCCGCTTCAATAATATCAAGTTCACTTAGATACATTCTAAGTAAGCGAATAGTACTTCTAATGGCAATGGCTCTTGCATCTTTGGCTTTCCCTGAGTAGATAGACTCTTTGGAGAGTTCTAAAAGTTTCAGTGCTTTATCCTGAGTAAAATTATTACCTTGAATATGACGAAATAGCTTCATAATCCTATCCACACTACTATGTTTATAATGCTGTGCAGTAGGATACTTGTCTAATAAGGCTAATCCACTAACGGTAAATGGTTTTATAAAACTCTCAAACTCTGGAAATGTAACTGTTATCTGAGTAAGTATTCTCTTCTTGACATCTTTCATATCAGCCTGTATAGAAGCTCTGTTACGGTAGAGTGTTCTAAGAGACTGGTACTCATCATCTGTTACATATCCAGAGCTAAACTTACCATCTTTAAGTAGTAGTGCTATAACTAATGAGTCTATCTCATCATTTTTGACTTTTTTCAATGTAATCTGCTCTCTATATCTTGATGTTTGGAATGGGTTCAATAGTTTAACACTATAGCCCTTAGAGATTAAAAACTCTAAAAGGTTCTCACCATATATCCCAGTTGCTTCAAGACCTATCGTAAACTCTTTTTTATCAAGAGAGATACTATCCAAGATAGTTAGTAGCTTATCAAACCCTTTAGCATCATTCTTGATTTTAAAAGGTTTATTTATAACCTTTTTCTCATTTTCATCAATAACTGAAGTTATGTGAAAACTCTTAGCAATATCAATACCTACGAAATACATCTTTATAATCCTTGTTGTGTAATCTTTAGTTGTTCAAGTACTTCTACTTGAATTCACAGCCTCGTTAATCTATATGCAGTGAGTGCTAAGTAATACAGCTACTCCCACAGCTTTTATATGAGTGATTAACAACTAAAGATATCAACAGGCTTAAGTGATGTAGTCAATAGAAATATACCTCTATTGCTATAAGGAGAGAAATGTTGTTTTATCTAAAGTCATAGACTATGATTGTTACAAGATTTGAAGTTAGTACTTCAATCTTAACAGAGTAGTATCTCTTTGCTTTAAAGTTGAAAAAACTTTGAATAAAAGAGCTGTTACTCTTGAAAGAAATTATACGAGGAATTTTATATGAAAATTTTATTAAACTTGATTATTGCTTCTATTGTATTCTCAACCATAGCTATCTCTGAAGAGGATGAAGACCTCGAAGCAAAGGTAACTAAAATAATAGGAACCCAAGGCAAAAAGTTAACAGAAAAGAAATTTGCAGGTTTAAACTTTAGTGTAGGTGTATCTTTGACTGTAAATGCTGATAGTGAGGATAGAATAAAAGATGCTACAGTAGTCAATAATATAGTTCGTGTAACCAAAGAGAATAATTATGTTCCACGAGTTATGCTAGAAGCTCACTACTTTTTTAAAGGTGATAAAAATAGTTTTTTTGGTGATGAGATTTCAGGAGAATTACTTAGTCGTTTTTCTGCTGAAAACAAGTGGGGAATTGGTCCATTTGTGGCTATTGAGTCATCTGCGGAGAATATTATTAATGCTGTTGCTCTGGGTGTAATGGTAGGTTTCAAAAAAAATAGTGATCAAACTGATACAAGTAGTTGGAATTTTGGTCTAGGTGTAGTTGTAGATCCTAATGTACAAATACTAGGAGAAGGATTATATGCTGACCAACCTTTACCTGTAGGTGAAACAGAGGTAAGATTTATGGAAAAAAGCCAAGTAGGTGTGCTTATCCTAAGCTCTTATAATTTTTAGATATGACAAGTAATCATACGCTATTAATTATAGCCCATGGCAGTCGTAAAGCATCATCAAATGATGAAGTAATTGCTGTAGTATCCAAAGTCAAAGAGAGGCTTAAAGAGAATTATTTTAGTGTAGATGCAGTATTTTTAGAATTAGCTACACCCTCAATAGAAGATGGTATTAAAAGTTCTGTTGCCAAAGGGGCTACTACTATTGTTTTCCTTCCATATTTTTTGTCTGTTGGGAGACATGTTAGCTCTGATATACCAGAGATTATCAAGAACCAACAAGAGCTTTATCCTGATATAACATTTAGAGTACTCCATCATCTAGGAAGTGAAGAGGGTATACTCTCTCTTTTATCTGATATGGCATTGGAGGGGGCTTTAATATAATAGCTTTTGTAAAACAATATTTACCTAAGGTTGTCTTCACACTCTAATTTAATATCCAATAAGTCAAATGATTTATTAAAAGCACTTTTGATAATAGTGGAATTATCTATTAAAATATTTAGATTAAAAATGGTTTGCATAATTATATTTTGTTTAAGACCAAAAATATCATAATCAAAACCAGTTTGACACTTAATAATATTTGATTTCATACTTCACCTTGATATTTTTTAATTTTTTTATAGCAGGTTTATATTTCAATTTAGCTGATTCTTTTAACCAATAAATACCTTCATTTTTTTTATCTTCTAAATATATTTCCTTAGGATAATATTCTCTTAAAAGATATGATGATAATATGAATTGAATTTCTCTATTGCCCTGTTTTGAGGCATATCTTAATAGTTTAATTGATTTATTGGTATCTTGAAGAGAATAATAGTAATAAGTAAATAGTTTCATAGTTGCGTTAGTATCCCCTTGTTTTGCCTTTTTAATATATATTTTTTCATCTTCTGATGATAACCAAAATGCTTCTTTTGTACTAATCTTAAAAGAGATACTAAGAATAAACAGTAATAGGAATAAAACTAATAAATACCTTTTTTTCATATTAGGACCAATGATACTTTAAAATATATTCTAAAAAATTTTCTATAATTATTTGTTGTTCTAAAGTTAAATAGATTGTTATTAAGTTTTTTAATTCTCTATCCGTTTTTAGGCAATCAATCAAATTTTCTACTAACAAATCAGCATTATCAGGATCTTCTATGCAGTAAAGCATAAATGCAGGTAAAAATTTTAAAATAGCTTTAGGTTCCATATATATTAAATGATAATCAAAAATGTTATTTTTATCCTTTAATATACTTTGCCAATTCTTTTTACAATAAAAGTCTAAAATTTCTTGTCTTTCATAATCTTCTGCTAATACATGAAATATAATTTGTCTTTTAGTTAAGTTAAAATCAAATTCTTTAAATATTTCCTTTATTTTATTACTAAGCATAATTTTTTTATCATTTATTGTTTTTATCATAAATTTTTAGTAGAGGTGCTTTACACCTTTATCTTCTGCCATTCGCCTTTGTCAAAAGTTCTCCAGAGCCAAATGGCTTTGACTGTGGTGTCTGCTATCATAGCTAGATAGACAAAGAGTATAGACTCAAAATACCAAGAGAGGAGAAAAGCAGGGATGATTCGTACAAACCATAATGAGATAAGGTTGATACGAAGCGTTTGTCTACTTGCTCCTGCTCCTCTAAGAGCTCCTGAGAGTACAAAGTTAAATGCTAGAGGTATTTGAGAGACTCCTACAATGCGTAGATAGAGACTTGCTTCTTGGATGGTTTTGGCATCATCGGTAAAGAGCCATACTATTTTTTCTGGAATACCAATCATAAAAAATGATATAAAAAACATAAATCCTGAAGTATATTTAAGTACCAAAAGTACATCTTCTTTGGCTTGATGAGGTTTTTTGGCTCCTAGACCTTGACCCATAAGAGCCATAGCAGCTATAGTAAATCCAATTCCTGGCATAAACGCCAAGCCCTCTACTCGTAATCCTATCTGATACCCAGCTAAAGTTTCTGTGCCATACTCTGCAATAATAAGTGTAAAGAGCATAAACGACCCAAAGGTGAGAGACCGTTCTATAGATGCAGGTATGCCTACTTTGAGAGCCCTTTTGAGTAGAGCTGATGAGTAGTGCCAATAGGGAGAGTAGGGCATTTTGTTTTTGACATAGAGTATTATATAGACTATAAGCTCTAAGCCATTAACAATAACTGTAGCTATACCAGCCCCTACCACACCCAATGGTGGCATACCAAAGTGACCAAAGATAAGTATATAGTTGAGTATAATATTTAAGAGTATGGAGAGGAGTTTGATATACATAGGGGTTTTGGTCTCTCCACAAGCATGTAACGCAGAGATAAATACCATTTTAATAAATATAAATGGCATCATAATAGTAAGCACTTGCACATACTCACTCCCCAAGGCAATAACTTCAGGAGCGGTATCAAACCATATATAGAGTTTAGCAGATAGAAAATACCATAGAAGAGAGATAGGAAGACTCAAAAAGAGTGCAAAGCGTACAAGAGTAGAGAGTCCCATACTTGCTCGTTGTATCTGACCTGAGCCTATAAAGCGAGAAAGAAGTGCATTTGTCCCTACATGAAGGAGTGTCATTACCGCAAAGACAAGCATTAAAGATTGTAATCCCAACCCCACAGCAGCCACGGCAAAGGCTGATATACGACCAACCATAATAAGGTCAGTAATCACTTGAAGCATATCAAGCAGAGAGTTAATAGCCGCAGGTACAGCCATATTTAGGATTTTTTTATGTTTTTTGGGGAGGGTTAGAGGCATCTATTATATATTCATAAGTTGTGCTAAAAGGGCATAGAGTATAACAATAATCATAAAAGACCAAGTAGTCATCCAACCTATAGCAGAGAGAGCTTTGCCTTGGTCATACATTTGTTGGCACCTATAGAGAATATAAGGGTATAAAAAGACTGAAAAGAGTGTAGGCAATAAGATTATAGAAGAGACATTTAACTCCTCTACAACCAATTGTGTAGCTACAAAAATAGTATAGATAAAGCCATAAGTTATGAGTAAGAAAAATAACTCTAAGGCTAGAAAGAGTCTTTTAATCTCTTTTATTCTCTTTTGGCTATACATTTGTTAAAATATCATTCCATCAACTGGTGATGATGCTGTAGCAAATGGTCTTTTTGGTATTCTTCCTGCTTCAAAGCTCATTCTTCCTGCGATAACTGCATGTTTCATAGCTTCTGCCATTAGCATTGGATTTTTTGCTTGTGCGATTGCTGTATTTGTAAGTACACCATCTGCTCCAAGTTCCATAGCCACACTTGCGTCACTTGCACAGCCAATACCAGCATCAATAATCATAGGCACAGAGATTGCTTCACGGATAAAGTGAACATTAAATTTATTTTGAATTCCAAGACCACTTCCAATAGGAGATGCCAAAGGCATAATAGCATCTGCACCAGCATCTTCTAATCTTTTTGCCATAATAGGGTCATCACTTGTATATGCCATAATAGTAAAGCCATCTTTTGATAATACTTCACATGCTTTGATAGTCTCTAATACATCAGGATAGAGAGTCTTTGCAGTATCTCCGATAACTTCTAGTTTAATCAAATCAATACCTGTAGCCTCACGAGTGAGTCTAAAGAGAGTAATAGCCTCCTCAGCCGTTACACATCCAGCAGAATTAGGCAAAAATTTTACGCTTGTGTCTTTGAAGTAGCTCATTAAATTCTCTTCATTAGGGTTTGTGATATTTACCCGTCTTACTGCTACAGTAATAAGCTCACTGCCACTTGCCAAAGTTGCATCAAGAGTGGTTTGGAAACTATCATATTTTCCACTACCTACAATCAGCCTACTGCCTAATTCATATTTTCCAATTTTTAATATTCCGCTCATTTTTTATCCCTCATTATTTGTTTAAAGGGTTATAGCATATCGCTATTTAAAACTTTCTTATATATTATTTATGAAGCCATAGCTCTTGAATTTCTTGAGCATTTGATGGTTTATGATACAAATATCCTTGAATTTCATAACAACCATTTTGAACTAAAAACTCTTTTTGCTCTGCTGTCTCTACACCCTCTGCAATAACTGAAAGATTGAGTCCTTTTGACATAGAGATAATGGTTTTGACAATCTCTGCATCATTGCTATTTGTTGGTAAGTTTTTTACAAAAGCTTGGTCTATTTTGAGTTTATTAATAGGAAGTTTTGTAAGATAAGAGAGTGATGAGTAGCCTGTTCCAAAATCATCTATAGCTATTTGTATCCCTAGATTATTGAGTATCTGAAGTGTATTGATAGCTTTGAGAGGATTTCTCATAATCTGTCCCTCTGTTATTTCAAAGTTAATCCAAGAGGAGTTGGCTTTACTCTGTGCTATTATCTCTTGGACTCTTTGTATAAAATCATTTTGTTCTAATCGTAGGGGTGAGAGATTCAAAGAGATTATACCAGGGTTTAATCCCTCTTTATACCATCTTCTAAATTGGGCTAATGCTTGTGACATTGCCCACTCATCAAGTTGTACAATAAAACCAGTCTCTTCAGCCAATGGGATAAATTTAGCAGGTGATATAATTCCCATTTTAGGATGATGCCATCGCAAAAGAACTTCCATACCAAGGAGTTTGTCATCTCTTGCATCTATTTGAGCCTGATAATATACATGCATCTGATTTTTCTTTAAAGATTGGCGTAGTTGTGTCTCTAGTGTAACTCGCTCTAATGCTTTTTTGGTCATATCTTCTGTATAAAATTGATAATTATTTCTTCCACTTTTTTTGGCTTTGTACATGGCCGCATCTGCATTTTTGAGAAGTATTTCAGACTCCACACCATCATTAGGATAGACAGAGATACCAATGCTTATGGTAAGGTAGAGTTGGTGATGTTCTATTATAAAAGGTTTTTTTAGAGCAGTCATTATAGTTTGTATTGTTTTTGTAATCGTATCAATAGTATCAATATTATTTAAAATAATTGTAAACTCATCTCCTCCTTGCCGTGCTACTGTGTCATCAACTGGAATGCTCTCTTTGAATCTATGTGCCACTAACTGAAGAAGTAAATCTCCAATACTATGTCCTAGAGAGTCATTAATCTCTTTGAAGTGGTCTAAATCTATAAACAAGATAGCCATACGACCATGAGTCTGTTTTATATTTTTGATAATTTGACTAATCCTACTCTTAAAGAGCATTCTATTTGGAAGGTTGGTGAGTGAGTCATGCTCTGCTTGGTGTTGTAATCTCTTTTGGGCTTTTTTAAGGTCAGTAATATCCATTCCTGAACTCAAAAGTCCAATACAATTTTGATTTTCATCAAAGAGTAGAGAGTTATAGAAGTTGAAGAGTATCTTTTGACCACTTTTACTAATAAGATAGTGTTCAACAGCCTCTTTTGGTAGTTGATCCATAGTAATAAGCGTACCAAAAAGAGATTCTATATTAGAGGCTATCTCTGGAGGTAAAATAGCTTGCTTAAACCAATTTTTCCCTAATAACTCCTCTTCTTTATAGCCTAATAGCTCTTCTCCTTTACGGTTAAGCATTGTAACTCTTGCTTTGGTATCAAGGGCTACAAGGAGAACATCTACAGTATCTAAATAGAGTTCCCCTTTGTCTCGTTCTCTCTTATATGCCTCTTGAATTTTGATAAGTTCCGTAAGGTCTACATGAGTACCAACCATTCTTATTGCTTTGCCATCTTTATCTATAATTTTATTTGCACGAGACAAAAGAGGAACAAAGTGACCATCTTTATGTTGCATTCTAAAGTTGATAGAGAAACGGTCTGAGATATTGTCACTTTGTAGATAACGACTGAGTTCATCCCAAGATGCTTTTATATCATCAGGATGGATAAGCCTCTCCCATGATTGAAGTGTGTTTTCAATCTCTTTGTCTGTATATCCCAAGATAGCTTTCCATCTTGGTGAGTAGTAGACATTATTTGTAATAAGATTCCAATCCCATAATCCATCATTACTTCCCTCTAGTGCAAAAGAGAGTCTCTCTTGAATACTCTTATTGAGTTGCTCTAATTTTGTACGCTTTTGAATCTCTATACGCATTCTATAACTCCAAGCAAACATAAGAAGTAAGAGAAGAAACAAAACAGCACTTACTTGCCATAAGAGAGTATTGTTGACTCTCTCTATATAGCTACTTTTGAGCCATTTATTTACTATTTGATGCTGTTGCTCTTGGGTTATTGAACGGAGTGTTTTGTTGATAATACTATAAAGAAGAGGCTCTTCTTTGGATACAAAGAGCGTAAGGTTCATTACAATAGGCGTTTTTCCAACTATCTTAAGCGTATAGAGTTGCATCTCTTGGATAGTATAGTTAGCCAAAGCCATAGTAGCCAATATAGCATCAAAATCACCTTTGGCTACACCTTTGAGTCCCTCTTGAATAGTATCAACTTCAATAAACTTTATTTTAGGATAGGTTTTTATAATCTCATTGGTATATCCATAATTTTTAATAATAGCTATTTTCTTATCTGCTATCATATTAAGATTCTCAACATAATCTTGTTCTCTATTCATAATAATAACAATGGGATTATAAATATATGGTTTTACAGGAGTAAAGTTTTTGGTGAAGGTACTATTTGCATTATCTCCAGATATTACTTGAACCTGCTGATTTGTTGCAAGTTTGAGAGCGTGTTTCCATGAACTACTCGGAATAGTTTTGATTGATAATCCGCTTATCTCTTGGATAAGTTTTAGATGCTCTGCCACAATACCTACATAAGAGCCATTATCTTTAAAGGACTCATAGGGCATCCAGTTAGGATTACCAGTAAAAGAGATAGAAGGATTATTTGTAAGCCATAACTTCTCTTCTTTGGTAAAGTGGACTTTTAGCGTAGAAGAGGGATTTGTGTTTTGGTTGAGAAAGAGATGGTTCATACTCTGATTATGGTCTACTTTCTGTTGGTGTATAAGTTGTTTGAGTGTTTTAAGTACAAAAATTTCATTTATTTCACCTATATCGTACATATTTACAAGCATTAATTTTTTTGTATTTTCCCCCTCATATATGAGGTGATTTATGCTTTTGTGAGATTGATATTTGGTATGAATAAGCTTTGCTACCTCTTCTATATGTGCCAAAGCATACGCCCAGCCTTTTTTACTCGCACTTAAGAATTTTCTTATCTGTTCGGGATTATTTTGGACTTTTTTAGTAGATGCAAAGAGGTTTATAGCATTGGTAGAAAAGCCATACTCAACAGGGTCAATAACATTATAAGGTATCTTTTTTTGATTTAATTCATAGAGTTCATTAGAGCGAAAACCAGTAATTGCATCTACTTTTTTGTTAATAAAATCTTCTAGGTTAAAAGAGGGTTCTAAAAAGTTTATTTTTTCATTATTGAGATTAAAATAGTCTAAAAGAGTTGTAAGAGAGCT
>Ga0193954_1000684_pt1 | contig 19004 bp, 20 predicted proteins | sample BB_5_MG_FD_140340 | JGI IMG/M metagenome (GOLD analysis project Ga0193954, IMG submission 140340) | Microbial mat bacterial communities from the Broadkill River, Lewes, Delaware, United States - BB_5_MG | ecosystem: Environmental > Aquatic > Freshwater > River > Microbial mats | place: USA...
ATTAATCGTTATTTCAAATGTTATTTTTGTATAAAATGACTAAATTATTTGGGAAGAATAAGATAAATAATCCTATTCTTAATTTTTACTTGGTTAGTTGTTGGAATTTGGTCGGATTGACCTATAGTGAGTTTGGTTTGAGAAAAAATTAAGTAATTTCTGTTACAATATGATTACAATATGAAAAGTTATCTATATAACTATGACATATTACAACTAGAGAAGTGTCTGAGTGGTCGAAGGTGCACCGTTGGAAGCGGTGTTTAGTGAAAGCTAACGAGGGTTCGAACCCCTTCTTCTCTGCCAGAAAGTCTTAAATCCCATTATTTATCAACTTTATACAATATAAATAATCTAAATGATTTTATTTGTCCAGCAAATGTCCAACTTTTATCAAAAAGTGTCCAATATAATACCTCAGAAAAAACAAACAACAATTTGTAAAGTTTAATTCTCAAAAGAGTAAAATTAAACAATTAAAATAGAGGGTAGATTTGCTAGAATATTTTATAAGTAGGTCTAATTTATACTTTTAATTATAGTTCTATAATTTGACTAAATTTTAAGTAAGGGTATTTAGTCCCTCAAGTCAGTCGTGATCTTTCTAATCCTCACCTAATAATAATTTAGATAAGATTCCTCAAATTTATTTCTCAGGGCAAGGTGTAATTCCTTACTGGTGGTAACTGTTTATTACAAATAGAAGTCCACGAGCGCTTTATTTTATAAAGGTCAGCAGATTTGGTGTAAATCCAAAACCAACAGTTAAAGTCTGGATGGAAGAGAAAATAATATATCTTACAAATGTTAAACATTAGGATAGTATTGCTTTAAGTATTAGCCCTGATTTCAATAAGTTTTACTTAAAAATAAAGGTATTACTAAAATGAATCAAAATATTAAAAATAATAATTTTCGATTGAAAATTGAAGGTGCAATTCAAACTTTACAAGAAGGTAAAGGTGTAATTGTTGTAGATGACTACGATAGAGAAAATGAAGCAGATATGATTTTTTCTGCACAAAACTTAACAACTGAACAGATGGCTCTTTTAATAAGAGAGGGTAGCGGTATAGTTTGTTTATGTTTAACCAAACAAAAAGTCGATGAACTTCAACTGCCTATGATGGTACAAAATAATAACTCAAAATTTCAAACACCATTTACTGTTTCTATCGAATCAAAAGAGAATGTTACTACAGGTGTATCAGCACAAGATAGAGTTACTACAATACAATCTGCAATATCACAAGATGGTGTATCTAAGATTGTTTCTCCAGGACATATATTTCCACTAAGAGCAAATGAAAATGGTGTATTAGGACGAGCAGGACACACAGAATCGAGTATTGATTTAATGAAGTTATCGAAACTAGAACCTTATGCTGTTTTATGTGAGATAACAAATATAGATGGAACAATGGCAAAAGGTGAAGATATAGAAGTTTTTGCTCAAAAGCACTCTATGCCTATTTTAAGTGTACAAGATATAATTAACTATCGAAAGGATTATTGTGAATATAATTAATTTTAAAAATATAAATGTGGGATATGATGATAAAATCATTTTAAAAGATCTCAATTTATCAATAAACAAAGGGGAACATTGGGTAATATTAGGAGCAAATGGCTCAGGAAAATCTACCTTGATGAAGCTCATTCAATCTGAAATACATCCAAGATTTGATAAAAATTCTACAAAAGAATTATTTGGGAAGTCTACATATTCCTTATTTGAACTTAGAAATAAAATCGGTGTGATTAGTAATGATTTACATAATTATTTTTCAAGTAAAGTACCTTTTTTGAATGGCTATGAAGTAGTACAAAGTGGTTTTTATGCTACCTTTAGTATTTTTAAATCTCAAGATTTTACCCAAGAACAACACAATAAAATCGCAGATACTATGAAGTTTTTAGAGATAAGGCATCTACAAGATAAAAAAGTAAGTAGTATGTCTACAGGAGAACTGCGAAAATGTATCATCGCTCGTGCGTTGATTCATGATCCAGAAGCTTTTATATTAGATGAACCAACCGTTGGGCTTGATATAAAAGCACAAATAAATTTTTTGCAGATGTTAGAAAAGATTGCAAAAAAGAGCTCTATTATTTTGGTAACACACCATTTAGAAGAGATCTTTGAAGATATTGAGAATGTAGCTTTAATATATCAAAACACCATATATAAAAGTGGCACAAAAGACAAAATTCTTAATAGTGAAAATTTATCAAAGATTTTTGGAATAGATCTTAAAATAAATAAGAAACATCATAGATATTTTGTAGAAGAGATTAATTATTAAGTTATAGAATACTTCTCAATGCTACAGATATATGTAGCAAAAAATGTATCAAAATAGTATACCTTTGTGAAATCACTTGTTGATTATTATAATTTAATTGACTCTTAATTGACTCTTTTGTATTATATTTAAGCAGATAAAAAATGTTTGTAGGGAAAGAAAAAGTAAAAGCAAAAAATATAGATAAGTCTTCTTCTATAATAAAAGAAAATAGAAGAGTCTAAATCTAAAGATATATCAACTAAAAACCATGATGAATGGTCAAGTTTCTAAGGATTGAATGTGAAAAGTATTTGTAGTGCGAACTTAAAAGATTTTACTTTTACAAATTATAATTTACTTATTATTGAAGATACAAAATCATTGAATAATATAATTACAAAAGAGTTTGTCAGCGATAGTTTTAATTGTTTTAGTGTTATGACGCTAAAAGATGCTTATGAAATTATTAAGATTCATAAAATATATTATATAATTTTTAGTATCACTAAATTTGATGATAATGATCTTGAATTTATAAAAAGATTTGAGCATAGATCAGAAAAAATATTTGTTTTGAGTAGTGAAAGTGATAAATATTTGAGAGAATTTTGTTATGAAAAAGGTGTTGTGGATTATATTATTAAAGATAAGAATTTTCTTTGCAAAATAGAGCAAATAAAAAAAACTATGGTACAACTAGAAAAAAATAAAAGTAAAACGATACTTATAGTAGATAATTCTTTGATGATTCAAGAGCATCTTAAAAATCTACTTTCAAATAGATACTATACTATTGAAATAGCAAGTAATATAAAAGAAGCACTTGATATTATAAATAATAAAAAAATTGATTTAATGTTTTTAGATGTAGTATTAGGTAATGAAAATGGTATACATTTTTTAGAGAAATATACGCATCTGATTGTAGACACTAAAAAAATAGCTACTATTGTTATTGCTAGTAATATTGATGCGGAAATTTTGCGAGATGGCTTACAAGCAGGCGCTGTAGATATTATACGAAAACCTTATATAGTTGAAGAAATTATTTTGAAAGCTGATTTGTGGATAGACTATAAAAGTAAAGCAGATGAAATATTGTGTGCTACACAAATTTTAACGGAATATAAGGATGCCGTTGATGAACGGTCTATTGTTTCAAAATCAAACTTATCAGGAGTTATTACTTATGTTAATGCCATGTTTTGTGAACTTTCAGGATATACAAAAGAGGAATTATTAGGAAAAAATCATAATATTTTAAGACATTATGATATGCCAAGTGAGATTTATGCAGATTTGTGGTTTACGATAAAAGAGTTAAAACAAACATGGCAAGGAAAAATAAAAAATAAAAAAAAAGATGGATCTTATTATTGGGTTGATGCTCTTATCAAACCAATTATTAATAGTGATGGAGAAATTGAAGAGTTTATCGCTTTGCGTAATGATATTACAGAGAGTGAAAACTTAAAAAATGAACTTAAAAAACAATATTTTATAGCATCTGACAAATATGAAGATATTCAGTATCTTTCAAAATTATATGAAAATGCGATTGAGGAAAGCAATATAATCTTGCGGATAGATTTGAATAGAAATATTACATATGTAAATGAGATGTTTTGTAAAATTAGTGGATATTCTTTTGATGAAGTTGTTGGGAAATCGTATTCTATTATTCAGCATCCAGATGTAAATAATGAAGATTTGTACAACATCATAGCTATCATTGATAAGGAAAATATATGGAAAGGAGATATTAAAAACATTTCTAAAGATGGTCAAACATATCATTCTCTTGCAACAGTTGTCCCTATCAAAAATAAAAATGGAAAAATTATTGAATATATGTCTATGAGAAAAGATATCACAGAGCTTGTTAATTTGCATACGGAAATTGAAGAAACACAAAGAGAACTCATTTATAAACTAGGAGAAATAGGAGAGACAAGAAGTAAAGAGACTGGTAATCATGTAAAACGCGTTGCAGAGTATTCAAAACTCTTAGCTTTGTTATATGGACTTTCAAATGAAGAGGCAGAACTTTTAAAATATGCTTCTCCTATGCATGATATAGGGAAAATCGGCATTGCTGACAATATTTTAAATAAACCAGGAAGACTTACTATAGAAGAGTTTGCCATTATGAAAAAACATGCAGCAATAGGGTATGATATGTTGAAAGGTTCCAACAGAAAGATATTGAAAACATCTGCAATAGTTGCAAATGAACATCATGAAAAATGGGATGGGAGTGGGTATCCCAAAGGTTTAGAAGGTGAAAATATTCATATATATGGAAGAATAACTGCAATTGCGGATGTTTTTGATGCATTAGCGAGTGATCGACCTTATAAAAAGGCTTGGGATTTAGAAAAAATATTAGAATTATTTAGAGAACAAAAAGGGAAACATTTCGATCCTTATTTGATAGATTTATTTTTTGAGAATTTAGATAAATTTTTGAAAATTAAAAATAAGTTTAAATAATCTTCAAAAAGGAATGACCAAAAAAATATCATGTGATAGCTCAAATATCATTGCAATAATATTTTCGTTAAATCAGAGGGGTCTTTAGCGATACAATCAGCATTGGATAGCTGAAGCTCTTCTACACTTCTATATCCCCAAGATACACCTACAGATCTCATACCTGCACTTTTTGCTGTTTGTATATCAGTAGGAGTATCCCCTACAAAAATAATCTCTTGAGGGTCTAATTTTAAAGCATTTGCAATAGTTAAAGCACCCATAGGATGAGGCTTTTTAGGCACCTCTTTTTTTTGTCCATGGATCTCTACAAATGGGTACTCTTTGAAAAAATACTCTATAAATTCTAGTGTAAACTTATGTGGTTTATTTGAAAGTACGGTGATGATAAGATTGTTTTTTGTCAAAATATTCAACATATCATAGATACCCTTATAGACTTTAGAATGGGGATGTATCCCACCTCCATACGCTTTTTTAAATAATATAAGAGCCTCTTTGAGAGTCTCTTTTGATACATTCAAAGGGAGAGTATTTTGTACCAACATCAAAGCACCATCACCCACAAATTGCTGATAGTCATCCAATGGATGCTCTGCATACCCCAATTTTTTTAACACTTGATTCATAGATATTGCTATATCTTTTATAGAATCAACAAGAGTTCCATCGAGGTCAAATATCACTGCTTTTTTTTTCAAAATTTATCCTTTTGGTTATAAGTATACTTAATTAATTTGTTTCTATGGACATATTATAATAATAAAAATATTTTCTTTCTGAGACTCTTCATAGTGATAGTTGAGTGTAAATTTATGAGCATCCAAAATACTTTTGATGATATATAAACCTAGTCCAAAACTCTCTTTTATTTGAGAGTTATTTTCGTGATGAGAAAAAAATGGCTCATAATATTTTTGGAGAGGATGAGATAGAGGCTTTCCCTTATTTATAAACAAAAGAGAATTAGATTGTATCTGTATCTTTACTTTTTTATTATCAGAATATTTAATTGCATTATCTATTAAATTTTTGACTACGATAGAAAAGAGTTTGAAATTAACATTTATTTTGACTTGATTTATTTCACTTTGTACTGTTTCTTCCTCATTTTCTAGCATTAAGATATCCAAAACATTTTCTAAAATATCATCAAAAAATATCTCTTTTTTTACGATATTTTCTTTTTTGGCTATCACCTCTTCTATAAGAGCAAATTCATTTATAAGAGATTCAAGTTGAAAAAACACTTTTTGAATTTTTTCTTTATTATTTGAAGTGTTTGGAAGCTCAATCAAAAATCGCCCTTTGGTAATAGGTGTTTTGAGTTCGTGCATGATATTTCGTATAAATACATCTCGGGCTATTTTGAGGTCATTTAAATTGTGTGATTTTTCTACTAATGCTTTTCCTAAAAGTGAAACTTCATCTAAAGAATTTTTATCTATACAATCTAATTGCAAATCTTCATCACCGATATTTTCAATTTTTTCTTTGATTTTTGTTAAAGGGGATAGTTTTTTGTAAATTGTATAGGCTATAAGTAAAATCATAAGAAGTAAAAGTACAAAAATAATAATAGTTACTTCATTGTATTTTGAGAGTTTGATATCTCTATCAATGATAATAAACTCTTCAAAAGGAGTTTGAAAATGTAAAAAATTTCCATTTTCACTTTGAAGAATATGTAAAAATATATTTTCATCTCTCTTTTGCATAAGTAAATGAAGATCTTCTGTCCTAAAGATCTTTTGTATTTCTCTCTCATCAGAAAGTAAAATTAGATTCATATCTCGAATTATATCTTGTAAATCGTTCGTAAAACCAAATCGTAGATATTCTTGATGTACAATTTTATTGATAGTTGTATATTTATTTTTGAGTGATTTCATTTGAACGGTTCTATCCATTTGGATTACAGTAAAAAAACTAATTGTGAGTAATATAATAGAGATAATAAGATTGATACTCAAAGTAAAAAAAATAGAATTTTTATTGAACAAATTTATATCCCATACCTCGAATAGTTTGGAGATGCTTGATAGTACTATTTTTATCTTCGATTTTATGTCTCAATCTATTGATGATAACTGATAAAGAGCTTGAATTTTCCATATCACTGTTTAGATAAGTGACATTATCAAATATATCCTCTCTACTAATTACAAAACCTTCTCTAGTGATAAAGAGTGCCAATATTTCAAACTCGGCTGGTGTGAGTTTTAAAGCACAAAAATCTTTTGAGATAACTTTTTTTTCTTCATCATAGATAAAAGTTTTTTTCTTTTTTATCTCAATAGGTGCGTGTATTTTATGTACTCTTCGTAAAATGGTTTTGATTCTGATCTCTAATTCTCTAGGATCATACGGTTTTGGCAAATAATCATCTGCTCCAAGCTGTAAGGCAGTCACTTTATCGGTGATATCACTTCGCGCACTAGAGATAATAATAGGAATATCATGTTTTTTCAAAATTTCTTGACATACCTCCAATCCATCGAGTCCAGGGAGTGTTAAATCAAGTATAATCAAATCATACTTGATAAGACCAATCGCACTCAATCCTATAAATGGATCTTCATAATTTGTAACTTCTATATTAAAAGTTGCAAGATATTGAGTAAGCACTTCTGCTAACTCAATATCATCTTCTATCATTGCTATTTGAACCATTATTGTCCTTATTCATTTTTCGTTGTTTAAAGAGTTTGATTTTTTTATTGAGTTTCTCAATCTGTTTTTTGTCCAAAACTTTGTAAATATTTTCTATTAGATCTGCTTTGAGTTTAATCTTATCCGATTTTGACTTCATTCTTGCATTGATATATGCTTGTTTATCAAAACCATCTTCTGTAAAACCATTAAATTTATCAAATCTTTTATTTTTAAAATCTCTAATAATAGCATCAATTTCTTCATTTTGCTTTTTTGTCAAGTCCAAATTATAAACAACACCTATAAAAAATCGACCAATATCACCTCTATGATATCTACTCTTTTTTTTATCATGATTATTATATCCATTTATTTTTTTATATTCTTGATGTAAATTCTGATTATTTTCTTTATAGCTAGTATAGTCAGTATTTGCAAATAGAGTAGAACTCATAAGTAAAACACTTATGAATGCAAAAGATTTTTTGATATTTTTCATTTGAGACTCCTTTTTTATAATAGAATTATAGGCGTTTAAAATTAATACTTTTTTAACTTAATGTTAACAGTTTGTTAATAGTATTTTTTGAAACATCTTTTCTTTTTTTAGTTTATCAAATTCTAAAGAAGTGTAAAGAGATTTTTCAAAAATTTCTTTTCCTTGCTTGATACCTAGATAAAATTGAATTAATGTTACAAAATCATGACCATTGATAAGTTTTTTAACATCAGTAGGAAGATTAGATTTTAGATGAGTTATAAAGGTATTAAACTTATCTATAATTTCAGATTTGTGAGAAAGATAACTTCCCAAATATTTATCTCTATCAAAAGCTAAGTTTTTAGACTTTAATTTTAAATATTTCTCAAAATCTATTTTTTTCAAATCTTTTTGTATAGTATCTTTTGCATAACGAATTAAAAACAACTCTGTTAGTATTCCTGATAACATAAGTTGAAATTCTGAAAAATTGTTTGGTTGTTTACTATCTCCATAACCCAACATAAGTTTTTCTAAAATTTCTTCATTAAAACAATACATCTCCATACACGCATAGTCAGTATTATATAAATTTTCATTATGAGGATAAGTTGGCTCTTTTAAAAAATCAAAATCACTATCAATAATACCGATAATAGAATCTTTAATTAAAGTAGTAAGTGTAATCACCCGTCCTCTTGCATTGTCATCTACTCCTAATTTAAATAGTTCATTAGTATCAATATTTATAGTATTTATCTCATTTACAATAATATTGTTTATTTTTGCTTGTTTCAAAAACCATTTAATAAGTGCTTTATCTGTTGACCCTTCGACATAAATAGTTTTTTCTAACTCAGGTTCTCTTTTGTATTTTACAAGTATCTCTTGGACTGTGCTTCTACGACCTTCATCTCTCATCTAAAATTCTTTTATATTTTTCAGGTCGCAAACATTTTCATCATATTGACTTAATAACTCTATTGAATGAGATGCTAAGATAAACTGAATACTACTACCCTCTGCAAATGATAAAAGTGCATTGATTAGTTTTCTTTGCCATTTTACATTTAGTGATAATTCGGGTTCATCTATGATAAATATACTTGCGTGTTCTCTTGCTGTTATTGTATTACAAAATAGAAGTAAAAGTTGTTTTTCACCAGATGAAAGCATGGTTGGAGTCAATGGTTCATGGTCATTGTATAGTGAAGTTATTTTTAAACCATCTTCAATATTAAATGTCAATTCTTTGCCATTGTAAAAATCATTTAAAGTTGTTATAAAAACATCTATTATATTCTTCGTTTCTTCTATAGCATTTAGTTTTTTATCTATTCCACTAATATAAGGGGTTAATGTATTTTCAATTAATTTAATCTTTGAATGATTCGTCTTATTAATGATTTTTATCAACTTATCTAAATTTAAATCTCTTGTTAATTTATATTTAATAAACTCTTTATTTCTCTCTTCTAAATCTTTTAATGACTGAAGAATAATTTCTTTTTTATTGAGTTCATTATCATTTAGTAATACTTCATCTACATCTTCAAGTAATTTTTCTATTAGTTCAATATAAATAGAATTAATACTATCTTGACCAATAGAACTAGCAACTAAAGTTTGATGCTTAAACCAAGATTCTACTCTATTTATTGCTACTTCTAAAAAAGTATCATTTAATGAAAAACTATCTTGAAATCTTCCTCTTTCAACTTTCTTTAACATATCTAGAGGTAGTCTGGAAATGCTAACTTTGTCATTACTATCATCAAGAATCATACTAATATTACTTTTTACTTTTCTATCATCCGACAGATAATGAATAGATAAGTTAATTTCTTTTAAAAAATTCAAGAAATTATAAAGTTCATTGCCTGTTTTATTAAAAATTTTAAAATCATTATTTATTATTTCAGTATCACAAGATGCCTGTTTTAGTAAATTTTCATTTTTTAATATTGACAATTTATAATCACCAATTAAATTATTTTCTCTATATGCTGTAATTTTGAAATTATTGGATAAATAAATAGATAGTTCTTTAAATTTTGTGTTTGCCAATTCTGATTTATGACCTTCAGATTTTTCTGATGATAATACATTAAAAATCATTTGTAAAATTGTTGTTTTTCCTGCTCCATTATTCCCATACAAGATCAAAAGTTTTGAAATATCCATCTCTTCAACTGGAATAGAATATGTATAAACACCAAATAAGTCTTCAACATCTATTTGTGTTATGTATAATTGTGTATTTTCCATTTTTTGCCTTTTATTAAAAATATTTGTATTATATCTAAGATTTTACGATAATTTCCTCTAAATCATCCTTATAAGCCTGAGCCAAAAAATCCATCTCTAAAATCTCTTTTATTAGTTTTGCATCTGTGGGAGGAGTTTTTAAATAGCCACTTAACTCTTTGATGCTTATGGTACTGAGTCTTTCTTCTAAAATCATTGGATTTTTTATATCTAAAATACCTTCGTTTAAAACTCGTACATACCAGCCAGTGGCACTTTGTTTTATAATAAATCTACTTACTTCTTTACCAAATAATGCTCCGATTTTCCAACATGGTTGTCTAGGCTGAGTGACTTCTACTTTAATATCACCTATCGTGTAAATATCTCCAATACAAATATCATCTTCAGTATAGGTATCAACTAGGATATTACACCCAAAAGCTAGTTTATCAAGCTCTTTATCGTGAAGATTTTTAAATGTTTCAAAATGTTTTGAAGAACCGATATGGATGGCTTTATCTTCTCCACCATGATATCTTTTGTCTACTTGAAAATCATCTCTTAAACCTAAAGAACTTACTTTGCAAGTCTTTATATAGGTATCTTTTATATAGGCACTTATAAATGCTTTGTCTTTTATCGTATATTTTTGAGCTACACCTGTCGCTATACTTTTGAGAGTTGTTTCCATTTTTATCCTTCTTTTGTTACTTATATGATATAATAAATATTATATGAAGTGGATAAATTAATAAGATATTAAAATATTCAATTAGTTTTGTCTCTCTCTATTAGTGATAAGTAAGAGAATGATAATATATAAATATTAAAAAAAAGGACTCAAAATGAATTTAAAAAGATTAGCACTAGGGACTACTTTATTAGTTTCAACATTATTTGCAGGTACTTACAATGTCGATAAAAGTCACTCAAATATTGGTTTTAAAATCAAACATATGATGATCTCAAATGTAGTGGGGAAGTTTAATACATTTAATGGAACATTTGAATATGATGAAAAGAAAAATACTTTGAAATCTTTAACAGCTCAAATTGATGTATCTTCAGTTGATACAGATAATAAAAAAAGAGATGGTCATCTCCAAAAATCTGATATGCTTGATGTGGAAAAATATCCAAAGATTACATTTGTAGTCACAAAAATTGATGGTGAAGATGTATATGGTGACTTTACTTTGAAAGGGATCACAAAAAATATTAAATTAGAGCTTGAAAATGGTGGAACTATAAAAGATCCATGGGGAAATAATAGAGCAGCATTTGTATTATCAGGGAAAATTAAAAGATCTGAATATGGTGTGACATATAATAGTATTTTAGAAGCTGGTGGTGTAGCTGTTGGAGATGTAGTAAAACTTAATATCGAAGTTGAAGGTATTGAAAAAAAATAAAATTTTAAGGGGTAATATTTATGAGTGATCAGAGAAAAAAGTTTTTGGATTCACTCAATTTACTTTATTATGAATATCATACAACAAGACATGTCTTTGTTGTTGATAGCAGTGGACAAAAAGATGATATAGGGCGAGAATTAACTAGAATTACTTATAAGTTAACTAAAAACAATGTAGGTTTTTTTATTGATTCTAAACAAAATATTATTATTGCTCCTAGGCATAAATTTCTTGTAGGATTAAAACATAAATTTGTAAATATGATAGATAAGATCAAAAACACACAAAAAAACATATATATATTGAGTGATAAAAAAGTAAAATATGCTATAAATATTCCTGTTATTGAGATAAAATATATTTTTCAAGTAATAGACTTAAAACAATATGATGCACTTATTTTTACATCCAAAAATGGTATAGAAGCAATAGATAGTATGAATAAAAGTTGGAAAAATCTTCCATCATATGTGATTGCTCCTCAAACAGCTAAGTCAGTGAAATCATTGGGTGGAAGATTAGCCTTTACAGGCAAAGAAAAAAATGGAAATGATTTTGCAAAAGAGATATGTGATGAACTAGCAGGACAAAAAGTACTGTATATTGGGGGCAAAAAAATTGTTTCAAATCTTACTAATATTTTAAATGAAAATGGTGTTTTTTGTGATCATTTAGCTGCTTATGAAACAGCTTGCAAAAAATTTCCTGAAAAAATTACACTTCCAAAATATTCTATTGTAATATTTTCTTCCCCCTCTACTATTAGTGGGTTTTTTAAAAACATTTATTGGGACAATACATTTAAAGCAGTGAGTATAGGCGAGACAACAGCAAGATATTTTCCTGATAATATTACACCTTATATATCAGAAACAACCTCTTTAGAATCTTGTGTAAAAAAAGCGTTGGAGTTGTAAAACTTTATAATTATTATCTTAGAACACTTCCAACTTAAAAAGTATTCTAAGAAAATTGTGTATTTTAAATCTCTGAAAAATCGTCTGTTTCTACACCACAGTCTGGGCATGTCCAATTGTCTGGTAGATCTTCAAATGCAGTTCCTGGTGCAACACCATTGTCTGGATCTCCCAAAATTGGATCGTAAACATATCCACATACATCACATTCATATCTTGACATTCTAAACTCCTTAATTATTTTATAAATTATAATACGATAATCTTAGCTGAAGTTAAAATGATATTTTTAGTTATTATTAGCCTTTTTCTTATGTTTTATAATACCATAAAGAGTAATCAAAATCCAAAATACTTCTATAATAAAAGAACCCAAATTAAAATGTACACATAATGATATTAATAATAAAATAGCTCCAATAAGATTAATATATTGAAACTGCAATGATTTTGAATCATATTTTCCTATTTGTAATAAAAAGTAAGCATAAATGATAAAAATCATCCCTAGAAAACCGATGATTTGATATATATCTAATTTTTCCATAGGGATATTCTAAAATTATACTATCTCTTTAACTGTAACTGTAAAGTCTAAATCACAGCCAGCTAAAGGATGGTTGTAATCTACTGTTACTTCATCGTTTGTAACTTCAGTCACAGTTGCTTTTATCACATCACCATTTTCAGTATCTGCCTCTAAAATCAAACCAATTTGTAAGTCAATCCCCTCAAAAGCATCTTTTGGTACCACTTCAGAAAGATTTTCATCATATTTTCCATACGCTTCATCTGCTGGGACATGGATATTTTGTGTATCCCCTTCATTCATATCTACAATTCTTTTTTCAAGTCCAGGAATAAGGTCTCCTGAACCATAAGTAAATTGGATTGGATTTGCACCTAAGTTGTTGTCTATTACTTCACCATCTATTTTTAATTCATAATTTAATTTTATGATTTGGTTTTTTTTAATTGCCATTTTTTTGCCTTTGTTATTTATAGGAAATGATAGCAAAAAAATTTATAATATAAATAAATTTTTCAAGTAAATTATTAATTTTAGAACGCTCTATCCAATATTTTTTCTACAATATCCAAAGTGATAGACTCTCTATCTCCAAATTTAGTGAAACCGTGTTTTTCTAAAAGTGTAGTGACATTTTTTTTGAGCTCTTTATCATCTGAATAAGAAGATAGTTTTAAATCAACATTTAATGACTTGTACATATTCTCAATTTTTACGATGATATTTTCTGGATTTTTTGTATCTGTATGAAATACATTTTTTCCCATTTGGAGAAGTTTGTCTTCTTTTTCATCTATAAGTTCTCTTAAAAGATGTGGTTGTATCACAGCTAAAGTTCTTGCATGATCCATACCATATAATCCACTTAATTCATGACCTATAAAATGTGTACCCCAATCTTGTGGAACACCTGAACCTATAAGACCATTTAATGCTTGGTTTGCCATCCAAAAAAGATTTGCGTACCATTTATCATCTCGTTTATCAAAAGTTGTCGATAATTCATGCAGACCTCGTAAAAGTCCTTCTGCATAATAATCTTGTGCCATACAACCGTGAGCTTGTGTAAGATATTGTTCACAAGTATGTACAAACGCATCGATAACACCATTTGCAAGTTGTCTTTCATCCAAACTTTTTAATACATCTGGGTCTAAAATAGCAAACTGAGGATAGGAAAAAGTAGAGTTAAAAAACCTTTTTTCTTTTGTCTCTTTTTTTGTGATAACTGCACCTGTATTTGATTCACTTCCCGTAGCTGCTAAAGTCAAAACAACTCCTAGAGGTAAAGCTTTTGTAGGAGTAAATGAGCCATCTAGTAGATCCCAACCATCACCCTCGTGAAAAAAAGAGTTTATGATATATTTTGAACCATCGACAACACTTCCTCCACCTACAGCTAATATATAAGTGACATCATTTTCTTGACCAAAGGCTACTGCTTTATCTAATGTCTCTTTTGTAGGGTTGGCTTCAACACCTCCAAATTCACACCAAGTATGTTCGTTTAGTGCATTTTTGACTTGATCATAGACACCATTTTTTTTGATACTTCCACCACCATATACTACAAGTACTTTATGCTCTTTTGATATTAGAGCTGAAAGCTCTGCTATTTTTCCTTGACCAAACTCTATTTGAGTAGGGTTTTTATAATTAAATTCCATTTATTTTCCTTTTAGTTTTTTATAAAATTATTTTTTAAAATCTTTTGAAAGTTTTCTAATTCTTTTTCAAGATTCATATCACCTTTATAGACATCATGTACGCTATATGTTTCTAGCTGTTTTGCACCACAAAATTGAAAAATCTTATGAATTGCAAAATTAGCTTGATCAATTGAAAGTCCCTCGAAAAATCCCTCAGGATTAGAAAATTCTGAAGAAGGGCAATTGTATGTCAATGAGAGCATATATTTTTTCTCTTTCACAAGTCCACCACTTCCATATTTTTTAGAGAGATCATCTCTACTTCTTCCATCATTTACATAAAGTGTCCCTTGACTTGGAGTAAATACTTCATCGAAATATTTTTTTCCTATCCATGGTACACTCATCCAGTATATAGGTGTTTGAAAAAGTATCGCATCTGCCCAAAGAAGTTTTTCTAACTCTTTGTCTTTATCATAACCATCTTCTATAACAGTGTGTTCTACAGCAAAATCATTGCTCGTAAAAAAGCTATTAGCTACTTTGATATAGTCTTTTGTAAGATTTCCATTTGCAAATCCTTCATACTTTTGGTGTGCATTTATGATTAAAATATTTTTCATGAGTATTATTTGATAAACTCTACAACTTCATCAAAAGCCAATCTTTGTTGTGTACTTTGTTCGTTGAGTCTGTATCCAAAAGGAAGTACCATCGCTAATTGATTTTTTGTAGTATCAAGACCTAAAACTTCTTCAACTTTTTCTTTTTCAAAACCTTCAATAGGACAAGAATCAATACCAATATAAGCAGCAGCTGTCATCATATTTCCAGCAGCTATATATGCTTGTTTTGATGTCCAGTGATGTATATTTTCATCTGTGCTTAACTCTTTTGTTAAATGTGTAGCATAAAGATTTAAATAAAAGTCTAGCTTATCTTGTGGCATCTCTCTTCTTCTGAACCTTGCTTCTGGTTGTCCACTTTCAGGTTTAACACTATCAATATTAGTTAATAATATAACTAAGTGTGAACATGAAGTAATTTGTACTTGATCCCAACATGTAGGTCTGATTTTTGCTTTTAATTCTTCATTTGTAATAACTAAAAACTTCCAACCTTCCATACCAAAAGAGGAAGGAGATGTTCTTCCTGCTTCCAAAATAAACTTCATATCCTCATCAGATATTGTTTTTGTATCATCAAATACTTTACACGCATGTCTAAAATTCATCGCTTTTGTAAAATTGTTTTCCATAGTTTTTCCTAATATTTAATTTGTGAAAGTTTACCAATACAGAACTTAAAATATCCTTACGATACTTTAGGTATGTAATGATGTAAAATATCCTAAAGAAAGAATATTGTACAATGTCACAAATAAGAGGTAAATATGTATATAGTAAATGAAAAAGAGTTTGTTTGTCCAGTCGCAATTACAAATGATGTTTTTAACGATAGATGGAAATTGGCCATTGTGTGGCATCTTTTAGATGGAGAAAAACGATATAAAGAGCTCCATGAAATAGTCAATGAAATTACTCAAAAAACACTCACTGTAAAACTCAAAGAGCTAGAACAAAAACAGCTTGTCAAAAGAGAAGTGTTTGCGGAAGTACCACCAAAAGTGGTGTATTCACTGACTCCAATTGGTTTAGAATTAAGAGAGGTACTTAATGCTATGCATTCATGGGGAATAGCATATACAAAAGAGTGTGGTGAAATTATAAATAAAAATAAGAGTTGTAAAGCAATTTAAGTAACAAAATGCAATTTTTTTAGAAAATATATAAAAATTCAGATAAAATACTTTTATGAATTTAACCAAACAACAACAAGAGATTTTGGAATCAGTAAAAAAATACAAAAGTATTAAAATAAATGCATTTGCAGGTACAGGAAAAACAACAACCTTAAAACTTATTTCTGATACCTATAAAGAAAAAAAGATATTGTACTTAGCTTTTAATAGTGCTATTAAAAATGAAGCATCTTCAATTTTTCCACAAAATACATTTGTGAAAACTACTCATGGTTTAGCATATGGAGCGATTAAAAAAAATACAAATATTGATTTGAATAAGCTTTCATATTATAGAGCTTTTGATATATCTAAACAGTTTGATATCACTTACAATAATGCTATTGGAGCATTAAAAATATTTGAAAATTTTTGTAACTCTACACAAAAAGAGATAGACCCCTCAGATATTGAGCATAAAATAGCAAAAAAAATGTTTGAAGAGATGCTTTTATCCAAAATGGATCCTACACACTCTTTTTATCTTAAATATTATTATTTGATGCTTTCCACTGGAGAGATTCAACAATTTAACTATGATATTATTATGCTTGATGAAGCACAAGATACAAATGAAGTGACCTTAGGTATTTTTGAAGCTTTAAATTCAAAAGTAAAAATATATGTAGGGGATGAACATCAACAGATATACTCTTTTCGTGGGAGTAAAAATGCTTTGCTAAAAATACACTCCGATAAAAAACTCTATCTTTCAAGAAGTTTCCGTTTTAATAGTGATATCGCAACTTTTGCAAATATTTTACTCAAAAATTTTAAAAATGAGTCGGTTCCTATAGATACATTAAGTGCCAATGACTTAGCTGAAAATAATAAAGATATCAAAACAAATGGATATATCTCCAGAACCAATGCACAACTTATCTCAGTTATCTCAAAAAGAATAGAAAATAGAGAACCTTTTGTAACAATTCGTGATCCAAAAGAGATATTTCATCTGACTATAGAGGTACATTATTTTTTAACAGCTAGAAAAGATGAAATAAAACGAAATCGTTTTTTAAAAGAATTTAAAGATGAAGAAGCGATGGTAGAATATGCTAGTGAGGTAGATGATTATGAGCTGAAGTCGGCGGTGAGAATTGCAAAAGAATATAAAGAGGAGATATTTAAGTTTAAAGAGATCGCAGATAAATTTTATAGTGCATGGAAAAATAAAGCATTTAATGGTTTTGAAAAAAGGGTAAAAGAGATACTCTTTTTGACAACAGCTCATACAGCCAAAGGCTTAGAATGGGACAAAGTAACTGTAGCGGATGATTTTACTGATTTTGCCGATATTATAGTTGATTTTGGATGTAGTGCTTTACAAGAGTTTCGAGAGGAACAACATATTTTACCAAATCAAGAGCTTATAGATGAGTTCAATCTTTTTTATGTATCCATTACTCGAGCCAAAAAGGTACTTGTAAAAGATAGTGAAAATTTCCACTATTTGATGGCTAAAGATATAGATAAATTGGTAAATAGTAGAATCAAAGAAGCACAAGAGGATCAAGAAGAGATCTCTTCAGGTAAAAAAGCAAAAGTCTCTAAAATGCAAGTAGAAGAGAAACAAATTTTGCGACAACAAAGAAATCAAGAAGATGGTAAAGCAAAAAATACAGGTCTAAAATGGACACTAGAAGATAAAATAAAAGCAAAAAGTATGTTCAATAAAGATACTGCACTTATAATAATAGGGCTGAAACTCGAAAGAACAGCAGGGGCTATACTAGGTGAACTTTTAAAAAGTGAAGTGATCACAAAAGCACAACAAACAAAACTCCTGCAAATAGTAAAAGACAAACCGATGATGGCGAAAAAAAGTTCTATAGAATAAAGAAAGTTAAGATAAAAAATATAGAAATAGTGCATGTATATTATGCAATATATTTGAAATCGGAGAAATTACAATGAAATATTTAACTACAAATAATCAATTTAAAAGGATAATACGACTACTCTTCTTGGTGTTATTTCTTTCCTTTTTTACCGCATGTTCTGTAAAAAAATTGGATCCGATCCAATTTGTAACTATAAAAAAAGAGGTCTCTTTTATAAATGAAATAAAACCAATCTTAGATAAAAGATGTGTCTCTTGCCATTCGTGCTACAATTCACCTTGTCAAGTCAAACTCTCTTCATATGAAGGACTACAAAGAGGTGCTTCAAAAGAGGATATGTATGCAAATAGATTACATGCAGCCGATCCTACAAGGTTGTTTGTAGATGCTGTTACTGAAAAGCAATGGAGAAAAAAAGGATTCTTTTCTGTTACTCAAGAGTTGAACGAATCAAAAGAATCAATCATAATGCAATATCTCTTTCAAAAAACAAAAAATCCTCTGAATATAGGAAAATATTCGCCAGAAACAGATGAACTCTCTTGCGTCAAAGATACAGAAGAACTCACAGAGTTTTTTGATAAAAATCCACACAAAGCGATGCCTTATGGTTTTCCTGCTTTAGAAAAAAATGAGTACAATTTACTAATGACTTGGCTCAAACAAGGCTACAAAAACGACA
>Ga0193954_1000685_pt1 | contig 18988 bp, 16 predicted proteins | sample BB_5_MG_FD_140340 | JGI IMG/M metagenome (GOLD analysis project Ga0193954, IMG submission 140340) | Microbial mat bacterial communities from the Broadkill River, Lewes, Delaware, United States - BB_5_MG | ecosystem: Environmental > Aquatic > Freshwater > River > Microbial mats | place: USA...
TAACTCTTCGAGAACAACATCTATAAAATTTTCACTTGCCCATTTTAATCGTAAAGCTATAGAGGTATTTGAAAGGAGGGCAAATTTATTTTTATTGTAGATATGTAAGATATTTGATTTTATAAGCTCTTTTGTTTCTATAGGATAAATAACCAAAGCTTTCTCATCAATAAAAGTATTTTGTAAACCTTTTGCGAACTCCAATGCTTCACTATGACTCAACGCAAATCTTTGTGCAGAGGAGATAAGACCTAGACCTTTTTTGTGTGCTTCGAGTAGTATTTGGTATGCCAATACGATATTTTCATCATTGAGTGCTTTTAGAAGCTTTAGTTTTTGAAGTTTTTTCATAGGATCGACTATTGGATTGAGTACTTTCGCACCTGCTATTGTATCATTCCCTTGTCTAATGATAAGTTTTTCATTGTATATTGCAAAAATATCTGCATCTGTTTTCAGTGTTGCAAAACCTTCATTTGGATTATTGTATTGATCAAACAAGAGTATTTTTGCCTCAATTCTACGAGATCCTAAATAGACAGAATAGTTTGCGTTATGAATTAGAGTTTTTTCTTTCAAATTTTTGTACGAAATATCTATCTGATTAAAACCTCTCAAAAATCCTTTTTTGGAGAGTATCATCCCTTTTTTGAGTACTTTTGTATCAATCCCTTGGATATTTAAAGCAGTTCTATTGGATATATTCGCATTTTCTACATCTTGCCCATGGACTTGAATATTTTTGAGCTTTACCTCTTTTTTGATATCACAAATAAAAAGTTTTTCTTTTAAGTGTATCGGTTTCCCTAAAACTGTACCAGTGACAACTGTACCACTTCCTTTGGTAGAAAAAACTCTATCTATATAGTAGTGAAAAAAGTTTTCTTCTAGTTTATTTTCGGCTTGAAGATCAAAAAGAGTGTCTTTTAAAATCTCTATAGAATCTTTGTCGTAGATAGAAACAGCTTGTTGAAAAAGTATCTCAAAATCATATTTTTGTATAAAGTGAACTATCTCTTGTGTATTTTTTGCTAATAGCTCTTGTGAAACCAAATCTTTTTTAGTGATAACTACAACCGCTTTTTTAATCCCTAAAAGATTCAAAATCTCAAGATGTTCTATAGTTTGGGGCATAATCTTTTCAGTTGCACTTACAACTATCATAATAACATCAAAAGAAAATGCTCCAGCTATCATATTTTTGATGAGTTTTTCATGACCTGGAACATCTATAAAAGCGACATTTTTTTCTTCTCGTGACATATTTGAAAAAGAGAGATCTATCGTGATACCTCTTTGTTTCTCTTCATTTGTACTATCTCCCTCATATCCATTTAAAGATTTGATAAGTGCTGTTTTCCCATGGTCGATATGTCCACATGTTCCGATGATATAATTATTCATTGATTATCTTTTGTATTGTATTTTCAAGGAGTTCTAATTCCTCTTCTCTTATACTTCTAAAGTCTAGTAAAAATTTATCATTTTCAATTCTTCCTATGATAGTATGTTTTCTAAATATCTGTTCAAGTTTGTTGGCTTTATAATTATTAAAAGTAATTGCAAGTGCAATAGTAGGTATTTTTTTATTTGGAGTAGTTCCTCCCCCTACAACAGTAGTCGTTTCTATCAACTCTGCTGTGCAAATATCCTGAAGATTATTGTGTACTTTTATCGCTCGTTGTTTTAAAATATCTACGGAGGTAAAAAGCATTTTTAGAGTAGGAATATCATCATTTTGCCCTAAAAGTAATGAGGTGATAGTATCTTCCAAAATAGCAAGTGTGATTTTGTCGACACGGAGCATTCGTAAGAGCTGATTTTTTTTGAGTTGATCGATATATTTTTTCTTCCCAACAATGATACCTGCTTGAATAGAACCTAATAATTTATCACCTGAAAAACTCACCAAACTTGGGTTACATTTCATTATATCCAAAACACTAGCTTCATTAGCATTAAGATTGTAAGGCAAGTTCACCATATGTCCACTTCCCATATCATAGTAATCTAAAAGGTTATTTTTTTGTGCTACTTTTACAATATCTTCATGTGATACCTCATTTGTAAAGCCTTCTATGGTATAGTTGGACTTATGCACTTTCATCAAAATAGCTGTATCTTCACCACAAGCATTTTCATAATCTCTCAGATGCGTTTTGTTAGTCGTCCCTATCTCTTTCAAAATCGCACCACTACTCACCATCACATCAGGCACTCTAAAACTACCCCCAATTTCTACTAATTCACCACGACTTACTACCGCTTCTTTTTTTTGAGCAAAAGTATTTAAAACTAGAAAAACAGCACTAGCATTGTTATTGACTATAAGAACATCTTCACTACCTAGTAACTCACAAATTACATTTGAAATATGGGAGTATCGCTCTCCCCGTTTCCCTTTTTCCAAGTCATACTCAAGATTATTGTATGAGGTAACTATATCTTTTACTGCATCAAATGTATCTTCAGAGATAAGACTTCGACCTAGATTTGTATGCACTATCACACCTGTAGCATTAATCACTTTTTGTAAAGATGGTGATATAATAGCATTATATTTTGCTATTACCTCTTGCACCAAACTCTCTTCATCAATAGAACTCACTTTTTGAGCTAATATATCTACTCGTAGTTTTTCGATAGTTTGTTTCGATATTTTTGTAATGAGTTTTAAAGACTTATCTTTAAAGGCCATGTGTTGGATAAACTTATCCACCTTTGGTATTGATTTTAGTAAAAACATTTTTTACCCTTTCAGTTTAATCTAAAGATTAATTGTGTAGAATTTCATCACTTATATGGGGGGTATGTGATCCTGGTGGACACCACAGGTTTCAACCCTGATTGGAGGTTTTGCTGACAAAGCCTCGGTAGGTTCGATTCCTACACCTTCTCGCCAAACTACGGCAAATCACACCCCATAAGCTTCTAACAATAGTACTTTTAATATATTTGATTTTAACGAATATAATATTTTAAGTCACTTAAAAGGTAAATTATTTTTTACCATAAAATAGTTTTCATATGCGTATGCTTGAATTAGCGAGATGTTTTGTAAAGCTTCTTAGTTTTATCTAACAGAAATCCTATTTTTTCCATTTTGCTTTGAATGATACATCGCTTCATCTGCTCTTGCAATAATCTCATCTTGAGTATCTGTCTCTATAAGCATTGAAAGACCAAAGCTTCCTGTGACTGTTTTATTTACAAGTTTTTTTAATTCAGTATCATTTTCTATAGCCAATCTTAATTTGTCTGCTATCTTTAATGATTCATCAAGAGAAGAGTCAATTAAAGCTATTACAAACTCTTCTCCACCCCATCTAGCAATTAAGTCTGACTTTTTCATATTTGTTGATAATATTTTTGCTAAAATTCTTAAAACTTCATCTCCTATATTATGACCTAAATTATCATTTATTAATTTAAAATTATCTATATCTACAAAGATAACCGCTATATCATTCTTTTTTCGTTTTGAGATTTGTTTATGAAATAATTCTTTAAAATATCTTCTATTTGGTATATTTGTAAGAGTATCATAATGTGAAAGCTTCTCGATTTCATGGCTATACTTCCTAATAGTTAGAAAAACGATGATTGAAATCAATAATGTAATAATAAAAGAGGTCAGAATATTAACATACAAAGTTTGTTTTGTTTTTTGTATAAAATCTTCTAAATTTGCATGTACACTGAGATATAAATTTAATTCAGGTATATATTTTGTATTTACAATATGTTTTTGATTATTTTTAATATATTCAAAAGATTTTAATTCTTTTGATAATATAGTGTCTTTATATGGTTTTAATTCAGCTATATCATCTATATTTTTAAAATGGATATTATGTTTTTCTGTCAATACTATATCTCCATTTTGATTGAAAAATGTTACTATAAAATTGTGTTCTTGTCTGAATTTTTTTAATAAATCATTGATATAGGATAATTTTAATGCTACACCAGTAGTACCCAAATAATTATAATCTTTATCTAGGATCTTATGATTTATAAATAGAATCATACTATTTGATATATTCTTATTATAATCAAGATTTAACTCTTTTGATTCTTGAATCTCTTTAAAGTCATAATACCATTTATTAGAAATATTATCTTTTGAAAGCTTTTCTATAAAACCATCATTTGTGTAATAGTCTTTTGTTTTTTCTGAAACGAAAAAAGTACTAAACATATTGTATTTATTTTTTATAGATTTAAGGTATTTAATGATTTTTAAGTTATCTTGTTCACCATTGATGAGCCATTCTTCTACAAATGTATCATTTGCCATCATGGAAGATACTAAGTGCGGTTCTATGATACTTTTTTGTATATCAGTATAGATATTATCTAATGATAAGGGAAGTGATTGTACCTTTAGCTGTTGTTGTGTATTGTTTAAAGCACTTGTGTAGCTAATGCTTGATAAACTTATTGATAATATTAAAAGTAAACTTGTAATAATAACAATAACTTTGTATTTTGAATTCAATTCAATTTCCTCTTTTTTTATGAATATTAGTATAGCTAAAAAATATTTTTATTCACTAAATGTAGGTTAGTTTAAATCTTGAATTATAAACTTTTCTCCTATTATTTTTTGAGTGCTGAATGGTTACAAACTATTTATTAATAGATAATTTACTATAATAAGAGTAGATAATCAGTAGAGTATTAAAAATTTTAAATGGAGATTATTAAATGATGAAAAAAGTTCTAGGTTTAGATATTGGTTCAAATAGTATTGGTTTTTCACTTTTAGAGTTAAGCGAACAAAATAGTGAAATAATTTTTAATGAATTAACATCAAATAGTATAATCTTTTCAGAACCAACGGATGCAACTGATAGAAGAGAAGCAAGAGGTTCAAGACGAAGAAATGAACGAAAAAGTGCTAGAAATAAAAATGCTAGAAATTTATTTGTTGATTATAATATCGCAAATAAAGAATTTGTATCAAACCCTACAAGTTATTTAAATAATTTTCAATTAGAGGATAATGATGTTTATAATATAAGAGAAAAAGCAGTATTGGGTGCAAGTCTAACAAAAGAAGAGTTTATATTGGCAACTTATTCTATTTTGACAGATAGAGGATATAACAATATGTTTTCTATTTCAAATGAAGATGGTGTCATAAATGAAGCTGTTACAAAAAATAGTGCAGAATATCTAGCAAATGATTATCAGCTCCCCTCAATGGTTCTAACAACTCAAAGAAAAAAGTTAGAAGATACTTTCCAAAATATTCCTATAAGAAATAAAAAGAATGATTATAGAAACTCTTTAGATAGAGATATGCATAGAGTTGAATTTAAAAATGTTGTAGCATCGCAATCTCATAATCAAGAGATATTTGCATCATCAGAACAGTGTGAAAAGTTTATCAATGAGATAGTAGAGGGTAAATATAACTCATTTTATCAAAGACCTTTAAAAAGTTTTGAAAGTATGGTGGAGTATTGTTCTTATTATGATGAATTTAACCCTAAAGGTTCTTATAAAAAAGTGCCATTATCAAATGTAAAAAATATAGAATTAACTTTAAGGCAAAAGATTGACAATCATGAATGCATTAATAGTAAAACAGGTGAAATAGTAATACTTAGTAAAGATAATATAGATAGTATTGTAAAATTTTGGATAAACACACCATCTTCAAAAGAGATAAATGCAACAAATATTTTTAAATCTACTGGTTTTAAAGATACTAAATTAAATCTACATGAACAATTAAGTCAGGTTATTTTAAATATACAAGCACATAAAAATATACTTACTGTTTTAAATAAATATAATATTGATTTTCAGGATACTCAAAATAGTTTTTATAACGAAATATTATTAGAACTATATTATTTTAAAAACAATAGTTCAAGAGTAGAACATATAAACAATATAGTTAATAAATATAATATAAAAGTAGATGATGCTTTTGTTCAAGAATTAGCAATACTAGAAAACATGGATGGTTTTGCATCTTTCTCTTTAGAGTTTACAAATGAAGTGTTAGAAATAATAAGGAATGAAAATAAAACACATCATGAAGCGTTGGAAAGTTTGGGTTATTTTAGTAAGTATCTTGATATGCCTAGTTATGACTATCTTCCCCCTTTAGAACCTACTAAAAAAGATATACAATGGCTACAAGACAATATCTCTTATTTTGATACACAACATCTTTTTTATCAGCCTATGATGTCACCTAAAGTAAAAAGAGTTATTTCTATTTTGAGAAAACTTATCAATGATATGATTAAAAAATATGGGAAAATTGATGAGATACGAATAGAAACTGCAAAAGAGATGAACTCAGTAAAAGAGAAAGAAAAAATAGATAAAAATCAAAGTAAAGATAGAACAAAAAATAATGATGCTATTAAATTTTTAAAGGCACATAATTTAAAAGAATCGAATAAAAATATTGAAAGAGCAAAATTATATAAAGAACAAAGTAAAAATGGATGTAGATGTTTATACTCTAATGAAGAAATTACAGAAGAAGATGCCTTTGATGAAAATGAAACGGAAGTTGAGCATTTTATACCGAGGTCTGTTATATGGATAAATTCATACAAAAATAAAATTTTGGTAAAGAAAAAATACAATCAAGCTAAAGGTTCGTTACATCCGATAGAATATCTTAAATCTAAAGGTAAATGGGAAGAGTTCCAAAATCATATAATTAATAATACTTTTATGTCTTTTGCTAAAAAAGACTGGCTAACAAAAGAAGAAATTATCAATAGTGTTATGCAAAAAGAACATTGGCAAGATAGTTATCTTAATGATACAAGGTCAGCTACTAGAACTATACAAAAGTATCTAAATCATTACTTATATCCAAAAGAAAATTTACACGGTAAAGCTGAAAAAAGAAGTATTTTTAGTGTATCTGGTCGTGCTATTAGTGAACTAAAATATATGTGGGGTATCCATACTGTTATGCCTAAAAATGAAGATGAGAAAAAAGATAGAAATACTAACTATCATCATACTTTAGATGCTTTTACAGTTGCTTTATGTTCAAATAGTGCTATCAATACTCTTCATAGTCATTTTAAGAAAAAAGAAAATCAGTTTAAAAATAAGGCTCAAAAGAAAAAACTAACTGCAAATATACCAAAATCAAAAGAGGGTATAAATGTAGTAGAGCATTTAAAAAATTTAGTTGAAAGATACGAAACAAATAAATTGTATGTATGTCCATATAGTAAAAGAAAAACCAATATGAAAGGTTTTAAAGATGGTAATTTAAAGCTATATGTAACTAAAGATAAAAATGACAAACCTATACTAGCAGAGATGGAAAAAGTAAGTATTGATAGTAGCATCTTGATTAAAACTGTTGGAGGTTTTCCAAAGCCTAGAAGCGATGATGAGGTAATGAATTATATTCAAACGATACAAGAGAGACTAGATAATTTAAAACAAAAAAAGATTATCGATGCTATTGAAGTTTATGCTACAAAGTTAACGACTCTAAGAAGTAAAATAGATGGTGTTGAATCTGAAATAAAAAAGTTGAAAAAAGCTTTTAAGACAGGAAAACAACATAAAGAAGAAAATGACTCTATCAATGAAAGTATCAAACCATATTCTGAAAAAACTAAAATATTATCAAAAGAGTTACAAGAGTTAAAATGTAGTTTTACTATCAAAAATGGAAAAAGACAGATTGTGAAGTCTTTGAAACTAAAGAAAATTAAGATTTCAGAAACTGGAGCTGATGCTATTATATTTAAAGATAGAATCGAAAGATTATCAGTATCTAATTTTGAAAAGGCTATAAAAGATAAAGAACCATTTGTGGCTAAGATGAATGAATCAACATTAAATGTAGAACTTTTTAATACCGAAAAAAGAGGTCAAGCAGTTGGATTAAATTATTTTAGTTCAATATCAAATGATATAAATACAAAAATAAATGATAAATTTATAGAAGAAATAGGTAATAATCAAAGTAATTTAATTTTATATAAAAATGATATTATAAAAGTAAATGATAGCAAAAATTTAAAAGAGGAATACTATATTTTTAATGGTGGAGGTAAAATTAATGTTGCAAATAAATTAACTATTAAAAATATAAATAAAAATAGTTTTTATAAGATAGATAGAAAAGGAAATAAAAAAGAGATAAAAGAAGATGCCGTAAGTCCTGGAAAAAATACAGTTATTTCAATAGTTAATATAGATTTTTTCGGAAATATTAAAGAAGGTTAAGCGATATGATATATAAAAATGATTATAATTTAGAAGTTTTAATTATATCAAATGGGGATTTGACTAGTTTGGTTAAAGCAAGGTGTTTTCCCGAGCCACAAGATTTATTCTTATCGGGATATTTAGATGTCTTTTAAACAAATATTTATCAAAAATAAATCTTATTTAAGTTATCAAAATAACTCAATGCATGTTAAAAATGATTTTACAGATACAACAGTATCTCTTGATGATATAGATATAATAATAGTTGAAAATCAACAAACTACCATCACATCAGCACTATTATCAAATCTTGCTCTTGCCAATATATCTGTAGTTTTCGTAGATGACAAACACAATCCATCTGCTATATCTATAGGACTCTATAAAAACAGTAGAACGACAAAGATACAAAGATCACAAATAAATATAAACAAACCAAGACTAAATCGCCTTTGGCAAACTATAATACATAGTAAAATCTTAAATCAAGCAGATACTCTCAATACTATAAAAAATGATGAGCATTTATATGCACTTTTAAAAAAGATAAATTCAGGTGACAAGAACAATATTGAGGCAGTTGGGGCTGCTTATTATTTCAAAGAGTTATATGGTAAAGATTTTTGTAGAAATAATATAGATGACAATAGAAACATAGCTTTAAATTACGGATATAGTATCATCAGGAGTTCGATAGCTAGATATATCATAGCCTATGGACTCAATCCATTTTTTGGTATATGGCATAGCAGTGAACTCAATGCTTTTAATCTTGCCGACGATTTAATAGAACCATTTAGACCTATAATAGATAGATATGTTGTCAATAATATTAGTAAAGAGAATCCTTTGTCCTCAAGAAATAAACAAGAGTTGGTTGGATTACTTTATCATAAAGTAAAAACCAACCAAAATCAAAAAACTTTAATAAATGAAGCTATCAAAAATATGGTAGCTTCATATCAATCTTTTTGTTTAAATAAACGGGAAGATATAGAGTTCTTTCAGTTGATTAATTAATCCTATGGTGAAAACACCAAGTGCAATAAGTGGGTATCGTAAAATGGTTTTATTTGTAATGTTTGATATGCCAACAGAAACCAACAAAGATTTAGAAAAGTATCGTAAATTTCGAAAAAAGCTTTTTGAGTTGGGTTTTATTATGTTTCAGTATTCGGTATATGTACGATTTTGTAAAAGTTTAGCGACAGCTCAAAAATATGAGAAAAAAGTAGAATTATCAGCCCCGCTCAATGGCTCAATAAGAATCTTAAAAATAACAGAAGCTCAATACTCAAATATGAAAACAATAGAAAATTATCGTGAAAAACCAGAAAAAATGATAGAAGAACAGACCCAAACAGTGATGGTTTTCTAATACAAAATAGTTCCTATATCCCTTGTATTAAAGGGATTTAAGAAGTCTATTATATCAAATGGGGATTTGAAAGTAGGTTAAAGCGTCGTACTAAACTATAAGTAAGTACTTTAATTATATCAAATGGGGATTTGAAAGTAGGTTAAAGCACAAATCAAAACGCATGAAGAAATTTCAAATTATATCAAATGGGGATTTGAAAGTAGGTTAAAGCAGGGAACATTAATAAGCTAACATTAATGGAATTATATCAAATGGGGATTTGAAAGTAGGTTAAAGCTAATTCTCCATCTTTGTCTAAAAATCGAAATTATATCAAATGGGGATTTGAAAGTAGGTTAAAGCACCAATCTGTACCATAGTTCATATTGCATAATTATATCAAATGGGGATTTGAAAGTAGGTTAAAGCTGAAGTACATATCTATTATAAATATATGGAATTATATCAAATGGGGATTTGAAAGTAGGTTAAAGCTTAAGGCTCTACTTTTAGGAACAGGAATAGATTATATCAAATGGGGATTTGAAAGTAGGTTAAAGCCGTGTTCTTTACCTTGTCTATCTATATTTATTATATCAAATGGGGATTTGAAAGTAGGTTAAAGCTGCGTGGACTTCATTTTGGAATGTTATCTAATTATATCAAATGGGGATTTGAAAGTAGGTTAAAGCTAGTACCTACAGCACTTAGACCAGAAGAGAATTATATCAAATGGGGATTTGAAAGTAGGTTAAAGCCTACAGCTGTAGGTGTAGGAGCGATGATGAATTATATCAAATGGGGATTTGAAAGTAGGTTAAAGCTGCGGTAAGTCCATTAAAAACGCTCATTTATTATATCAAATGGGGATTTGAAAGTAGGTTAAATAGTAGAGGATTAAAAATCCTCTAAAGATACTTTACTTTCCTCTTTTGTCACAAGATTTTTCACCCAAATAGTTCCATTTTCCATCTCATCTTCACCTATTAGAGCTACTAGTGTTGCTTTTTGTTTTTGAGCATTGTTGAGGTGTTTTGAAAAACTTCGCACTTTATAGTCTGTGAGTACTTTTTTTGTTTTTCGTTTGTTATTTACCATACAAAAAACAGTATCACTTGCATTTTCACTCATCGCACCGATATATAAAACTTCCTCTTTTGTTTCATTTTTGACGATAAGTTCTAAAAGTCTTTCGATCCCTATCGCAAAACCAATACCAGGGGTAGGTTTCCCCCCTAAAAATCCTACAAGTCTATCGTATCTTCCACCACCAGCTATGGCACTTTGTGCGCCGATGTTATCACTTACAAACTCAAAGGCTGTTTTGGTGTAGTAGTCAAGTCCTCTTACAAGATTTGAGTCTACTTCATATTTTACACCATTTCCATCTAAGATACATTTGAGTTTTGTAAAATCTGCTTCACAAGCTTCAGAAAGATTGTCTGTGATTTTTGGTGCATCTTTGAGTTGTATTTGGCACGATTCATTTTTACAGTCCAAAACTCTGATTGGGTTTGTTGTGATTCTTCGTTGACAATCTTCACAAAGGTCTAATGTGTTGAGATGTTCTACTAGTTTTTCTTTGTATTGGGGCATACATGTTTCATCACCTAAGGAGTTTAATTGAAGTTTATATCCAATCTTAAAAAAGTGTAACATTTCAGAAATCATTAAAATAATTGTTGCATCTTCATAGACACTCGCTTCACCAAATGATTCACAACCAAACTGATGAAACTCTCTTAAGCGACCTTTTTGTGGTCTCTCATATCTAAACATTGGTCCATGATAAAATACTCTATTGAATCCACCCGCTTTATCTTTTTTGTTTTGTACGAACCATCTTACTACTCCAGCTGTACCCTCAGGTCGCAGACAAATTTCATGGTTCCCTTTATCTGTAAAATTGTACATCTCTTTGCTAACGATATCGCTACTTTCCCCTACACTGCGTTTGAAAAGTGCTGTTTCTTCCAAAATAGGTGTCTCTATATAGCTATAACCATATCTAGTTGCTATCTTTGCACAGTTTTCTACAAAATAAGTAAAGAGTTCACTGTCGTTATCTATTATATCTTTCATACCTCGAAGGCTTTGAATATTTGCCATTATTATATTCCTAAATCTAGTTTAATTTAAAGTGTAGAATACCAAATATATACTTTTAAAGTAATTTTATATATACTTCAAAAAATTTAAACTCAAGATTTATAAGGTGAACAAAAATGTATGAAGCGGCGGAATTTATAGGGATAATAGCATTTGCATTGAGTGGATTTTCAACGGCAACTAAAAATCATTTGGATCTATTGGGTGTGTGTATTGCAGTATTTTTGACAGCTCTTGGTGGTGGAATATTGAGAGATATTATAGTATCTACGACCCCATATACCTTTTCACATACAGCTCCTGCATTGGTTGTTTTTGTGGTATTATTGCTTTTGATTATATTCAAAGTGCATAGACGAGATTCGATTGAAAATAAACCATATTTTATTTTGAGTGATTCTATTGGTTTGGTGGCGTTCTCTATTACGGGAGCGATGGTAGCACTTGAGCATAATTATAATTTTGCGGGAGTTGTTATGGTTGCATTTATAGCGGCTGTTGGTGGTGGAATATTGAGAGATGTGATCATAAACGAAGTACCATTTATAGTAAAAACTGGTTTTTATGGAACAGTTTCATTAGTTGTAGGGTCTTTAGTATATATTTTAGATATATTTGATATAATCATTCCCATAAATATAGCGATAATTTTTATTATAGGTGTTGGCTTACGGGTTATAGCATATTATAAAAAATGGAGCATACCTCTAAAATAAAGACTTAAAAATGGGATATATCAATCTAAATAAACAAGCATTTTTTCATAATTCTGATTATTATTCAAAAATATTAGGAAATAAAAATAAAATATGTATCGCCTTAAAAGACAATGCGTATGGACATGGGATAGAACCTATGGCACAACTCGCACAAGAGTACGGAATACAACATACAATGGTAAGAAATATAGATGAAGCAAAAAGAGCTTCAAAGTACAATTTTGAATCGATATTAATCTTATATGAGCTTCCTACAAAAATAGAACAAAAGAATTTTATCTTTAGTATGAATAGTTTAGAAAATTTAGAACAGTGTATCGATAACTGTACAATTGAACTCAAAATAGATACAGGCATGGGAAGAAATGGTATCTTACCCTCTGAAATATCTAAAGCGTTACAAATCATTGAAAAGAAGCATCTACAATTATATGGGGTATTTACTCATTTTTCATGTGCAGATGAAAACGATGCTATCACTTTTAACCAAGAAAAATTATTTTTAGATTCTATAGATACGATTAAATCTTTGATCAATAAACCTTTTAGAATCCATTGTGCAAATAGTGCAGGAGTGCATAAAGTAAACAATGATTTATATGATATGGCAAGAGTAGGGATAGGTTTATATGGATATTTGGATTTACCACAAGTAAAAAAGTGTGTCAAACCAGTTTTGAGTTTGCATGCCAAAAAAATATCTACAAGAGTCTTACAAAAAGGTGATACAATTAATTATGGAGCGACCTATACAGTAAGTAGAGATAATTTTGTAGTCTCAAACTATGATGTAGGATACAGTGACGGCTTTTTTAGACTCAATGAGCGTAAAACAGCAAAAATAGCCAACAACAAAGCTATATTAGGACGAGTGTCCATGGATAGTTTAAGTGTAGAGGGTGATGATGCTGAGATTTGTATTTTTAATAATGCAAGAGATTTAGCAAAAGTACACGATACGGTACACTATGAGATTTTGACGAATCTTCATAGAGGGGTAGAAAAGTTTATAATACAATGAAAAAAATAGGAATATTATCTTCTCATAATGGAAGTGGATATGTTACACTCGACAATGCGTGTAAAGTAGGGAAATTAAAAGCAGAAATAGTCGTAGTAATTACAAATAATAGTAAAGCAAATGTTGTAAATACTGCAAAAAGTAGAGAGACACCCGTACATATTATCAATAACAATCTTTTTCCAAATGATGATTTGGATGAAAAAATAACAGTATTATTACAAGAGTATAATTGTGATTATGTTTTTCTTTCAGGATATATGAAAAAACTAGAGTCCAAACTCATTTCAGCTTTTGAAAATAAAATCATCAATTCTCACCCAGCACTTTTACCAAAACATGGTGGCAAAGGGATGTATGGAAGATTTGTCCATGAAAGTGTTATCAAAGCCAAAGAAAAACAATCGGGTGTCACTATCCACTTTGTAAATGAAGAATATGACAAAGGTGATTTTATCTTACAAAACACTCTCAAAATAGAAGAGGGTTGTACAGTAGAAGAACTTGAAAATAATATAAAAGAATTAGAGTCTATTAGTATTGTTGAGGCGTTTGAGAAGTTGATTGTAAAGTAAAGAAAAGAAGGTAAAAAATGACAAAAATTAATTTTGAGAATTTAGGAAATATTTTTAAGGGTAGTGTTAAACTCAACAAATTAACTATTTTTACTGGGGAAAATAATACTGGTAAAACTTATGCAACTTATGGAGTGTATAGTCTTCTTGATAAAGATTTTAGATATCAATTGAAAGAGATAAATCCGATTATTAATGATTTATATAAAGATGGTATTTACAATTTAGATTTGAAATCTTTTTTTGATATTAATTATAAGAAAATAAAAAAAGAGATAGAAGTTTCATTCTCAAAAAGTTTGCCGAATGTATTTAGTGCTAGTGAAAATGAATTTGAAAAATCTAAAATTACCTTTGATTTAAATACATCAGAGATACAAAAAGAACTAGTAAAACTAGAGCATAAAAGTACTTTAACTATTGGTAAAAATGAAAATATAATTTTTGAAGTAAATAAAGAGAAAAATAGTACTCTGTTAAAATTGGTTTTATTGGAAAATGATACTCCAAAAAATATTATTACTGATAATTTAAAAAATATATTAAGCCATTTTCTTTTCGATAAACTTTTTTCAAAATCTTTTTTACTACCTGCTGAAAGAACTGGTTTAAACCTTTTTTATCAAGAACTGAGTAGTGAAAGAACAGCAATGTTTCATCATATAGGTAAAACACAAATTAATAAAATGGAATTAATTAAAGACTTAATTGTATCGAGATACCCTGAGCCTATTGCTGATTATATAGATTTTTTAAATAACATTAATGTATTGAAAAAATCAAATTCTAAGTTTAAAGATTTATCTTTACTCATTCAAAAAGAGATATTAAAGGGAAAATATAAGGTCGAAAAAGATGGTATATATTTTGTACCATATAAAAAAGATGCTAATAAAGAAAATTATAATGAAAAAATTTCTTTACATTTAACATCATCAACGATTAAAACATTTTTTTCACTTGTATTTTATTTGGAGCATTTAGCAAAAGAGGGTGAAACACTTATTGTTGATGAACCAGAATTAAATTTACATCCAAATAATCAAAGAAAAATAGCAAGAGTATTATCAATGATAGCCAATCGTGGGGTTAAAGTTATCGTAAGTACGCACAGTGATTATTTTATAAGAGAAATAAACAATCTAATAATGTTAAAAAATGATTTCACATCAAAACAAACTATCATGCAAAAATATAACTATGAAGAAAATATGCTTATTTCAGGCAATGAGGTAAGTGCTTATCTATTTTGTAAAAATAGTATTGAGGAGATGGAAATCGATGAACAAGAAGGGATAATAGCTAAAACATTTGATAGTGTTATAAATGATTTAAACTTAGTGAGTGATGATATTTATTATACAAAACAAACGGATTTAGAAGATGACACAGTTTCTAACTAATTTATCAAATACAATAAATAGTGACTTGGTTATACCCTTTATATCTGATGAACTTGAAATTAAAGAAGATTGCTCCGAGTGTAAAAAAGTAATTTTGAAATCGAAAAGAAAACAAATACTTGCTTTTTCATTAGATGCAAATTTGCCTAATCGATGTAAAATGTTTCCATATTTTAACCAAACTACACCGTTGGTAAATAAAGTGAATGATGGCATAGTTTTTTATTTGAATGATAATAAAATAAATATTTTACTAATTGAATTAAAAACTAATAATTTGGGTGAATATAAAAAACAACTACAAGCTGGTAAAAATTTTGTTTTTTATCTTTTAGGTGTTTTAAATAATTCTTTTTCTAAGAATTATATTGTAAGTGAAAAAAATATTAAATGTTTAGTTTTCAGTCTTAGAAAAACAGTTAGAAAACAAGGAACAAAACGAACAACTATATCATATGAAAATATTAATGGATTAAATATTGCAGAGATGCAATGTAATGATAATCATATCATCGAGAAATTTATTTGATGAGTGAATATCTACAGTTAAAATTATAAGTTATAACTTTTGTGCGTTATATTTGACATTATAACACTTTAGTGGTAAAATGACTAATATATTTTACATAAATGGGTACAAAATGGATTTGAAAGAATTAGGAAAAGAGATACAAAAACTTAGAAAAGAGAAGAAACTATCACAAACAGAACTTTGTGAAGATTTGGGAATTTCTAGGGCTACTTTATCTTCACTAGAAAATGGCAGAGGTGTCGATGTAGGTATCCGAAAAATTATATGGATACTTGACTATTTAGGATATCAAATAGCTATCAAAGAAAAAAATAGATTTCCTACTTTAGAGGATTTACGAGATGGAAGATAAGCTATTCGTAAAAACTGATGACAACTTATCAGGCGTATTATTTGTTGAAGATAAAGAATATATTTTTTCTTATGAAACGAAAGAAGACAAAAACTTCATATCTCTAACTATGCCAGTTAGAAATAAATCATGGAATAGTAAAGAGCTTCATCCTATATTTGAGATGCATTTACCTGAGGGTTATTTACTCTCTATTATTAAAAAACATTTCTCTAAATTTACAAAAACAAATGAATTTGGTCTTTTAAAACTTATGTCACCATCAATTCGAGGTAGGATCTCTTACCAAACAGAAACTAAAATAGAAAATAAACCATTAGTATTAGATGATATTTTACATTCTGAAAATAATAAACTTTTTGACGAACTAGTAGATAGATTTGCATTAAATTCTCCTATTTCAGGAGTGCAGCCTAAAGTATTGGCTCAAATTCAGGATAAAGCTACTTTAAAACTTGAACAATACATCATAAAATCTTGGGGAGAGGAGTATCCTCAACTCGCTCTAAATGAATTTATATGTATGTCAATAGTCAAAAAAGCAAACATCCCAGTACCTGAATTTTATATATCAGATGATCAAAAACTATTTATTATGAAAAGATTTGATATAAAAGCAGATGGTTCCTATCTTGGTTTTGAAGATATGTGTGTACTTCAAGCAAAAAAATCAGATGACAAATATGAAGGAACTTACGAACAAATCACAAGAACAATAAAAGATTTTGTAAGTACCAAAAATAAAAGACAAGCTCTTATAAATTTTTATAAAATGACAGTCATAAATTTTTTAGTTCAAAATGGAGATGCACACCTAAAAAACTTCGGTCTTGTATATGACGATATAGATAATATCAATCTAGCACCTGCTTACGATGTAGTATCTACAACTGTATACATAAAAAACGACATACCAGCTTTGCATCTTTTAGGGGCAAAAAAATGGTGGAAAGAAAAACATCTTTTGAAGTTTGGGATAGAATTTTGTGACTTGGGTAAGAGTGATGCCAAAAGTTTTTATGATGAGTGTGTTGAAGCTAAAGATATTATTTTGGAAGAATTAAGTGAGAGATTTGATGATATTGATATGTTATTGGATACGCTATCTAAAGAAATTTAAGGTGAGAATATTATTTATTAATTATAATATTCATTAATATATTTACCTAAATTCTCAAATCCATCTCCTTTACCTAAATAAAGATATCCACTTTCTGACCATTCTTGTGCATATTCTGTATTTAGTAAAAGTCCAATTGATTTCATTTTTACTATAGTTACATTATAACTTTCTCCACTAAAATTATCCACAAGAACTTTGATAGCAAAAGGTTGAGAACCAATATTATTTATTTCATAGAAATTATAGATTATTTTAAAATTCTCAAAATCTTCTACGACGAACAAATCTAAATTTGTTAATATATTAGCATGAAAGTAATCTAGGTTTGTATTTGTAAATTTATAAAACAATATTTTACTCAATAAAAAGCTTTTAATTTTATTGTCAGATTGTAAATTTTTATTAATTATTGCAAAAAGAATATCTTTATCATATTGATTTAAGTTATTAATAAATTTAAGTATTTCATTTTCTGAAATGTCATTTTTTACTAATTCTTCCATAATACGATTAAATTTTTCTTCGAAATATCCCTTGTAAGCATTAGATATATTACTTTTTATTGTAGATAATAGTCCTGCACTCACAATATCTATTGCACTATATATAGCTACTAGATTAGACTTCATTTGTACCTCTTTTTATAATTTGTATGACTTGAAAATTTTATTGTTTCCCATCAGTATTAGTAAAGCAAAAGAGATTTAATAATCTCTCTTTTTTCTCATTCTTGCTAGTTCTTTTTGTACTGATATGTTGATATTTTCAGTAGGATCAAAATTTAAAGAATAGTTTCTATCGTTATAATCAACACTATTTAAGATGATTTTGATAGCTTCAATTCTTGCTTTGTGTTTGTCATCACTTCTAACGATATTCCAAGCAGTCTGTGAAAGAACTCAATCTCAAATCATATAAAATATTCTATCAAATTTACCCTAAAAAAAGTGTTTTAATATCTCGATAATCATCAAAATTAACCTTAACCAAACCATCATAAAATCTTAGTTACAATATCTTAAATAAAAAAAGGCAAATAAAGATGTCACATAGAAAACTCATCTCATTCGATTGGGCGATAAAAAGAATCCTTAGAAGTAAAGCGAACTTTGAGATATTAGAGGGATTTTTATCGGAGCTTTTAAAAGAAGATATAGAAATCTTAGAGATTTTAGAATCAGAATCGAATAAAGATACAAAAGAAGATAAAAGTAATCAAGTTGATATAAAAGTAAAAAACTCAAATGATGAGATACTTATAATTGAAATTCAGTATAGTAGAGAATTAGATTATCTCCAAAGAATGCTATATGCTACAAGTAAAGTAGTAATAGAACATATTTCAGAGGGTTATGCATACTCTACAATAAAAAAAGTCATCTCTATAAATATATTATATTTTGATTTTGGAGATGGTGATGATTATATCTATAAAGGGACTACAAACTTTAAGGGGATTCATACTCATAATAAACTCTATCTCAATGAGATGCAAAAAGATCTCTATAAAACAAATGAGATAAATAAAATATATCCTGAATATTATATCATCAAAGTTAAAAATTTTGATGATA
>Ga0193954_1000691_pt1 | contig 18917 bp, 18 predicted proteins | sample BB_5_MG_FD_140340 | JGI IMG/M metagenome (GOLD analysis project Ga0193954, IMG submission 140340) | Microbial mat bacterial communities from the Broadkill River, Lewes, Delaware, United States - BB_5_MG | ecosystem: Environmental > Aquatic > Freshwater > River > Microbial mats | place: USA...
AGCGCTGCACCACCGGGTTGGCCCCGCCCTCAAAGGAAAGTAGGCCGCCCGACTCAAGCCCCGTCACACGCCACGTGCACCCCGAGACGGTGCTGCTGGAAATGGGTTCGAAGCTGTGGGCCGCGAGCAAGTGCAACGTCGCAGGCGGCGCAAGCTCACAGCCGGCGCGCACAGGCTGCGCGCGCTGCAATACGGCTACGCGGTCCCCCATGACCGCCGGGGCGCAGGTCCACCCTCCGTCTAGGCCCTCCCTTGACCACCCCTGGGTGCCGGGCGTGAACACATCATGCCGCACTGCACGCACCCGCTGGGGCCCGCCCGGCATCATCACTCGTCCGACGCAGGTTGCGCCTTGACGCTGGCAGCGCACCCCCAGGGCCGCGCCCGGCACATCTGCGGACTGGGCGCTGCAACCGGTCGATTCCTCGAAGCTGACCTCACCCGCAGCATCTGCCCGAGCCACAACATCATTGAGGCCACAGCCCTCGGCGTTGAGCCGAATATCGCACCCCGTCTGCCGGGCTCGGCCCACACAAGTATCCGTCCCGCAGGACAAGCTCAGTTGCGCATCCGGGGGCACAACCTGGGGGCAGGCTGGCGCGCCGGGCACCACAAGCGGCGGGCTTTCTGGCCAGGCTTTGAAGTCCTCCGCAAGATAGCCTGCTTCGGCCCGCACGGCGTACGATGCGGACGCGAGGCCGGAGGCTTCGCTGGCTAATTGCACCGCTTCTGTGCCGACCAGCTGCTCATCCAGGCCGTCCGCCTCGCGCCAGCCCACCATGGCCCAGCTGTCGGCCTGGGCCGCCTCAAAGCCGCGCGGACTCAGCCCCAAGGTCACCGGCATGATCGGGCTAGAGTGAACCAGCGCGCCCTCAGAAAAGCCCAGCACAGCGATCCAGCGCACGCCGGGCGGCGGATGGGGCAGCTGCACGGTGTCGCCCCCACAACCCCACAGGGTGCACAGCAGGAGCGCGGACCGGACTCTCACGGGCGCACCGTGACACGGCCGGAGGCGTTCTGCATACTCCGCGACATGCGCCGGCAAGCCAGCGTCGTCTGCGCCCTGCTCTGCGCCTGCGCCCCCAGCACCGAGGGCCACTTCGTTCAAGCCGAGGGCGCCCAGAGCCTATTGGTGCTCACGCGCTCCGAGGGCGCGGTGCAGCAGGTCTTCGGCATCGAGCTGGGCGGCGCCGAGTCTGAGGTTTGGTTGCCCCAGGCCGAGTCCGATACCGAGGTGCTGCGCTACGCCTGCTCCCTGGCCGATCTGGGGCTGCGGGCGGGGCCGATATCCGTTGCGCAGCAGGGGCGCGCCCTGCCTCGGTCCTCGATGGGGCCCGTTCCCGAGCTGACAGTGCAGGCGGACCTGCCGAGCTGCCGGCCTATCACTTGGGCCCAGACCGCCCTACCCGACACGGTCCGGTGGCTGTCCACGCACGGCGAGCAGGTCCTGGTCGGGCACGAGCAGGCGGGCCTGTCTTGGGTCCAGCGCGGTGCGCCGCCGCACACCCAGACCAGCCCGCAGAGCCTGTACGGGCTGGGTATGGGCGACACGGTCACCATCTTTCTGGCGGGCGGCGGCACTCAGAGACTGGACAAGGACGGCCCCGTCGGGCCGCGGGTGCAGATGGAGGCGGGCCTGTGGGACCGCTGGCTGACCGGCACCGCTACGGGCGCCGAGGGCTGGCTGCTATCGGACCGGGGCGTGGTGCTGAGCTTGAGCGAGGATCGGGTGCGCGTGCAAGACCGCCTGCCTATGAGCGAGCTGGGCCAGACAGTGCAGGTCGCGGCGCATGACAGCACGGCCTGGGCAGTGAGCCCGTCGCTGCCGGAGGTGGTCTCCTTGGCAGAGCTCGGTGCTTCCGTGCCCCGACCGCCGGGCCGGGCCGCCGCCGTGGCGGTGGTGCAAGGAGAGCTGCTGGTCGGCACTGACACCGGCGAGGTCTTTGCTTGGCGGGCCCAGGCGTGGACGCCGCTGGCGGCCTTGGGGCAAGAGATCCTGCGCATGGCCCCGGCGGGCTCCAGTCTGCTCGTGCTCACCGCCCAAGCGCAGCTCGCGGTGCTGGACGTATCCCATGCGCAGGTCTGCTTTCGCACCCAGATCAATGCGGCAGTCGGTCAGCACCACGTGGCCAACCAGGATAGCCTTCACCTGGTTCCGGCACAGGGCCCAGCTCGGCTGTTGAGTGCTCGTCTCGTGGATGGAAGGTCCTGCCCCGACGTCGAGCCCCTCAGTCCATGACGTAGGTCACGACTGCACCCACCGCCAAAGCCAAGGCTGAGCCCACCAACGTATTGGCGGCCCAGGCGTGGGCGCTGTGCTTGGATTGTAGGTCCCGAGCCTGCATGCCCGGCAAGGGCCCCGCTCGCAGGTCATCTTGCGTACTCTGAGCGCTGAGCCCAAAGGCTATGCCTGCACCGGCTGCAGCGACGCTGGCCGCGCCGAGCACCCAGGGCGTCCAGCGCACAGCTGGCTCTGGGGCGGCGGCCGTGGCCCAGGCGGCCACGGTGGCCGTGCTCGTTCGTAGCTCTGGGGCCAACGCGGTCGCCAAGTCGGAGAGCCCCGGTGCCCAGGCATCGGCATCCAGCGGCAGCTGCACCCGGTGCTCATCCTCACCCAAGCGGGCCACGACGCGCACCGTCTGAACGCCCTCGTAGATGGAGATGAAGGCCACTTCGCGCGCCTTCAAGCGGGCCTTGATTTGATCCGCGCAGCCCGATTCGCCCCGGCACGGGGTCCACAGCGGATCATCGACCACCGTCGGCGTGCCGCGCGCCTGCACCTGCAGCGACAGCCGCTCCACGACGGCCAAGGCCCTCGGCAGGGGCACGTCTGGGTGGTGAGCGAGGTGCAAGCCGAGGCTGCCCACCAGGAGGGTGCTGATCACCGGGAGCGGCATTCGTTGAGATAGTGGGCCGAAGCGCGGTCCGGCGCCAGCTTGGGGATCAACGCAGGCGTCGAGGCGGGGCCATGTCGGTGACGCGCAGGGTGCCAGTGGGCGCCTGCGCAGTGCGGGCCTCAAAGCGCGAGACCGTGCCCCCCAGGAGGCGTCGCGATGCGCGACGCGCGACGCGCTTGTCTTGGTCGATGTCCTGCAGCATGGCCGCCTCAAGATCCGCGAGTTCCTTGGGATCGACGTCGAGGCCTTGCAAGTAGGCCAGCAATTGGGGCTGAGCCTGGGCTGGCGCTACATCGGCCGGTACGCCGGCGGCGGCCATGATTTGGGCGAGGCGCGCACGCGCGGGGGCCTGCAACAGGTGCGCGCCGCCCCGACACGCGAGGCCGATCAGCAGCACGGCGATGGCGCCCTCAGAGGGGGCTGGGGCGTTCGGCGTCATCAACTTGGGCGCGTTCATGGCAGGGTCCTTATTGGGCCAGGTAGGCGTTGGCGCGGCGGGCGATGTCGGCATTGCTCACGTCGGGGTGCTCCTTGAACCAGCCAGCGACGACGCGGGAGGGCCACGACAAGAACTCGGTGGCGCCCTCGCCGATCACGCTCTCGCTGACGTCCATGACCGCGTCGTGCACCTTGGCGTTGCGCAGGCTCTTGGCCGCGCGATCCCGGACCTCCTGCGGCTTGCTCTCATCCGAGACGAACTTGGTGAGCGCCTGCTGGTGCAGGTTTCGGGTGTCATCGCTGCGGTACTGCAGCGTGCCTCGGGTCAGGGTGGCAGTCGGGGTGCTGATGGGATTCGACATGACAGCAGGTGTCGCAAGGTGCGGGCCAACGCTGCAGTGGAGCCTTTTGCACCACACAAAGGCCGAAGTGATCGCTGCAGCGATCACCCCCTGATCGCCCCAGCACGCAGCCCTTGGGCCCGCGCTGGGCATGTAGGAGCAGGTAGGTTTGGCCCGAGCCTTGCTTTGCCAAGGCGCATGACACATTCGACGCCTTTGATGATTCGCGCCGCCCTCACCGCCCTGCTGTGCAGCCCCATTTCCTGTGGCGGCGACGATAGCCGGGCTCAGTCTGGGCTCGATGCCGGCGCCACCGCGGCGATGGACGCGGGCATGACCGGCGCTGCCAAGGGTGAGGCCTGCGTGGAGCGCGACGACTGCGCCGAACCCAGCGCCGTCTGCCGAAAGGGCAACCTCTGCACGGGCCCCATCGACAGCCTCGCGTATCAGATCGAGTGCACCCGCGACGCGCCCGAGTCCTGCCCCGGCCTGGTCTGCATCGGCCTGGTCGCCAACCTCGAGAACAAGACCGGCATCTGCAGCCTACCTTGCGCCGACGACGCCGAGTGCGGCGACAACGCAGCCTGCGTCGCCCTCAGCGGCTCCCAAAGCTACTGCCTGCACACCTGCCTCACCGAGGCGGACTGCGAAAACGGCTTCACCTGCGTGGATGACCCCGACGGGCGCGGCAAGGCGTGTTTGGTGACACCGAGCTGAGGGGGCCCAAAAAACGAAAAGCCCGGAATCCACTAGGAATCCCGGGCTCTTCTTATGTCGGGGCGAGAGGATTTGAACCTCCGGCCTCTTGATCCCGAACCAAGCGCTCTACCAAGCTGAGCTACGCCCCGATTCTTGCCGTTGCGGCATTCCTGATGTCCGCGATTGCGTCTCGGTAGTTCGGTTTACCGAAGACCGCGGAACCTGCCACCAGGAGGTTCGCGCCGGCGGCCGTAACCGTCGGTGCGGACTGGGCGTTTATGCCCCCATCGACCTCGATGTCAACCTCTTGATTGTCACGCCCCGATTGTTCGATGCGGCGGCGCAGGTTGCGGATCTTGTCGACCACGCCCGGGATGAAGGACTGGCCGCCGAAGCCTGGGTTGACGCTCATGACGAGGATCAGATCCAGGTCCCCGAGCACATAGTCCAAGACACCCTCGGGGGTATGGGGGTTGAGGGCCACCCCCGCTTTTACGCCGAGGTCCTTGATGCGCTGGATGGTCCGGTGCAGGTGCGGGCTGGCTTCAACGTGCACCGTGATGGTGTCGGCGCCCGCTTTCGCAAAGTCCTCGATGTAGCGCTCGGGCTCCACGATCATGAGGTGCACATCCAAGGGCAGCTTGGTCACCGGGCGGATCGCTTTGACCACCAGCGGGCCGATGGTCAGGTTGGGCACGTAGCGCCCGTCCATCACGTCGACGTGGATCTGGTCCGCGCCCGCCTCATCGACGGCGCGGATCTCTTCGCCCAGCTTGGCGAAGTCCGCAGAGAGTATGGAGGGCGCGATTTGGATCTTGGGGGTCATGAACGAGGGGCTCCGCCGATGTGGGCCTCGACGACGTCCTCGGTACGCTCCAAGAGGTCGCTCAGGAACCCAAGGACTAGGCGCGCATGCTCCGGCGGCAGCTCGTGAAGGTCCACGGCTAGGCGGCGTAACACAGCCGCCCGGGCCATCTCCAGTCGGGCCAACTTCTGCCGACCTACACCCGTCAGGGACACCCCCTCCGGCGAGACCTTCACCACGCCCAGGCGCTGAAGCCGAAGGGCGGTGGAGCGAAGCTGCGCGGGGGACACCCCAAGACGGCCCGCCAACTCAGTGATCGACGTCTCGGCCTGCATGGGCTGCAGCTCCATGAGCACGTCTTCGATGTCCACGGGCGCGCGGGACATCAGGCGGTTGGATCGCACTTCGGGCGCAGTGCGTAAGGCGCGCGCCACCCCATCCAGCGTGGCGCGGGCCAACGCCAAGATATCTGCGGCGTGCGCGGCCCCCGAAGGCGCGCGCTTCGCTGGCGTCGGCGTGCCATCTGCATCCAGTGCTTGAATCAACACGCTCGACACCTTCGTTGCCCACATGCGATCCGACAACCCGTCATTGAGCGCGTTCAGACGGATGACGGATACGTCTGCAACCCACATTTCTGGGTGGTTTGAACGCGCGTCTCGACGAGTGAGCGACACCGACCGATATGAAAGCCGACGCACGCAGCATCGCCTTGGAGGTGCTCCGGCGAGTCCTCAAGGACCACGCCTTCGCCTCGAGCACGCTCCGGGCCGCCTTCGGCGCCAACCCTCAGCTCTGCCATCAAGACCGGGGCCTCACCACCGAGCTGGTCTACGGGGTACTGCGGCGCCGCGGCATGCTGGACCTGGCCCTGCGCAAGGCCTCCGGCCGCCGAATCAAAGACATCGACCCCCGCCTGCTGGGTGTCTTGCGCATCGCGGCCTATCAGCTCATCTACCTCGACCGCGTACCTGACCATGCCGCGGTCAACTGCGCCGTAGACACCGCCAAGCGCCTGCGCGGACCTCGAGGCGGCGCCTTTACCAACGCGGTGCTGCGCAAGTTGACCGGCATCGCTCCCGAGGAGCGGGTGCCAACGCCGCCCTGCATCGACGACGACCCCGCGGCCCACGTGAGCCAGGCCGGCTCCCTGCCGATGGCCCTCGCGCAGCGCCTCGTTGAGGACCTCGGCGCCCAAGACGCCGCCGCCTTCGCGATCGCTAGCCTCGATGCGGCCCCGCTGTCCCTACGCACCAACCTGCTGCGCGGTGATCGTCAATCTTTGTTGCAAGAGCTGGAGGCTGAGCCCGGCGCCCTGCCCTACTCGGTGCGCCTGCCGCCCGCAGGTGGGCGCCTGCCCGGAGAGCTAGAGGCCGTCAAACAGGGCCGCGCCACCCCCCAGGATGAGGCCTCGATGCGGGTCGTCGAGCTGCTAGATCCGCGGCCGGGTGAGACCATCTTGGATCTCTGCGCTGCGCCCGGCGGGAAGACCACACACACCGCGGAGCGCATGAATAACGAGGGCCGGGTCGTCGCCCACGATCGCCTGCCCGCGCGCCTCGCCCGCGTACTGCAGTCGGCAGAGCGTCTCGGTCTCAGCATCATCGAGCTGTCGGAGCCGCTGCCTGAGGACAAGCCCACTTTCGATCGTGTGCTGGTCGACGCGCCCTGCTCGGGCCTGGGCACCCTGCGCCGCCACCCCGAAATCCGCTGGCGCCTTACGGACCGGGACATCACAGAGCTCACCCGCACCCAAGCCGAGGTGCTCGCTCAGGGCGCGGCCCGCGTGCGCCCCGGCGGCACCCTGGTGTACTCCGTCTGCACCGTGACCCGGGCCGAAGGTGAAGCCCAAGTTGAGCAGCTGGGCGAGCAGTTCAAGCTCGACAAGATGATCCGCACCAGCCCGCACCATGATGGCGCGCCCGACGGCTTCTTCGCGGCCCGCCTCGTCAAGCAGGTCTGACAAGCAGGGTTGACGCCTGCGTTGGCTAGGAGAACATCTTTTCGAAGACCCGATAGTGGTCGCCGTTCATGCCGAGGCGGCAGTAGACCGCCTGGGCCGAAGTATTGGTGGTATCGACGTACAAGCGCAGGCCTGCAGCCCCGGCCTCTTGGGCCTGCTCCAGCACCGCCTCGTAGAGCGCGCGATACAGTCCTCGACCGCGTGCTTTGGGGGCCACGTAGACGGACTGAATCCACCACACGATGCGGTTGCGCCAGTCACTCCACTCATAGGTGATCATCAGCTGGGCCAGGACCTCACCCTGCTCTTCGAGCACCCAATAGGCCCCCAGCTTCGGATCGAGCAGGGCCGCCCTCACCCCCGGCTCGACCACCTGGGGATCGAGGTCCACATCCTCCGTCTCCTTCGCCATGGCGATGTTTCCGGCCACAAGGGTCTCAAGGTCATCGATCGTCGCGCGTCGAACCACGCCCTGAGGATAGCAGTTGACCGCCAACCCGGGGGCGACGCCATGATGAGGCGTGTCCAGCGCCAAACCCAACCTCTACGAAACGCTCGGGGGGGAAGCTGCCTTGCGTCCTATCATCGAAGATTTTGTGCAGCAGGTGACCACCGACGCGATGATCGGCTTCTTCTTCGACGGCGTGGACCGCAAGAAGCTCGCCGACCTGGAGTTCAGCTTCACCGCCCGCATGCTCGGCGCGTCCATGCCCTATGAGGGCCGCACGATGCGCGCCGCCCACGCGCGGCACCCCATTATGGGCGGCCAGTTCGACCGGCGGCGCCGCATTCTTCAGGACTGCATCGAGCGCCACGGGGTGTGCGAAGAGATCAAAGAGGTGTGGCTGAAACACGTGGACAAGCTGCGAAGTCAGATCACATCGGACGCGCGGGGCGACTGCCAGACCCCGGGTGACGTTGAAGCTAAACCAAAGCAATCATTCGGCATTATCACCTAGGCTCAGCTGCTTCGCGCTGATTCACCCGTCAGCGATGTCGCTTGACAGTTGATGCTGCGACTCATTATCAAAATCATAACTCCGAAGGGAGCCATGAGCCGTGACACAAAGTAATTCCATCTCGCCCCCCGCAGAGCGGTCGCCAGCGCGGCCTTCTGCCTCACCCGCCGCCTGCGACAACGATGTGCGGTGCGGGTGCGGAAGCCTATTGGCCAAACTGGTGGCCGGAGGGGTGGAACTCAAGTGTCGGCGGTGTAAGCGGATTGTTGTGGTGCCGTTTGAGAAGGACGCCAGCGCCGAGCACTCCGAAGCCTGTAGCAGCTGCGGCGGCGACGTCAGCGCATCTTCATCACGCTGAAGATCGGTACGCCGTCGACTCGCTTTTCCATCAGGACCTCTTTATCCCTGATGCCCAGCAGGTCGTTGCCATAGCGTGCAAAGCGGCGCTCGTGGGTCACGATCACCCACTGTGCCGCCGAGGGGCTGCGTGTCACCGAGATATCGGAGCGCAGCTCTCCCCCCTTCTTGTACCACTTGTAAGTTCGCACGTACTCCCAGTTATTGGGCAAAAAGTGCACACGCGTCTTGTCGGGCGCGTTGTCATTCAGCCAAGCGACGAGGTCCCGAAAGGCGATGTCATAGTATTGGCGCTCAAATCCCAGCGCCGTCGCCCCCCTCAAGCCGCCCGCGGCCGCGTTATATTGCGACAGAGCATAACCACCAAACTTTAGCTGTAGGGACAAGCTGGCGAGCACGGCAAGCCCCGTTGCCACCACTGGCAGCCAGCGAAGGCGCAGGTCGTCTTGCAGAACCTCGTAAAGGCGCATCGCGCCATAGCCCGCCAACAAGCAAAAGAAGGGGTAAAAGGGCATGAAGAGCTTGGCGCCCCCATACTTAGGTCCACCCGAAAAGCACACCACGGCCACCGAGACCGCCGCGTGAAGCAGGCAGGACAGGATGAGATCGCCCTCCCGCTTATAGGACTCCTCATAGGCCTGCGGCCGCGCAATTCGGCTCCACACCGCGGTCCGCCCCAACCAAGCGCCGAAGAGCGCCAAACCCGAGGTGGCCAAAGGCACGGTGATCGCCGCCATCGTTAGGGGCGCATGCCAGGGCGCGAAGGGGTTCTTGTCGTACAGGGTGCCAAAGTACAGAAAGTAGATGCCGTAGTGGTTGAGGTGAAAACCGACGTACTCCGGCACGCGCTGCACCACGTCGAACCACATCCAGGGCCAGATCCCAAAGAAGACCACCGGACCAATGAGTGCCATCGAAACTAAGGCCAAGGGAATCTGGGGCAAGGAGATGAGGCCCGGCTGGGCCTGCGTTTTGCCGCGACCAGCCCCCCGTCGAACCAAGAACGCAAAGATCACATAGGGCACGATCATGAACGGCCCGTTCAGCTTGGTCGCCGTGGCAAGCCCAAAGGCGATGCCGGTGGCCCAGGCCGCCCAGGCACGCCGCTCCGCCAATAGCGCAAGGGTCGCCGCCAGTAGGTACATGGCGGCCACCGGCACATCCAATGTCGCCGCGTGGGAGTGGAAATAGTAGCGTGGCAGCGTAAGCAGCAGGAGCACCGCAACCGTGCCTGCAAAGAGCCCACGCCGCGCGCCCAAGTGAAAGATCGCGAGGACAAAGAGCAGGGCCGCGCTCAGAGTCGAAAATAGGACGGTGCCGACCCGCGCGGAGTCGTAGGGCCCCAACCACCTAGACAGCGCGAAGTGGCAGACCCCAAAGACATACTTCGCAAATGGAGGGTGCTCATGATTGGGGCTAAAGGCGCGGTCTACGCCGGCTTTGCTGAAGGCCGATGTGTCAATGCTGAGGGCCTGCCCCAGCCACTTCGCGTACTCAATGCCCGCGGGGATATAGAAGTCATCGTCATCGGTGAGGCCCACCGTCTTCAACCCCACCAGCTGGAAGATGAGGTACCCGGCCACGATCAGAGCCGCAATCTGTCCTGCGCGACGACTACTCATGGCTTGTCCTGGGGGCGCAGCACGATGCGAGCGTTGACGCAGTGATGCCGGCGCCCGTCCCGCGGGGTGGTGATTGAAAGGTCGACGGGCGCACCGGGCTCCAGACTCAGTTCCAACCGATGCCAACCCACCTTATTGGGCACGAGCAGCCGGCCGATCTTCTTGCTACCCTGCGTGGCTTGAATCGTCACCGTCGCGCCGCCTGGGGTGCCGGTCACCGCGTCATCGGCCATGCCGCCCGACAGTTCCAGCACCAGGTCTTGACCAGCCGCCGGGGCCTCGGGGGCGGGCAGCGTGAAGACCACAGCACCACCGGTGGTGGGGTGGGCCCACACGCACTCCTCATTCTTGCCGCCAATGCGCAGCGTGCGCGGCGCCGCGTAGAGCCACTCGGCTTCGCCCGGGCAGGACCAGCCGCCCTCGGCGCGGCGCTTCGTGCAGCGCGACTTGAGCACCCCCACCGGACGCTCGATGCGCAGCACATTTGGACCCAGATCCGTGAGCAGGTCGAAGACCGGCACCTCTACGTCCCCGCTGGGCTCAAAGACCTTCAGCACCAAGTGCTCACCGATCGCCTCGGTCTGCGCTGGGTTCTTGGGCCCGAACATGGGCGCCTGGGCCCGGTCCAGCAGCAGCACACGCCGCGCGGCCAAGACCTCGGGGCGCGGCCGGTCCGGGCGGGCCTGCAGATCACCGAAGGCCTTGAGCTCGGCCACCGAAAAGAGCGGTGAGTGCACCAGCACGTCTCCGGGTCGACGCACCGCCTTCATGCGGCTCACGCCCTCCGCCATTTCGGCCTGGGGCACCGGCGCCAGATCACCGCGCAGGCCGACTTGCAGATCTAGGCCAGCCAGACCTGCGATCAGCCCGCACAGGATGAGCGCAGAGCTCGTCGCCTTCATCCCACCGTCCAGGTCATGGCCGCACCCTCGGCCGGCGGCTCGACGCTGGCCCGCTGGTCCTCGGTGCCGGGGCCAAAGCGCTCCAGCCACATCTCGAAGGCCAACAGGGTCCACAGCGGCTTACGGTGGTCCGCCAGACCCTGATCATGCTCCTGGAGCAGGCGGGTCACCTCCGGCACCTCAAAGAAGCCCTCCCGACGCAGCTTCGCGGGGTGCAATAGGTCGTGCGCCAAGTCTCGAAGCGGCCCGCGAAGCCACTGGGCGATCGGCACGCCAAAGCCCTTCTTGGGGCGGTCCACGATCTCTTCAGGCAACCAGCGTCGGGCCGCCTCTTTGAGCAGGTGCTTGGTGGTCAGCCCCTTGAGCTTGTACTCCCCCGGCAAGGCGCAGGCGAAGTCCACGATCTTCGTATCCAGCAGCGGAGCGCGCACCTCAAGGCCGCGCGCCATGGAGGCCCGGTCAACCTTCACCAGCACATCTGCGGTTAAGTACAACCGGGAATACTGATAGGAGGCCTGATCATAGTAGTCCCGCGCCCCCGATAGTTCGCGAAACTTAGCCACCGTGGCGTATGGGTCCTCGGCGAAGGCGGGGCCCACCCACTGCTGCGCCAAGACTTTTTGCAGCTCATCCGGCATGAACGAGCCCATCCAAGCCTGGTGGCGAAAGTCCGGATGAAAGCCCAACCCCTGCACAAAGCGCTTGATCTTGAAGTCCAGGGAGAAGTTCTTGCGAGAGACCGGGATATAGCTGGTCGCTTTTTGCAGCACCCCAGCGACCTTCTTTTGGGTGGGCAGCGAGAGCATCGCGTCGGCATAGCGGGCCACCACATCGGCCTGAAAGGTGGGGTAGCCCAAGAACAGCTCATCACCACCATCGCCGCCCAGCGCCACGGTGACGGTCTTGCGTGTGAAGCGGCTCAATAGGTACGTCGGGATGAGCGAACCATCGCCCAACGGCTCGCACATGAAGTCTGCGACCTCGGGTAGGATGTCGATCATCACCTCGGGGCTGAGGCGCTCCTCGTGATGGTCCGCGCCGAGGTGCTCGGCCACCTTTCGTGCGTGGGAGCTTTCATCGAAGGACTTATCTTCGAAGGTCACGCTGAAGGTCTTCATCTGCCCTCGGGGCACAACATCGGCCATGGCGGCCGCGATGGTGGATGAGTCGATGCCACCGGACAGCAGCACGCCCAGGGGCACATCGGAGATCAACCGGGCCTGGGTGGCCTCACGGATAAGATTCCGCAGGTGTTCGGCAAGCTCACTTTCAGTCTTGCCCTCGACATCCGCTGCGGCCGGAGAGTCTTCGAAGCGCATGCGCCAAAACTCACCGTGGCGCACTCGGCCGACCTCTCGGTCCCACACCAAGAAGCGCCCCGGCAGCACTCGGGCCGCGTCGGCGTAGATGCTGCGCGACTCGGGCAGGCACTCATAGGTCAGGTATTGAGCCAGGCCGCCCGGGCTGACGCGACGGGACATTTCGGGGTGCTGCAACAGCGCCTTCATCTCGCTGCCAAACAGCAGGGTCTGGCGGCGCGGCCCGACGAAGGCGTAGTACAGGGGCTTTTTGCCCATGCGGTCCCGAGCCAGCAAAAGGCGCCGCGCCCGCGCGTCCCAGATGGCCAGCGCAAACATGCCGTCCAGACGGGAAAAGACATCCTCGCCCCAGGCCTCATAGCCGTGGGCGACGACCTCGGAGTCACTCTCCGTGCGAAAGACGTAGCCCTTGGCCTTCAGCTCCTGCCGCACCGCCTTGAAGTTGTAGATCTCGCCATTGACCACCACCTGGATGCGGCCATCGGCGTTGCTGAGGGGCTGATGACCGCCGCCGAGATCGATGATGGAGAGGCGACGGTGGCCTAGACCGCAGCCTCCGGCCTCGTCGACGAAGTAGCCCTCATCGTCTGGGCCGCGGCGCGACAGGGTCTGGTTCATCGCCCGCAGGACCGGGGAGGAGACCGGCTCACCCGGAGGAACAACTAGGCCGGAGATCCCGCACATGGCGGGCGCACGCTAGCCATGGAAACAACGCTTGTCGAGCAGGGGTTGAAGGCGGCGAAAAACGCCCCATCAAGGCCACTTAGGTCGGCCCAGACCTGTAGCCCAGGGCCCTGAGACGGCGCAGATTCACTTGCACTTGTCGATGGCTGGGATCCAGCCCTTGGGCCAACTCAAAGGCCTCATAGGCCTTGGCATAGTCCTGAGCGCGCAAGGCGTTGACCCCATAGTCCACAATCCTCTGCACCGAGCCCATCACAGCCAGCATCGAGCGGCGATCCGGACCGGGCAACCCCTCTTGCGGCGACGTGGCCTGGGGCAGCTGCGCGCCGGCCCTAAAGACGGGCTCCGGAAAGGCCGGCAGGTCCAAGTCCATCAGCTCCTCGGTGAGCATCAGATCTACAGATCCTGAGGGCTCACTCAGCAGGTCAACCTCCTGACAGGCCGCCGCCCGCTCGGGGTGCCAGCGACGCAGCAGGGCCTGCACCTCTTGGCGGCTCGCAAGGCCCGTACCGGACTGCTCCAACGCCGAAAGCAGCTGCATGGCCAGGCCTGAAGCGGAAGGGCGCTTGTCGAGATCTGTGGCCAGGCTGGCCTCCAGCATGCGGCTCAGACCGGTGGGCAGCGCGGGCAGCAGCTGCTGCACCGAGGGGCGCTGGTTATGCAGGGTGGCCCGCAGGCTCTGATTGACGGTGTCCCGCAGAAAGGGCGACGGCTGCCCACTCAACAGCATGAGGGCCACCACCCCGGCCGAAAAGATGTCGCCCTTTGATGTGAAGGCGCCGCCCAGCACCTGCTCCGGTGACAGATAGCCCGGGGTGCCCTTCACCAAGCCTTCCGGGGCGGCCTCCGAATCATGCAGCCACTGGGAGATGCCGAAGTCGAGCAACTTGGCTTGCCCATCCCATGTGATGATCAGGTTGCCCGGGTTCACATCTCGGTGCCGCAGCTCTAGGGCCCGCCCCTGTTCATCCCGCGCACCGTGGATATAGCCCAACGCTTCTAGCAGCTGCAGCCAGATGCTGTAGGCGACCGGCGCGGGCAGCGCCTCGCCAAGGGTTCGGCCACGGTCCAAGACCGTCGCCAGGCTGATGCCGGGCACGTACTCGATCACCAGCCAGGGGTAGCCGCCCAGGTTTGACGTGCCGTACAGGCGCACCACGTTGGGGTGGTCGAGCCGGGCCAAGATCGCGCCCTCAGACACGAGCATTTTGAAGAACTCCGCGTCGTCTCGGTGCTCACTTCGCAGGGTCTTGAGCACACAGCGGCGACCCTTGTAGGGACCGCGCACCGCGTCGACGACGTATAACTCGCAGGTCCCTCCGGGGCGCAGGCGCTCCACGACCTCATACGCCTCATCGGCGTTGTCGAGGACCGGGCTTTGCTGGGCGGTGCCCACCGGTCCTGTCTATCGACGGAAGTACCGCTCACCACAGTGGCGAACCGGTCCCGGCTCTGAACCTGCGCCACAACCTACGTATCTTGAAAGGGGCCGTTTCAAGGCGGAACGTCCGGCCGAGGCTTGATCCCCCGGGCGGGGGCCAGTATTTCCCTAGTTATTGAGCACACCGAGACCCGATCTGCGCTGGGCCCTGCTCTACCTGCTCGCGGGCACGGCCGCGTGCGGCCCGGACGAGCCTCCAGCCTTCGTGGTTGTGACCTTCAACTCCGGTACCACCGAGGCGCTGGCCCACGACCAGGCCCCAGACGACGGCTACGGCAGCGCGCAAGCAGCCTTGTCCGATGAGTTCTACGGCGATGGCCTCGCTTGGACTGCGGTCGTGGACGAGACCACCGCCTTCTTCGCCACTCTGCAGCCCGACATCGTGGCCTTTCAGGAGATCTTTCACAGCCCGGAGTGCGCCCAGATCCCGGATGAGGCCAAGCCTGGATTTGTCTGCCAGACGTGGCAGCAGGGCCAACTCACCGTGGCCCAACGGGTGCTCGGCGCCGGCTACCAGGTGGCCTGCCACCCGGGCAAGAACGACAAGTGCATCGCGGTGCGCCGAGCCTTCGCACGGATCGAAGGCTGCGATTCGGACCTCTGCCTCGACGGGCTGGCTGGAGAGCCCGTGCCGGACTGCGGAAGCGGCGCCCGGACCGCACGCGCCACGATCGTGACCTCGGACGAGGAACGAATCACGGTCAGCCACGTGCATGGCTCCTCTGGGTTCAGCGAGGAGGATACACGCTGCCGCAGGGCCCAGTTTCAACAGGCCTTCGATAACCTTGGCGAGCGGAACATCCTGCTCGGCGACTTCAATACCGACCCGATTCGCCTGTACGACGGCGACCCCAGCGCGCAGGCTTTCTTGCAGTCAGCCACACAGCGCAAGTTAGACTTCATGACGGAGGTCGGTGAGGACGCGCCGCCCACCTATGGTGGACTACTCAACATCGACCACGTGCTCAGCGACTTCACCGAAGGTGAGTGCCAATCGCAGACCGTGAGTGAGATCCTCTACTTTGATCACAGACCTCAGGTCTGCACCCTGCACGTGCTTTAGCGCGCGTCGCCGCGGCGGCGATCACCGACGTTGAGGCGCTCCCGAACCATGTAGATCGGTCGGGACTGGGACTCGTGATAGGTACGAATGCCAATCTCCGCAAGCAGCCCCAGGAACAGGCTCTGCATGCCCAGCAGGGCCAGGAATACCGAGATAATCAGGAAGGGATTTCGGTGAGCCCAGACGTTATGCGCGTACTTTTCGTACAGCGTGTATCCGGCGCTCAGAACCCCGGCACCAAAGAGCAAGAAACCCAGGCCACCAAAGAAGTAGATGGGTTTGGTGCCATAAGTGCCCAGGAACTTCACCACCAGCAGGTCCAAGATGACCTTGAAGGTGCGCATGATCCCGTACTTAGACTCGCCGTATTTGCGGGCGCGGTGATTGACCACTACCTCGGTCACCTGAGCGCCCGACCACGAGGCATAGACCGGGATGAAGCGGTGCATCTCGCCGTATAGGTTGACGGGGTCCAGGACCTCGCGTCGATAGGCCTTCAGCGTGCAGCCGTAGTCGTGCAGCTTGACTCCGCTCACCTTCGAGATGATCGCGTTAGCGATAACGGAAGGCAGCTTGCGAGAGATGAAGGTGTCCTGGCGGTTCTTGCGCCAGCCCGAGACGACGTCATAGCCCTCGTCGATCTTGGCCAGCAGGTCAGGAATGGAGTTGGGGTCGTTCTGGAGGTCCGCGTCCAGTGGGATGATGATCTCACCCCGGGCGTGATCGAGGCCCGCCACCATGGCCGCGGTCTGACCGTAGTTTCGCCGAAAGCGGATGAGCTTGAGCCGCTCGTCCTTTTCGCCCCAGAGGCTGAGCTGCTCCCACGTATTGTCGGAGGAGCCGTCATCGACAATGACCAGCTCACCGTCGAGGTCGTTGCGGTCCAGGACCCCCAGGGCCTCGGTGACCAGCTCCTCGACGCTCTCTTCTTCGTTATAACAGGGGATGACGAGGGAGACGTAGGGTGTGGCCCCGACATCAGCGTCGACAGGCGTGAGGGTTCGACTGGTGCTCTCGGCCATGGCGTTCACGTTGGCACTTCTCTACTTCGCCGGAGGCAATCCCGCCCGAGTCTCGAGCGATTTTTCCAACTGCGTGAGCCCCCGCACGTATCGATCCACGTCCTGAGCTCGAGCCACTGGGGCTCCGAGCTGGGCGCGCAGGTGCGATATCGCGGCGCTCAGCATGGAGCTACTGCACAGCGGGCCTGGTTTGGCCAGCCTACGGTGTGCCGCCTCGGCCTGCAGGCGGTCCAGCAGGCCCTGCAGATCAAGCACAATCAAGGCCATCGACCCCATCTGAGCGCGGGAAGCTCCCCGTGAGTCGCGCAGGCTCGACAATAGGCCGCTCAAAGATGCTTTGTCGGCGGTGGTCACGCAGACCCCGGCCCGCAACCACTGCGCCGGTGTGGGACCGAAGCTTGGGGGCGCGGTGCGCTTGGGCAGCGCGGGCAAGACCACCTTCGGCATCACGGGTTTTGGGGCCACCGTGATTGCCCTGAGGCTGGTGCCGTGGTCGAGGCCCTCGTCGCGGGCCGCGAGCTCGAGCTGGCGGGTCAATGCATCGTGTTCATCGGGCTCTGCAGGGCCATCGGCGGGCGAAAGGCTGGCCGTCTCCAGACGCGGACCGCCCAGGGTGCCGGCCGCGCTCGAAGTCCGAATCGCGGACTTGAGGCGCGCCTCGTGGGCGCTGCGCAGGCGGGCCAAGCGGTCCTGAAAGGCGTCCGCCTGTCGGGCGTCTTCGGCGGCGCGAACCTCCGCCTTGGCCTCGTATCCGTCCTGGGGCTCGGTCAGTAGGGTCACACAGCGCTCATCAGCGGCCACGTCCTCCTGACAGGCCTGCTTCACCAAATCCGGGCTGCGCGCTTGGGTCGTCGCGCACCCCGTGGTGAGCAAGATCACCAATCCGAGTCCCCCTCTGCGCATCGTCGTCGCCACCATATCAGCAGACGCGGAGGCAGCCTCTCGAATTCGTCTCTCAGTTTGGGAAGCAGGCGCCGGGCTGGTTGGTAGGCCCAAGGCAGTAATACTGAGGCCGGCATGTCGACTGAGAGCCGCCGCTGGGGCAGTCCGCCATGCACAGTGAGTACAAGCCCGGGAAGGCATAACAGGACGAGCCGCCGGGACAGGGGTTCGTAATGGCGTCGCAGTAGGTCAGCGAGCAGTAGCCGCCCGGGAAGCCCAGCGAGTCCACACAGCTGAGACCCTGCACGCAGTCATTGTCGGCGTTGCAGCCGGCGCCCACGGGGTCGCCCATGGGATTCGTCGAGGTGCTGGAGCGAGGCCAGCAGACCCGCGCTTGAGACAAGCCCAGTTGCACACAAGCGTAATCGGTCCTGCACTCGCTGTTGCTCACGCAGCTATCCACGCAGACCGAGGAGCCCTGACCGAAGTCTACGCACTCCGAGCCCCCAGGACATGCTCCCTGGCCGGGGGCGCAGCCCTGGGAGCAATAGCCCCCAGGAAAGCCTTGGCTCTGATCGATGCAAAAGCCGATGGGTCCGCAGTCATTGCCGACGCAGGCGGCACCAACCGGGGTGGTGGGCACACCGGCGTCCGGCGGCGGCGGCGGGCCACCGTCGGGCACCCCACCGTCGGTGGGGAAGGGGCCGGCGTCGAAGGGCGGCGGCGGTCCGCCATCGGGAGTATCGCCCTGGCAGAAGTCACGGATCCCGTTGGGATAGATGCAGCTCTGTCCGGCCGGGCAGTCGGGGTTAAAGCAACACTCATTGCGCCGGTCGACCGGCTGACAGGCCCCGCTCTCGCAGGCCAATCCAAAGTCGCAGTCGCAATCTGTGGCGCATGATTCGGGGCACGAGACCTCGCAGGAGTTGTCGACGCAGATCCAATCGCCGCGCCCATTCGGGCAGCGAGGCGGCGGCCCGAGGCTCTGGAAGCAGTCCCTGGCGCGCACACACTGCACGCCGCCATCGGGCATGGGACCAAAGTCCTGCGGCTCAGCATCGGTCGGTATAGGCGCGGTGTCTTGGGGCTGCGCGTCTCCCGGGAACGGCCCGGCATCCCGGGGGCCGCTGTCCCAGATCACGACCCCATCGGGAGGGCCCGCGTCCTGCCCGTCCCCATTTCCCAACGGGGTCACCTCTCCGCGTCCGCAAGCTGCGAACAGGATACAGGTCAAAGGCAGAGCAAATCGCGCGCGCATAACGGTGTTGATACTGAGGCGCTGTCGCGCTTGGTGCAACTCATGATGACGGAGCCAGAGAAGCTCCGCTGCGATAGCCAATGCGCAGCAGCTGCGGGTCCGTCACCCGCTCCAAAGCCTCTCGGTCGGTCACGACGTAGCGTCCGGAGGTTTTGCTCAGCCAGCCCTGCTCGGTCCACCCCTGCAAGGTGCGCGTGACTGAGCGCCGGTTGACGCCCACAGCTTGGGCCAGCGACTCCTGCGTCACCGGGATGCGGATCATCAA
>Ga0193954_1000692_pt1 | contig 18899 bp, 14 predicted proteins | sample BB_5_MG_FD_140340 | JGI IMG/M metagenome (GOLD analysis project Ga0193954, IMG submission 140340) | Microbial mat bacterial communities from the Broadkill River, Lewes, Delaware, United States - BB_5_MG | ecosystem: Environmental > Aquatic > Freshwater > River > Microbial mats | place: USA...
ATATGTCCTAGTGAGGGTAGTTTCGTTCCAGGTCCTATTGAGCCTAATACAAACTTAGGTGACTCCTGCGTACCATACTCATCACAAATATCTCTTACAAGCTTCGCACCCTTTTTACTAAGCTCATAAGCTCTCTCACCCATACCATACTCATCTAATACCCACGGCATTGTCCCAAAGGTATTGGTTTTAATCAAATCAGCACCAGCCATCGCGTAGCGTTTGTGAATACGACTTATAATATCAGGGGCGTTATCATTTAATAGCTCATTACAACCCTCTTGGTCTATTCCTGCTTTATCTAGCCACGCCTCTTTGGGTACGCTCAACTCTTGTATCTGTGTTCCCATTGCACCATCAATTATTAATACTCTACTCTCTATAAGTGACCTAATTCTCTCTTTAATCGACATATCTACCCTTTGGCTTAATTGTGTAATTGTAGCAAACTATATTTAATTAGAGTTAATTATAATTATAGTATAAGTTAGTAGTAGGTATTATATATCTTTATCAATTTATTTAAGGAACTAGATTATGGGAAGAGTTATTAAAAATACTATCACTGGTGAAGAGATTATCAAACCTGATCCAGTAGATATAGAAGTTCCATTTGATGGTGGGGTTATGATTACAGAGACAGATACCAAAGGTATTATCACCTATACAAATCGTAAATTTAGAGAACTCTCTGGATATACTAGAGCGCAACTTATAGGTTCACCTCACAATATCAATAGACATCCAGATATGCCCAAAGTGGCTTTCAAAGCTATGTGGGAGATGATAAAGTCAGGCAACTACTGGGAGGGATATGTCAAAAATATGACAGCTGATGGTAAATACTATCTAGTGCTTGTAGCTATAAAACCCAAAAAAGATGAAGAGGGTAATATCGTAGGATATATAGCAGGAAGAAAAGTACCCGATAGAGACCTTATGCAAAGAGCATTAGATAGCTACAAGCTACTTATAGAGGAGGAGCAAAAAGAGTAGAGTTATCTACTTCTTATCTGCTTTATCTCCAGATGGACTAATAAACTGGTCATTTAGCTTTTGGATATAATTTCTTGACTCTTTCATCAAAATCTCTAATCTCTTACTAACTTTAGCATTCCATTTATTTGAGCTATAACCAAATATAGGTCTCCACCACTTTGTATTGTGAAGTATAGCTTTTGAGATATTTATATCTTTGCTTTTCCAACTATTTGATATGAGTTTGGCAAATATACTCTTTACTTTTAGATGTAATCCAAAAACAACTACTATAGCACCTATCAATGCAACCATCTGCATCAAGTCAGACTCCAATAGCTTTGAGATATAACCAAACTTTATATCTAAGAAAAATAGTCCAACACCAATAAGAGCTAAGAGTATAACATCTGTCAAAATAACCTTTTTACTCCAACCATTGAGTGCTTTTTGGAGTGTTGGTATCTTCTCATCTTTCATCTGCTTTGAAAAATCCTCTAGTGCCTTGATGATACGATATGCTCTCTCAATACCTACCTTATCCATCCTCTGCGTGATAGTTGATAAATCTGTATCTCTTTTGCGTTGCAGTCTCTCAGCTTGAGCTGGGTCATCTATTGGTACAGCAGAGGATTCATTATATATTCCATAGAAGTTTCCTGAAATTAATCCCTCTTGAGACATCGCTCTTTGCCATGAGGCTATTACAGTCTCTAAGTTGTCCTCTTTGGCTGTTGTATCTATTTGGTTTAGGATATATAAGATTTTATTGGCATCTCTGTGGTTTCTAGTAGCACCTACGAGATGTTTGAGTGTATCTCTCATAGCCCCCGGTTCTGGGTGTCTTGCATCAAAAAAGACCAGTACCAAATCAGACATATCCACAATATGGCTAGTAATCCTAAGGATACCATCTCTTTGACTATCAGCATCAAACCCCGGAGAGTCTATAAGGATTTTTCCTTTGATTTTTTCAGAGTTTAGAGTTTTTAATTGTAGATATAGATTGACACGATTACCCTCCCCGGGATCGACTTTGTTTACCTCATCACTTATATTATAAAATGGAAAACGAGGGTCAGCATCAAGGGCTAGACCAGGGAGTGTAGTAGGCTCTTCATTCTCACCATAACATATAACCGTAAACTTATCATCTATGGCTTGGTTTCCACTTTGTTGAATATCTTTACCTATATATTGATTGATAAAGGTAGATTTACCAGCAGAAAATGTACCCAATACAGAAATCATAGGCCACCATGAGATGTTGCTAGTGTATGTCTCTTCAGGAGTTATAAACCCTATCTTATGTCCTAACTCATCAAGACTCTTGTACTTCTCTATCACCTCTAGCAGTATGGGATTTTCGGCTGATAGATACTCTTGAAGCTTCTCATATCTCTCTTTTGGCATCATATTTTGTCCTTTTTAGTAAAATAAATTAAGAAGATTATATCTAATTTTAATAACAAATCAAATAACTCTACTTATACTAAAGAGTAGAGAGTATTTAACTCTCTTTAATCCAACATCAAAAATTCGCTTCCTGAAGATAAGGAGTCTGATTCTTTAGATGAGTTTTTATCACTATCCTCTTCGTTATCTGTTGTATTTGGAGTCTCCTCCTCTTCATCTTCTACTACTCTAAGATTTTTTTGAAACTCAAATAGTGGTAGAGGTTTACCAAAGAAGTATCCTTGGATATAATCAGCGTGATATGACTCTAAGATAGATACCATCTTCTCATCCTCTACACCCTCTATGAGGACTTTCATACCTAGATTGTGTCCTAGTTCAATCATACCTTTGACTATACCTTGGTCCTCTTTGCTTGTTACTATGTGGTCTATTAGAGATTTATCTATCTTGATAACATCAGCAGGGAACTTTTTGAGATATGTAAATGATGTATATCCTGTACCAAAGTCATCTAGTGATATACCTACACCTAGAGCCTTTAGCTCCTCAAAGTATCTCTTGGTATCACTCTCATCAATCATAGCCATACCCTCTGTCACTTCAAACTTGATTAGTTTGGGGTCTAGTTTATGTCTCTCTAGTGTCTCTTTTATATTTTGTACAAAGTTAGGTGATATTATCTCTACCATAGAGACATTGATAGAGACCTCAATAGGTTTAAAGTCAAACATCTCCCACTTTTTCTGTTGAGAAGATACAGTCTCTAATACAAATTGTCCTAGCTTTACGATAAATCCTGTCTGCTCCATAAGAGGAATAAACGCATCAGGAGGAACCATTCCATAATCTGGATGATTCCATCTAATAAGTGCTTCAGCTCCTACCACCTCTTTGGTTTTGACCTCTACAATTGGCTGATAATATACCTCAAAATGCTCTCTATCAAGACCTACTTGCATATCGTTGTGTAGTTTTATCTCACTGTACTTATTCTCTCTAGCATCAGGGAGGTAGAGATGTCTCTTTCCAAAGCCCTCTTTTTGAGCGTGTGCTAGGGCTTTATATACATTATCTAGTAGCTCTCGTATAGTTCCACTATCTGGATATAGTGAAATACCTGTAGAGAAGCTAAAGTTTAGACTCATCCTACTTCTACTATAAAATGCCACTGTATCTTTTTGGAGAGTATCTACAAACTCATATATCTCATCAATGGAGCTTACATTTGATAGAGTCAATAAGAAGTGATTTTCAGATGTATGATAGATTTTTATATGCATACTTGACTCTATCTCTTTGAGGTGATTTGAGAAGTTTACTAATACACCATTTGCCTGTTCATAACCTATAACTGACCTAAGTCTTGTGAAGTTGTCTATATTTATAAGAATTATGGCTACTTTATTATTATCTACATGTACTTTGGAGTATAGAGCTGGTAAATCTTGAAGTGCTTTAGACTCATTTGGCAATCCTGTGAGCTTATGTTTATACTGCTCTTTTGCTCTCTCTCTATCTTTGGTCAAATCTTGGATAGAGATAATCTTACAGCAACGACTATATATTGAGTTTGTTAGCATAGTATCTATATATAAATTTGCACTTATTTCGCCTTTTGAAGTTTTTATTATAGATTGAGGCAAAAATAGAGACTTCTCTTTGAGTCTCTTTTTGTTATCTTTTATATACTTATCAAGTGGTATCCAGTTGTGGCTCACACTTAGTTGTGGTATATCTTCCCATACTGTATTGATATAATTCTTATCTAGTCCCAAAATATTCATCATAGCTCTATTGGCATAGATAATCTTATTTTTAGACGAAACCATCAATAGTCCATCATGAGATATATCAAATGTCTTCTCAAAAATCTTGATATTATCTTTTATAGCTTTTTTTAATCTACTCTTCTCTTTGATGGAGAAAAATATATATACCAAAAGTATAAATATAAAAACATATATACCTATAGATATATAATCCTCACTTCCCATCTCACTCATATAAAGTTCAATCTTCTCTAATATCTCGTCCATAAATGCCTACCTTATAAAATAAAAACAATATTATATCATAAGATAATTAATAATATTATTATAGCTTATATCAAATATCTCTAATCTTTTTAGATAAATTAGGTAAAATTTCACTTCTATCAATTAAGGATTTATATATGGATATAGCAACACTGTTTAAGACTATGATGAAAGGTGTGATTATCTCTCGTAACTCCAAAAAATATGGAGAGATGGCTCTTTTTTTATTAGATGATGAGAACTATACAAAGTATGAGCTTATACTTCAAGAGCTAGGGTATGAGCTAAATGGTAACAATGGGTACTTCTATATATCACAAACACAATCTCTAAACTCTGAGGAGTTGGATAGATTTGTTACCTCTCACAAAGAGGCGTTTATGTTGATAGCTATACTCAAACAGCTTATGCCTTATGCTAGGAGTAACTCTATTATCAAATATACAGAGTTTATATTTGAGTTTGAGCAGAAAAAAGATGATTTGATTTTAGAGAAATGGAACTATATATTCAAGAATGATGACCTCAAATCAAGTAGTGAGAAGTTTTTTGAGAGACTGCAAAAAGAGTTTATAGTAGAAAAAGTAGAAAAAGGTGATGATGATAGCTATAGGGTACTAAATGCTATAGACTATTATCTATCATTTTTAGAAAGTGTGGTTTAGGTATGTTACAATATTAGGTTTATTAAATAAAGGAAAAAAATGTATAGTGTAGAGAAATATATCAACCCATTTACAGATTTTGGATTTAAAAAGATATTTGGAAATCCTGATAATACAGAGTTGCTCAAAAGCCTACTCAATGATATTTTAGCTCGTAAGGGTGAGGATAAAATCAAGAGTATAATCTTTAAAAATGGAGAGCTACTTCCTGATACACCAGAAGATAGAAAAGCTATTTTCGATTTGATGTGTGAAGATGAAAAGGGTAGTCAATTTATTGTAGAACTCCAAAAGGTCTCACAAGAGCATTTTCAATCAAGAGCTTTATATTATAGTACATTTCCTATCCAACAACAAGGGATAAAAGGGGGTTGGAATTTTGAACTAACTCCTATCTACTTTGTAGGACTTCTTAATTTTGAGATAAAGAGGTTTAAAGATACTCCACAATATCTTCATCATGGACAGATTATTGATAAGTATAGCAAAACACTAATGTATGATAAACTCAATATGATTTATCTTGAAATTCCTAAGCTCAAAAAGAGTAAAGAGGAGCTATCTACTCACTTAGAGTGGTGGATATATGTCTTTCAAAATCTTCATAAAATGAACGACATACCCAAAGAGCTTCAAAATGATATTATCAAAGAGGCATTTGATAGTGCTTTGTTTCTAAAAATGCCAAAAAGAGAACAAGAGAACTATCACAAAAACCTCAAAGTCTATAGAGACCTATTAAATAGTTATGATTTTGCTATTAAAAGTGGCTTAGAAGAGGGTCTAAAACAAGGACTAGAACAAGGTATCAATCAAAGAAATATAGAGATAGCCAAACGCTCTTTAGCACAAGGGCTAGATATAGAGACTATTATGAGTATTACAGGATTGAGTGAAACAGAAATTATTATGATTAAAGAAGAGAAATGATAAAAAGTAAAAACAAAAAGCTAAATTCATGGGGCTTGGTGGTTTAATATGTTACAAAAGATGATACTAATAAACTCAGCAGAGTTTGACTATTCGCAGATAGATTTGAGCAAAGATTTGTTTTTTGCAGGTGATAATGGTACAGGTAAGACAAGTAGTATAATAGCTCTCTTTTATCTCTTTAGTGGAGATAATAATAGCCGAAAACTAGGTATTAGTAGTGACAAAAAGAGCTTCAAAGATTACTATTTTCCTGAGAATAAAAACTCCTATATTATCTATGTATTTGATGATTTTTTTATATTTATGTACAAAAATAGTGGTGAGGTGTTTAAGTTTTTTTCTAAACAAACCTTTGATATAGATAGTATTGTATTTGATGATGGCAAACTACGAGAGTTTAAAGATATTCAAGAGTATATCAAAAGTCCAGAACTCACCTATCTAAGCAAAGCAAAAGATGACTATCGCTCTATCATCTATGGACAAAATCCCAAATATATAGATTTTAAACTAACAACTATCAAGCACTATGATATTTTTATAGAGCTGTTTAATCAGACATTTAATGTAGATAAATCTATCGTCGATGCTACAAGTATCAAGAGGGCTATCCAAAAATCTCTCAACCATAGTGACTCTGTAATAGAGTTTTCATACCAAAAGTATATAGAACAGATAAAGAAGTTTCAAGATACCTATATATTTTTCCACCGATTTGAAAAAGAGAGTGAGAAGATAGATAGTGCCTATAGACTCAAAGAGAGACTAATAGAAAATGAGAAAAACATCTTATCACTAGAAGCCTCCATAAGATATAGAGATAGTGTAGAAAATGCACTATTAGAGCAGAGCGAAAAGAGCAAAGTCAATATAGAACTCAAAGAGAGTGAGCTAGAGAAAGAGGAGAAGAGATTATATACTCTTCTTAATCGTTGTGAGGGTATCTTTGTACGCAAAAGAGCCAAACTCACAACAGATATCAAACGCATAGAGAGACTCCAAGCCAAATACTCCCCCAAAGAGCTAAATAGACAACACTCTCTACTACACAAAGAGCCACAACTCCTTAGAGAGAACAAAGAGTCACAAGAGCAACTTACACTACTTCAAGCAGATGTGAGTAGTGTAGTACAGAGTGTAGATAGAGAGATAGATGCACTCAAATACAAAAGAGATACAGAACTACCCAATGAAATAAAAGCCAAAAAATCTCAACTACAACAGAACCAACAAGATAGCATAGATAGATACAAAGAGAAGCTAAGACAAGCCAAAGAGAGCTTTGAGCATAATATAGAGACTCAAAAACAGACTCTCCAGCACCTTATGGAGGATAATCAAAAACAAAAAGATATAAAAACTCTCAACCAAACCAAAATACACCAAGAGTATTTGGAAAAACTAAATATATTTAAAGATGAGAAAGAGAAGCAAAGAAGAGAGTATATAAACAAAAGAGAAGATATAGTAGATGAACAAAGAGAGAAAAAAAGAGCATCCAAACTACTAGATGAGAAAAAAGAGGATATAAAAGATAGATATACAAAAGAGATAAGAGATTTAGGACTACTACTAATAGAAGAGAGAGCATATCTAAATAGTGAACTCCAAAAACAAAGAGCGATACTATACACTCCACAAGGCTCATTTAAAGAGTTCTTGCAACAAAGTGGTATATCATGGGAGAGTGAACTATACCCTTTTATGGATAGCACACTTCTATCTACTCCATCAGAGAAATTAAACCCAACTATCACAAATGAGACCAATCTACTAGGTATAAGTATGGATATGAGTAGTCTCAAACAAATCCCAACCCAAGAGGAGTGTGAGGATAGTATATATAGACTTCTTGTGGATAAAAAAGAGTATTTTAGACTATACAAAGAGAAAAAGCAGACTCTAAAGAGAATATATCAAGATGATATGAAGCAACTCCAAGAGGAGTATCAGCTCATAGAGTATGCTCTGCAAAAAGCTCAAAAAGATATAGCTATCTATGATGAGAAGATAAGAGATATTAAACTAATCCAAATCCCACAAAAAGAGCTAGAACTCAAAAATGAAGAAGCCTTAGAGGTTATAGATATTCAAAAAGAGATTAAAGCACTAGAAGAGAAGATAAAATCTATAAGAGCCGAGATAGCCTCTTTGCACAGTGGTCAAAATGAGTTTTATAAAAATCAAAAAAATGATATACAGATATATATAAATAGCTCCAAAAAGAGCTTAGAGAAAGAGACATTAGAGTTATCAGAGTATCTCAAAGATGAGGTAGCAAAAATAAACCTAAATATAAAAACCAAAGAAGCCTCAAAAGAGAAAGTGACAAAAGATGAAAAAATAGTAGCACTAGAGAGACGACTCAAAGAGATTACACCACTATTAGCAGAGATAGAGAGAGCCAAAAAATATATAGAAGATTATGAGAGTGATATGGAGTTTATAGAGACTCTTGATGCCAAACAGAGCCGTTTGAGTATATTAAGCCAGAGTAAACTAAGATACAAAACAGATATAAGCTACAGACAAAAAGAGCTAGAAGAGAGCAAAAAGAAGAATAAATTAGAGCTTATAGAGATAGAAAAAGAGATTTTTACTCTCCAAGAGGGGATACAAAATAGCAAAAGATTAAATATCCCCAAAGGTGATGAGATAGAGAAGAGCCAAACACACTTAGTAGAGCTAATCAAACTCTACCAAAGTGCCAAGCGAGAGTATAGAGAAGATATAGTAAGCATAAGAGAGACTCTAAGTAAGTTAAATGAGTTCAAGATAAATCCATTTATGCCTATATCATTTAATCTCTCACTCTTTAGTACCATTGAGCAATTTAGCCAAGATATTGATACCATAGAGAAGATAGATGAGCTAAAAGCGTTCAAAGATAAAAAATTTGAGCCACTCAAACGAACAAGTAATGAAGAGTATAAAAACTTTATCAAAAATGAGATACCACTCAAACTAGAGACTCTATCTCACGCAGAAGATAAGTTCCAAGAGCAGGTAAAACAGATAAATAAAAACCTCTCCACTATAGATTTTACGATAGTCAAAGATATAAAGATAGTCACAGAGATAGGCAACAAGCGAAGCATAATGAAGCTTCTAGGAGAGATAAAAGATTTGATAAAAAGCTTCGATTTCAACGATACAAGAGCCAATCTGTTTTTTAATAGAACCCAAACCAACCAAGATTTACAAAAAATAGCACTACTACTAAAAGAGATAAAAGAGACTCTAAATGGTGGAGCTATCACGCTACTAGATACGATAGATTTGGCACTAGAGTTCAATGAAAATGGCAAGAGAAAAACAGATGTAGTCCAAATCAAAAACGAAAGCTCCACAGGTGGAACAATCCTACTAAAAATGGCAATAGCCGTATCAATACTAGGGCTATACACCAACGAAAACGATAGCACATTTTTCCTAATATTAGATGAAGTATCAAGACTACACAGCCACAACCAAGATATACTAAGACAGTTTGCAAACAGCAGAGGATTTAGGATAGTATTCGTAACCCCCGAACCAATATATGCCAAACCAGATGAGATAAGATACTACAAATTCCAAAGAAGAGAAGACCACCGTTTTGAGGTTATTTCGCTTAATCATACTATGGGGTAAAAGAGAATTTATGAAATTTAAAAAAATAATATGGATAATACTATATATTTATAACATTAAAGGAATAAAATGAAAAAGATATTTTTAGCAATAATTATAACGATAGGATTGGTGGGGTGTAATAAAGAGAGTTCTATGCCAAATAGTGCTGTAGCTCAAAAAGGAATTGTAGGACATTGGTATTTTGACCTTAAAGCTTCTCAATCTCACGCTACTACCAAAGAGGAAAAATATCTACTCAAATCGCTTGTGGGTGATGAGATGGTTATTGATAATAGTGGTAACTTTAGCTCACAGGGTAAAAAAGTAGGTAGAGTCAAAGAACAATCTACCAATAACTATATCGTGACAACTTCTAGTGGTAAAAGACTTACGGCAACTTATAAAAAACCATATTTAGTTGTCAAAGAGAGAGCTAATATTGGTGAGTTTACTATCTATTTTACCAAAAAGAATGTTACTAAAAATGCAAAATCTATCTCTAAATATATTTATCTTAATCAAATCTATCGACAACCTAAAAAGGTCTATGATAATGGCTATCTTCTCTATCTATTTTTGGATAATGGTGTGGTCTATAGCCATGTGACTAATACCCAAAAGATTAGTAGAGATGAGATACTCCAAAAGGGTACAAAGTTGAGATATAAATATAGTAATAATAAAATTTATATCCGTTCTGCTATGTTTACTGTGACTATAGAAGCCAAAAGCAAAAGAGAAATTCATACCTCACAAGGTGATAGGTTAATCTTGCAATAAAGGAGATAAAATAAAAAAGTAGTTTTAATATTTTAAGAGTACTTTTTTTGCATCTTCTGTTCGATTGTAGAGTATCTTTCTTCTAGTTTTTCTTTGATAGTAGAATACTTTTTTTGCAACTTTTGTTCAATTGTAGGGTATCTCATTTTTAGCTTCTCCTCAATGACTAAGTAGCTCTTTGCTTGTTTCTCTTTGATTGTTAAATATTTATTATTCATCTTTTCCTCTTTTGTCTATATTATTTATCTTGCTTCGTATATTATAGTCTTAATTGAGATAATATTATGCAACTCATTGTATAAAAATTAATCTTTTTAATCTTTTTGTGGATAATTTCATAATCCTTGGGTCGGAATTGTTGATTAGGAGATAAGGTAAATTGTCTTGTTTTTTGTGTTATAATACTATCCTAAATATGAGTGCATCATATAATTTACATAATGAAACGGAATAACAATGTCAAAAAACTTAACAATAAATATCGGAGAGATAAACACCCTTGAGGTGATGCGTGATACAGATTTTGGATACTTCCTCGAAGCTCTTGATGGTGCTGAGGTGTTACTACCCAATATCTATGTGATGGAGGATGAGATGCCAATGGGGGGGCTTATAGAGGTCTTTGTATATACAGATAGCGAAGACCGTCCTGTGGCTACAACTAAGATGCCCTATGCCAAGCTAAATGAGTATGGTTACTTTACAGTGGTTGATTATAAATCTTATGGTGCTTTTGTCAATTGGGGATTGCCCAAAGATTTGTTTGTACCTCTATCTCAACAAAAAGAGCATTTTACTATCGGCAAAAAGTATCTCTTGCGAGTATGTCTTGATGAGCAGACCAAACGACTCTATGCTACCCAAAAGATAGGAAAGTATTTCAATAGGGATTTGGTAGGATTAGTACAAAATATGGTACTAGATATGATAGTCTTAGCCAAGACTCCACTAGGCTACAAAGTAATCGTAGATAGCCAATATGAGGGTATGCTCTTTGATAATGAAATCTTCGAGACGCTAAGAGTAGGAGATACCAAAAAGGGCTATATCAAAGCCACGAGAAAAGATGGCAAACTAGATATGTCCCTACAACCAATAGGAGTCAAAGCCAAACTCACAGAAGCAGAAGCCAAGATACTTCAACTACTCAAAGAGGGCAACGGAGAGTTAGGGTTTACCTACAAAAGTGATGCAGAGGATATCAAAAAGGTGTTTGGGATGAGCAAAAAAAACTTCAAAAGAACACTTACTCTGTTGATAAGCGATAAGAAAATAGAGCTAACAGATGACTCTATTAAGTTAATATAAAAGGAGAATTTATGAGATGGATTTTAATATCTATAGTGCTACTTACTCAATGGGCTTTTGGTATATCAGGAGAGCAGATATTTAAGAAGAAGTGTCAATCTTGTCACACCTACTATATACCACAAAATACCCTACTCCAAAACTTTTTGGAGCATAACAATACAGAGCTAAACCTAAAAGCCCCTACCCTAAATCAACTATCATTTACACTCAAACACAAAATAGGAGATAGAAAAAATGATGCAGAGTCTCAACAATTTGAGATAGAGAACTATCTAAGTGAGTATCTCGAAAATCCAGAGAAAAAAAAGTCTCTACTACCTCATGAGATTAACCGTTTTTTCAAAGAGATGCCCAAGATAAAACTAGATGAAGATGAGATTGAAGCAGTAACTATATATATATATGAGTATGCAAAAAATATAATAAAAGAGCATAGCACCAAACGATATAGCTACAAAGAGGCACTAAAAATAGCCAAAGCTGAGAATAAGATAATACTCATATATGGCTACCTACCATACTGTGGCTACTGTATCAAGATGGAGAGAAGAGTAATGGTAGAGCCAAAAGTAAAAGAGGCACTAGACAAAGATTTTGTATTAGTCAAGCTAAATGTAGCTATGGAGAAGCTACCATTAGGACTAAAAAGATTGATGACTCCATCATTTTATTTCATAGATAGCGATGGCAAAACCATACTAGACAAAGTAGAAGGCTACGGAGATGCCAAAGAGTTTTTGGAGATATTGGAGTTTATCAAGGGTATGAAGAAGAGTGGGTCGTAAAAAGAGAATACTCTCTTCTCACCCACTCCAAAGCCCTCTGCTTATCTTCTAATATACCATCTAATTGTAGCTCATATACTCTATCTAAAATCTCTCTAAATTTGGGTGATGGTTTCATTCCTAGAGATATTAAATCTCTTCCTTGTAGTAGATTATCTAGTGGTTTAGATGCTACTTTTAGATTTTTTGATTTCTCCTCTAGCCACTCTCCTGCGTGGTAAACTCCCTCTAGTGCTTCATCTGTAGTACGACCCAAAAAGTCTGCTTTGGCTACTATGATTAGCTCTGATATATCTACTTTGGTGGCTAGTTTTCTTATCGCTTTATCTTTTGATTTGCCTTTATAAAATTGTGATGGTTTGAGGTGATGTTCTACTAGTGGTAGTATGCTATCGATAAACTCATGCTCATCTGTGAGTCTATATAGTAGTGATTTGGTAGGGGCTACTCCTTGATACTCGTGGTCTATGGCTCGTATGCGTCCATCCTCATCTATCGTGGTGGCTGTGGCTTTGCCCAAGTCGTGACATAGTATCGCAAACATATATCTAAGGTTTTGCTTCTCATCAACTCCCAATAGTCCTACCATCTCATCTACACACATCATAGTATGTATCCAGACATCTCCCTCAGGATGCCATTTGGGTGATTGTGGTATATCTATAAGTGCTTGAAGCTCCTCAAAATATCTCAAAATACCTAGCTCTCGCATAAGCTCAAAACCTATAGAGGGTTTGGGTGATTTGAGTAGTAGCTTTTTCCACTCTGTATATATTCGCTCTTTGGGTAGCTCTGATAATAAGCCATCAATTACCATCTGCTTACACAAATCAAAGGTCTCATTAGCTAAGCTATATCCAAATCTAGCACAAAACTGCACAGCCCTATAGACTCTAAGTGGGTCTTCTACAAAACTCTCATTATCAATGTGTCTTAGGATTTTATTTTGCATATCATCTTTGGCATTGTGAGGGTCTAAAAAGATAGACTCTTCTATATCATAACCTAAGGCATTGATAGTAAAATCTCTGCGTCTTGAGGCTTGTGTGAAGTCCATTTGGGTATCTATAACTATATCAAAACCTCTATGCCCCTGCCCTACTTTCTCATCTCTTCGTGGCAAGGAGAAGTCATACTCTTCGCCCTCATAATAGAACTTGACTACTCCAAAACTCTTGCCTACTATATTGACACTACCAAAGAGGCTCAAAATCTCTTGAAGCTTCTCAATGGAGTCAAGTCCAAACACCTCTACATCATAATCTTTGATAGGAAGCTCCAAAAAGTAGTCTCTCACAGCCCCACCTACTACGATGGCTTTGGCATTTTGTTTAATCAACTCTTTGGATATGGTTTGGACTATATTAGGTAGATACATTTAGCCTACATATCCCAAAATGGAAGCAGAAACTCCAACTGCTTATCACTTAATATTGATATAGTATCTGATATACATTTGAGGTGTATTTTGGTAGCTTTGGCTTTGAGGAGTGCTACCTCATCAACTTTTTTGGATATATCTTCAAGCTCTTCTCTATCTACCATAGCTTCGATAATCTCTGCTTCTAGTTTGGCTACTCTCTGTTTGATAGCTTTAACTCCACTCATAGTCTCTTTGCGTACTACTAGAAGCTTGGTTTTTTGCTCATCACTCAATCCTAGAGATGCTTTATCCCAATCTTCTACAAGCATTTTGGTTATATGAGGAAGAGCTGATTTATTGATTAAAAATGGTGAGTTTAGGAGTCCATTCATCTTACCATTGGTCTTTAGCTCTTTTATCATCTCTACAAATGCTTTTTTGGGATAGTTAGCGATAAGATAATCAGAAATAGAGCTTAAATCCTCCACAGATACTTTGCCTTTGAGTGAGGGCATCATACCAAAGGCTTGTACTCTATTGGATTCACATACAGACTTCTTGATGTCAGGGTTTTGTACATAATCAATTATAAACTTCTTTTTATCTTCATCTTTTTGCATCACTAGATTGATATGAAACACTACAGCATCCATAGCAGGGGCTTTCATAGTAGGTATCATCTCAGGAGTAGGGATACTCATTAGGTGACAAGAGGCACAATTTTTTTGAGCAAGTTCTTCACCAGTTGAGGCGAACAGAGTTAAGCTACTCATAGCCAATATTAGTAGAGCTTTTTTCATAATTAATCCTTGGTATTTAATGTGTGGTAGTGTAGTGTGTTTTTATTAATAACGACCTTACACACAAAAACTATTTTCTTCTACCCATCAATAAAGTCATAGCTTCTAGGGTATATACACTGCATTGTTTTTGATGATATGTTTCCATTTCTATATCTCATATTTTTAAATACTATCTGTACTTTGTTGTCTAGTTCATCATAATAGGCTATGCTTTGTAGTTGGTTTTGGTTTAGCCTTATTGTATATTTGGTCTTTTCATATCTTGCTACATATATGTTTGTACTGTATAGTCTTGCTCTTTTTAGTATATTGGATATATCTATCCCTTTTTTAATGAAGTATGCTGATACTTGCTCTAAATCGTGATCCACTATCAAAATCTCTTTGCCATTGCTACATACCTCTTTTTTGGTGGGGCGTGTATATTTCCACTTGAAGAGCTTGTGATTTGAGAAATAGACTTTGCCACTATATCTGATGACTTTGCCTTTTGGGTTGGTGATTTTTTGTGAGAAGCTTGATGTGAAGCTTTGTGGGAGAGCTATACTAGAGAGTAGATAAGCAGTTGAGAGTATCATTAGCATTAGTAATTTTGATGTTAGTTTCATAATATTCCTTTAAAATAATTAAAAATATACCGAGATAGCACTTATAGAGTGGTAAATCCTATTAATAACTCAATATTAATCACTATTTTGGTAAAATCACTCCAATTTAAAAGTATAAAAGGCAAATAACCATGATAAAAAAGCTACTTCAATTTTTCGGAACTCAAAATGATAAAATAGTCAAAAGTTATATGAAAAGGGTAAATCATATCAATGTACTAGAAGAAAAGTACGAGGCTATGGATGATGATAGTCTCAAATCGACTTTTGAGGGACTTAAAAGAGAGGTAAAAGATGGGACTAAGAGCTTAGATGATGTACTTTATGACTCTTTTGCTATCACTAGAGAGGTATCAAAGCGAACTCTAAATATGAGACACTATGATGTGCAGATGGTGGGTGGTATGGTGCTTCACGATGGCAATATAGCAGAGATGAAGACAGGAGAGGGTAAGACTCTAGTGGCTACTCTAGCAGTTGTTCTCAATGCCATGAGTGGAAGAGGACTACATGTCGTTACAGTCAATGACTATCTAGCCTCAAGAGACTCCCAAGAGATGTCACCTATATATGAGTTTTTGGGTTATAGTGTAGGGTGTATTACAGCCAATATAGACAATGAAGTAGATAGAAAAGCTCAATATGATGCTGATATTACTTATGGTACAAACAATGAGTATGGATTTGATTATCTTCGTGACAATATGAAAGTAAGAGCAGAAGAGAAGGTACAAAGAGAACACAACTATGCGATAGTCGATGAGGTCGATTCAATTTTGATTGATGAGGCTAGGACTCCTTTGATTATCTCTGGTCCTACTCAAAGAGACCACAACCATTATGCAAAAGCCAATGAGATAGCTAAGCAGATGATAAGAGGTGAGAAGATAGAGACCAAAGCAGGAGAGCCTGAGCAGACTACAGGTGACTTTATAGTAGATGAGAAAAATAGAACTATCATAATGACAGAAGATGGACTCCAAAAAGCACAAGATTTATTTGAGGTAGAGAACCTATACAGTCTTGAAAACGCATCACTCTCTCACCACCTCGACCAATCACTTAAAGCTCACTATATATTTGTAAAAGATAAAGATTATGTAGTACAAAACAATGAGATTATTATCGTTGATGAGTTTACAGGGCGACTAAGTGAGGGACGAAGATACTCAGAGGGACTTCACCAAGCACTTGAATCCAAAGAGGGTGTACAGATACAAGAGGAGTCACAAACTCTAGCAGAGATAACATACCAAAACTACTTTAGACTATATAACAAACTAGCAGGTATGACAGGTACAGCTCAAACAGAGGCTACTGAGTTTGCTCAAATATATAAACTTGATGTAATATCAATCCCTACAAATGTACCAATAGCAAGAGTAGATAAAAATGATTTAATCTATAATACCGAAAAAGAGAAGCTAGACGCAGTAGTCAGACGAATAAGAGAGGTACACAAAAAAGGACAACCTATACTTATAGGAACAGCCTCTATAGAAAAATCAGAGCTAATACACGAAAGACTCAAAAAAGAGAAGATAACTCATAGTGTACTAAATGCCAAAAACCACGCACAAGAAGCAGAGATAATTATCAACGCAGGTGTTAAATCATCTGTAACAGTAGCTACCAATATGGCAGGTCGTGGAGTTGATATCAAAATCAATGATGAGGTGAGAAGTCTTGGTGGATTGATGATACTAGGGACTGAGAGACACGAGAGTAGAAGGATAGATAACCAGCTAAGAGGTCGTTCAGGACGACAAGGTGATGCAGGTGAGACGCAGTTTTATCTAAGTCTTGATGATGATTTGTTGCGTATCTTTGGTGGAGAGAAGATTAGAAATATTATGAATAAGTTAGGTGTAGAAGAGGGAGAGTTTATTGACTCAAAGATAGTCACTCGCTCTGTAGAGAAAGCTCAAAAGAAAGTAGAGAACCAACACTATGAGTCAAGGAAAAATATCCTAGAGTATGATGATGTAGCCAATCACCAAAGAAAAGCTATCTATACATTTAGAAATCAACTCCTCGATAGTAACTTCGATATAGCAGGAAAAATAAGAGAGAACCGTGCTGAGTATGTAGAGTTTCTCTTAGGTGAGTCAGATATATTTGATGGTATGGCAAAAGAGGATTTTGATATAGATAGACTAGTAGCCCATATCAAAGAGGAGCTTCACCTAGTAGTAGATGCCAAAGAGTTTATAGATAAAGATGTAGATGAGCTAAGAGAGAGTATTACTACCCTAATGGTAGATAGCTATGAAGCCAAGATGTCACAGATAGAGCCAGACCAAAGAGAGGATATTGAGAGGATACTATACCTACAAGTGCTAGACCCTCAATGGAGAGACCACCTATATGAGATGGATGTACTCAAAACTGGTATAGGGCTTCGAGGATACAACCAAAAAGACCCTCTAACAGAGTACAAACAAGATAGCTATAAACTATTTCAAGATTTGGTAGTGCGTATAAAGCTAGAGGCTATCAAAGTGCTTCAACTAGTTCAATTTAATTTTGACTCTCCTCAAGAAGAAGAACAAGCTATAGAGCATATTAGAGAAGAGCTAGAGAGTGAAGTAGCAGAGGCTAGACCAAACAACCAACCAATCCCAGAGAGAAAAAAGATACCAATAGTAAGCAACAAAAAACCAAAGAGAAATGAGCCATGTCCATGTGGTTCTGGCAAAAAATATAAAGCGTGTTGTGGCAAAAGTGGACCTAAAAAAGGACCACTCGCATAATGGCTAAAGCCATACTCAAACCCAACAAAAAGTTTGTTGGGCATATTATCAAACACTACCTCAAATACGATAGAGAAAACCCATTTATATTTATATCTGCTGTTTTGGCATTTTTGGGTATTGCTATGGGGGTTATGGTATTGATGATAGCTATGGGTATTATGAATGGCACTCAAAAAGAGTTTAGCAAAAAGCTCTTTGTGATGAACTACCCACTAACGATACTCCCACTAGAAGAGGATAGAGTAGATGACAAGCTCATCGCTTCTCTATCATCTAAATTCCCTGAACTCAAATTTAGCCCATACTACACCACCCAAGTAATCACCAAAAATGATGGTATGGTACAAGGCTCACTAGTCTATGGAGTAGATTATGATAGAGAAGAGCAGATAAATAGTATCTTCCAAAAAGCTAGAGGTGATGGAGAGAGCAAATATAGAGCCATCATAGGAGAGGGATTATCCTTTGAGATGAATGCACCCAAAGGCGAGAAAGTGACTCTATACTTCTCCGAACAACAAGCCATAGGATTTGGGACTATGCCTCTACAAAAGAGGTTTATAGTAGATGGTGTATTCAAATCAGGTCTCAAAGCCTATGACAAAGCGATAATCTACACTACACTTGAAGCCTTTGAGAAACTTCTAAAACGCAAACACGGTGTATATGATGGGATACATATCTATAGCCAAGACCCCATAAATGATATAAAAGAGATAAAAAAAGCTCTCCCACAGATGGTAGTAATAGAGGGATGGTGGCAACAAAATGGCAACTTCTTCGCAGCGATGGAGATGGAGAAAAAGGCACTCTTTTTAGTTCTTCTACTCATCATACTAGTAGCCTC
>Ga0193954_1000693_pt1 | contig 18898 bp, 12 predicted proteins | sample BB_5_MG_FD_140340 | JGI IMG/M metagenome (GOLD analysis project Ga0193954, IMG submission 140340) | Microbial mat bacterial communities from the Broadkill River, Lewes, Delaware, United States - BB_5_MG | ecosystem: Environmental > Aquatic > Freshwater > River > Microbial mats | place: USA...
ATCCAACGGCCCAAATGATAGGGTTGCGCCAAATGTAGCGTTCTAGCATGTTCTTTTGCATTTGCTGCATGAGCAAGAGTAGCATCAGTCCAAATAAGATCGGTTCTGTAGGTATAAAGAGTCCGAAGCTGTCTGTGTATTCTTCAATATTGATGGAGAGTGGCGTTAAAAAAGCCAGACTCAGAAAGGTGTATTCGGTATAGAAAATCGCAAAATAAATGGCCATTAATCCAACTGGAGCCAAGGTTAAATACGCTTGGTCGATCCAAATCAGATAGCAAGACAGCGCAATATATAACAGGCTGAATCCTAATAGAACACTATTTTGTTTTAGTGTTTGCAATTAGGCGATCTTTTTCAATTCGCTAATTCGAGATTTTATAAGAAGTGCGAAGATGATAAATACAAAGGCACCCATTGTAGCAAGGATGATAATGATTAATCGTTTTGGCTTCGCTTTTTTATCGGCTACTACGGCAGGTTCTACCACGAATTTGTGGTTGAATAATGTGTTTGCATCAGACTCGGCTTGTTCGTATGCGTCTTCAAACTTGGTCAGTTTTGTGATTTTCTCATCACGCATCATTTCCAATCCATCGAACGTAGCACCGTATTGTAGGTTAATGTCGATTTGCTTTTTGAAGAAGTCTCTATCGGCTGCATTTTTCGATTCATTGTATGCTGAAAATAGGTTTGCTCTACCTTCAATGGAAACCACACCAAGTTGAGATAAACTGTCCATTTTACGCAGAATAGCGTTTTTCTCTGTTTCCAGTTGGTCCTTTTTACGTTGGTTAATTTCGAAGGCAGGAATCGTTCTTTCTTGTACCATTTCGTTTTTAACGGTATCAATAATCTGAACAATTTTATTTGCGATTTCTGCGGCTAAGAAGCGGTCTTCATCAAATACATCAATTTGAATTGAACCGTAACGTGTACGTGTAAAGTTGATGTGGTTTTCCCATGCTTTTCCAAGTTTGTAGTTCTTGTTGGCATCGTCTGCATCAATTTCATAATGGTTCATTAAGTCGTAACGATTCACGATGATATTACGAATTTTAGATGACTGAAGAATTTGAACCAATTGCTCGGCTTGTTCTTCTTCACCAAAATCCATGGAAGATGCTTTTGCATTTCGTTGGTCCGAGAACGATACTGTACTCGTTGCCGCCGGGAATACTATGGCTGTTGATTTAAATACTGGTGTTAACAGAAGGGAGATTACAGTTGCTGCGATGGCTGCAATAGCAGTTACCGCAATAATGATTTTTCTTTTCTGCCAGATGAATATTAGTAGAGATTCTCTTTCTTGGTCGAATTCGCCCGTATTTTCACTCATGCTTTCGTTTTTAGTAGCGCAAAGTTAATGTTTCTAACTGAGTCTAATAACTTCCAAAGATTCATTTTATTATATACGGGAATGAAAACTTTCGTTCCAGAGTTTATTTCAAGAAAAAGGCGTGTGATATTTACTTCACAATTAGCTTAAATCCTTTACCGTGAACATTCATGATTTCAACCGATGGGTCTTCTTTCAGTGCCTTTCTTAATTTGGCAATGTAAACATCCATACTTCGTCCGTTGAAGTAGTTGTCGTCTCCCCAAATCGCACGCAAGGTTGCATGTCTGTCTAATATTTCGTTTTGATTTTTAACCAACAATTGAAGCAATTGATTTTCTTTCGTAGTCAATTTTTTCACTTCGTCTTTCAGGTGCAACAAACGGAATTCAGGCTCATATTTAATTGATCCTACTTTCACTTCGCTTAAATCGTCAATGGATGGTGTGTCCACACGTCTCAAGATTGCATTGATGCGCGCAAGCAACTCTTCCATAGCGAATGGTTTCGTTAAGTAATCGTCTGCACCCAACGAGAATCCTTCCAACTTATCTTCTTTCATTGCTTTTGCGGTTAAGAAAAGAATTGGAATTTTCTTGTCAATTTCTCTGATCTCTTTGGCCAATGTAAATCCGTCCATTTCTGGCATCATAACATCAAAAATGCAAAAGTTAAATTGGTCTTTATTGAATTTTTCAAAGGCAATTTTACCGTTTTGAGCAAGAGATACATTGAATCCTTTTGACTTCAAAAAGGTTTGTAATAATTGTCCTAAATTAATGTCGTCTTCCGCGAGTAAGATGCTTATTTGATTGTTCATGTTAGTCTTGTATTATAAGTGTGAATTGTGATCCTTGTTCTGGTTTACTTTTAACTTGTATATCCCATCCATGTAAATCGCAGATGGCCTTAACATAGCTAAGTCCTAATCCAAATCCTTTTACATTATGAATGTTACCTGTAGGTACACGATATAATTTGTCGAATATTTTATTTAGATGCTCTTTTTTTATTCCAATCCCATGGTCTGTTACTGACAAAATGGTCTTTTTACCTTCCTTGTGTAGGTCTACGATAATTTTTGCGGCACCATCACTGTATTTGATTGCATTGTCGATTAAGTTCGAAATGGTATTTGTTAAGTGCATTTTGTCTGCTTGAACATGAATTAAATCTGGAGTAAGGTTTAGTTCAATCAATCCATTTTCTTTGGCTATTCTGAAGTTTGCATTTTGAACAATGTCGTGAATGACTTCATTCATCAATACGTCTTCTTTACGCAATTGCACTTCTCCTCGGTCTAGCGTAGCACTTTGTAGAATCCGTTCAACCAGTAATCCCAGACGTTTATTTTCGTCGTTGATCATGTTCACATATGGCTTCACTGAAGTGGTTTCATTTCCAACCATGTCAGAATCGTTCATTGCTTCACACGCTAATGAAATTGTAGAGATGGGTGTTTTAAACTCGTGTGTCATATTAGAAATGAAATCGTTTTTCAATTCAGATAATTTACGTTGTTCCAGGATGGTTCTGAACATAAAGACAAGTGCCATAATGATCAATAATACCAAGGATAAATTAATGGCCAACGGCCCCCATATTTTACTAAACAAGTATGCTTTTTGTGTGGGGAAATAGATGTGTAAGTATAAATCGTGATCCAAGGGGTTACTTGGATAAAGTAAGGTATGATACGAGTAGGTTGTATCGATGTCTGATCTGTAATTTTTGGGTGGTTTTTTAAAGATAATCGGCGAGTTGTATTCGTCCGTGATCATAAATCGATACCCTTTCGGAAGGTTCTCTTGATGCAACTCATTGGATAATACAGAATCTAAAAACAATGGGTCAACGCGATCGGATGGGTCTTCATACACGTTGTTTCGGAATGCCTCTATCATCATCTCGTTCACAAAACGTGCTTTTTTGAAAATTTGCTGAATTACCCGTTGATCTAGTTTAATGGCATATTTCACTGAGTCTTGACTGATGGATGCATTTTCACGGTCGAATAAATCGCGCAATTTTCGAACGTCTCGTGCAAGAACACGTTGCTCTGCACTGACTCCAGAAATAGAATCGTAGGTTTTCCCTTTTATGATGAGGTAGTTTTCCATTTCTCCATTCTCAAAAATAGAAGTGTCCTGAATGGAAATAGATTCTTGTGCGGAAAGCATGTTCTGAAACTCTTCCTTCAAAATGTCTTTGTATTGACCGCTAAAATCTTTGTCGGCCATAGACATGTACTGACGAATGTCTTCTGCTTTTTCATGTTTCAGTGCAATACGCTCCAGCTGCGTTTTGAATTGTTCATTGAAATCATTGCTTTTACGATCGACCATAAATGCAGTTTGCACGGATTGTATCAATAGCAAAGCTGTCATTGCAATTACAACGAGGATGAAAATAAAATGAACCCTGATTTTTTTCAATTCAAAAGTGATTTTTAACGAATGTAAAAGAATCCAACACTGAAGAAAGGATGCTTAACTTTTTTTAACAGCGGAATATTAAGGAATCATGCGACGAATCGAATGAAATCGCTTTGGATAACCGGAGTTATAATAGTCGGTAATGACCACACCAAAGTGTTTTTTTGAACTGGAACAATGGATGAATTTCAATCCGTCTGCGTCATTGGAAACAACGATGCCAACATGACCAATTCCAGATCCACTTCCTGCCGTTCCCGTAAAAATGATGCAGTCGCCTTTACGACAGTTTTCTAGTTCCACTTTTTCACCCAGTTTTCCATACGCTTTGGAACTTCGAGAGTGGGGTAAGTTATTTGAGGCATAGACATAGGAAGTGAATCCACTGCAATCAAAACTAACATCCGGGTTGCTCGTTGCCCATTTGTAAGGAACACCTAATTGAGCTTGCGCAAACATGACTATAGAATCCGCTTTTTTTACCCATAAACTGTCCTGTCCAAAACTGAGTTTAGAGCAGAGAATAAAAAGAAAAATAACGAGTTGCTTCATGTCTATATAAACGCAAAATTACGCCATTTCTATATTCTAGCGGATTTCTTAACCTTTTTTGCATTAAAATGTCAAAGTTTAATCGCTTTAAAACACGATTTTTCTCCTTGCAACGTTGTACATTCGTGACGATGTCTATGTTTTTGAAGCGACTATTACTTTTTGTGCTCTTCGTTGTGCCGTTTTATGGTGTGACTCAGGAGTCGAATTTGCGGTCAAAAACAATTGAAGTGTTGTCGGATACTATACAATTAGATAGCCTGAGTATTTACCCTAATTCGTTTAAATTAACGTGCAATGGGAACAGCATTTCCAAAGATGAGTATAAGTTGGATTATGCCGCTTCGATCTTGGTGTTGTTGAATCCGTGTGGAGGAGAATTGAAGACGGAATACCGTGTCTTGCCAATGGATTTGTCAAAAACCTATGCTTTGCGAGATACGAGTGTGATCTATTCGAAAGAAAAAGGATTTCGAGATCGATTTTTAATTAGTAATGCAACTTCAACTACAGATATTTTTGGAGGGGCAGGATTAAATAAATCAGGAAGTATTTCTAGAGGGATTTCCTTCGGGAACAATCAAGATTTAGGAGTAAATTCAAGTTTGAACTTGGAACTTTCTGGTCAGATTGCGCCAAATTTAAAGTTGTTAGCTTCAGTTTCCGATGATAATTTGCCAATTCAGCCTGAGGGAAACACAAATACATTAAGGGAGTTTGACCAGGTTTTCATTCAAGTGTATAACGATCGTTTTAAAATGATTGCAGGGGATTTTTGGTTGAATAAACCAACAGGATACTTCATGAAATATAAGAAGCGAGCCCAGGGTTTAACGATTGATTATCGCTGGTCTGCGGATACCACAAAGGCATGGAGAACTCAAGTGAGTGGAGCCTTGTCTAAAGGGAAATTCCAACGGCAAATCATTCAAGGGACAGAAGGAAATCAAGGTCCATACCGCCTACGTGGCGCGGAAAATGAACCGTTTATCATCGTGTTGAGTGGGACAGAAAAGGTCTATATTGATGGGAAATTGCTGGAGCGGGGACAGGAATACGATTACATCATCAATTACAATACATCGGAAGTTACTTTTACAACAAGAAACCAAATCACAAAAGACAGTCGTATTGTTGTAGAATTTCAGTATTCAGATCAAAACTATGCGCGATCGCTTTTTCAAACATCTACAACTTACACGTCTAAACGGGTTAAATTTTGGTTGAATGGTTACTCCGAACAAGATGCCAAAAATCAATCCCTTCAACAAGATTTAACGTTGGCTCAAAAACGTCAACTTTCAGAAATTGGTGACACGTTGGATCTAGCACGTATTTCAAGTATCGATTCCACGGGTTACTTCGATAATCAGAACTTATATAAATTGATCGACTCTTTGGGGGTGGATTCTGTGTTGGTTTATACCGTGCATCCTGATTCGGCAATTTATCGAGCAACCTTCGAATATGTTGGACCAGGTAATGGAGATTACGTTTTTGAGAGCTTCAATGCATTAGGAAAAGTGTATAAATGGGTGTTTCCTACGGGCGGCGTTTCTCAAGGTGATTATGCACCTTCGCAATTGATTATTACACCAAAGCAACGACAGATGGTTACTGCGGGAATTGATGTGCGACTTGGGAAATTTCTCAGTTTGGAGTCCGAATTGGCGTATTCCAAGAATGACGTAAATACGTTTTCTCGATACGACAGCAAAGACGATAATAGTTTTGCAGGAAGAGCGAAATTGAAGGGCGAAATTCCGTTATCCAAGGACAGTATATCGAATTGGGTGCTCCGAACGAATGCGGGAATTGAAGCACGAGATCGAAATTTCAATCCAATAGAAAACTACAGAAGTGTAGAGTTTGATCGTGACTGGAACACAAGGAATCAAGGTTATCTCGGTAATGAAGTGGCATCAAATTTAGGATTCGACTTTAGAAGAAGAAAGTACGGAAATATCAACCTAGAGGCACAGCATTATATTATTGGTGGAGATTACGAAGGATTACGAGGTGGATTGAATGGGCAATGGAAGCAGAATGGATTTCAAGGGGTTATTGATGCCAGTTATTTGAGTAGTAAAGCTGTTGATAGAAATGAGTTTCTTCGACATAAATCGGAATTTTCGCAAAGTATTGGTTGGTTTAAAATAGGATATAAAGACGATCATGAGTTGAATAAGTACCAATCGGATGTATTGGACCCTATCAGTTACCAGTTTTTCGATTATCAGGTATACATTGCCAATAGCGATTCGATAAAAAATCAATACCGCGTTTTCTATCGGGAACGCTACGATAAAAAATCGGACAGTACGCGTTTGACGCCTGTAGCGAAAGCAAGGTCAATTGGTACGGAAGTGAAATTTACTCAGTGGAAACGACAGAAGTTAAATGTAATAACAAGTTATCGAGAACTAAAAATTGAAAATCCGGATTTGATTACGCAAACACCAGAAAACACGTTGTTAGGTCGAATAGAGCACGAATTGAAGGTGTTGAAAGGAGCGCTGACCTTGAACACATTTTACGAGGTTGGATCAGGATTGGAATTGAAACGCGAGTTCTTGTATATTAAGGTGAATGACGGACAGGGAATTTATACTTGGATTGATTACAACGGGGATGGCGTGAAAGATTTAAATGAATTTGAGGTAGCACAGTTCATTGATCAAGCCAGTTACATTCGTGTGTTCACACCGAGCAATGAATACGTGAAAACATTCTCAAACGAATACAATCAATCCATTCATTGGCGACCGGATCGTATTTGGGCTTCAAAAAAAGGCGTGCTAAAGTTATTGTCGCGGTTTTCAGATCAAGCTCGTGTGCGAATCAATCGGAAGACAAACACCTTTGATGGGGCGGATGCATTTAATCCTTTCGCGTCACGAATTGCGGATACAAGCCTTATTTCAACCAATTCGAATTTGAGAAATACCGTGTTTTTTAATCGTACGTCAAGTGTTTTTGGTGCTGAATATTCCTATCAAAATGTACAGAGTAAAACATTATTAGCGAGCGGTTTTGATTCTAGATCAAATGAATTTCATGAGTTATCCATCCGTTGGAATATCAAACGCAAGTTTACAATAAAAGTCTCGGGGAAATCAGGAGGGAAGGCATCAGAAGCAGATTACACTTCTGGACGTGATTATAAATTAGGATATTATTTTATTGAGCCTAGTTTTATATATCAACCGAACACAGTTTTTAGAATAACGCTAGATGGAAGGGCTTCCGAGAAGAGAAACGCACAAGATTTAGGAGGTGAATTAGCAACGGTTTATGAAATCGGGTCAACGTTTAAATTTAATCAGGTTGAAAAAGGGTCAATGCAAGGAGGAATAAAAATGGTTAGCATTGAATACACCGGAATTCAGAATTCGGCATTGGGATTTGAAATGTTGGAAGGTTTGAAACCTGGAATCAATTACACCTGGAACTTGGGGTATCAACGATCGATAGCGAAGAATTTACAGCTTTCAATTCAATACAACGGACGTAAATCTGAGAACAGTAAAATGATTCACTCAGGTGGAATGGAGGTTAGAGCATTTTTCTAGTGTACTTGAACCGATTGGTTTAGTTCTTGTACAGTGTAAAAAAATAGCACGTTATGAAATTGGAAATCAAAGAACCTTGCAACGAAGATTGGAACAACATGAAAATTGGTATGATGTCGCGTCATTGCGATGTTTGTGTAAAAAGTGTTATGGATTTTACACAAATGAATCGTGCAGAGATTATCACATATCTTTTATCGAATCCAAATGATGAGGTGTGTGGAAGAATGAATCGCGATCAATTTGATTTTCGACATGAGGACATTCCAATTTTAGTGGAGACGTTGAAAAAACAACGAACAGCAAATCCTTTTCTGATTTTAGCTCTAGTTTGCTTGAGTCTTTCATCCTGTGCTCAAGATCAACCAACGACACAAATAAAAACACCTCCACCAATTGAAAATCATGTTTTAGGAAAAATGGCTGTTCCTGTTGATGATAGTGCACATATTGAGACAGTTCAAGATTCAATTCCGGAAGAACTAATTCAAGTTCAAGGAGAGATTTCGTGTGAACCTCAGCAAGAATTGGGGGAAGTGGAACCTGTGTTGATGGGAGATATTGAATCGCCAGTTGCAGGTGGAATTGGATTGGTTCATGAGGTTGGCCCTGAAGAAGTTGAGCCAACGGTGGCACAGTTCGCTGAAAAAATGCCTGAGTTTCCCGGGGGTGTTGACAGCTTATTTCAATTTATTAACGACAATGTACAGTATCCGAAGTATGAATTGAACAATGAAATTCAAGGAAATGTATATGTACGATTTGTGGTTGAAGAAGACGGGTCAATTACACGACCTGAAATCTTGCGTACTGTAAATGGATCAAAGAATTTATCTGAAGAAGTATTGCGCTTAATTAATTCCATGCCGAAATGGATTCCAGGTGAAAACCACGGAAAGCAAGTAGCCACTTACATGACTTTACCAATACGTTTTAGTTTGAAATAAGACTATTTCTTTCTAAAGAAAATCTTGATGGGTACACCGCAGAAGTCAAATTCATCTCGCAATCTGTTCTCTAGGAAACGCTTGTAACTGTCTGGAATATATTGAGGTAGATTACAGAAAAATGCGAAAGCTGGAGAGTGAGAAGGAAGTTGTTGCACATATTTGATTCGAACGTATTTTCCTTTCAATGATGGAGGTGGAGTATGTTCAATAATCTCGAGCATCACTTCATTGATTTCAGATGTAGGAATCTTTTTTGTGCGGTTAGCGTGTACTTCCATTACAGCCTCTAACGTTTTGTGAATACGTTGTTTAGTTACTGTTGAAGTAAAGATGATTGGAACGTCATTAAACGGAGCCAATTGTGCACGTACTTTTTCTTCATATTCCTTCATGGAAGTATGATCTTTTTCAATCAAATCCCATTTATTTACCAAAACAACCACCCCTTTGGAGTTCTTTTCAATGATGTAGAATATATTTAAATCTTGCTTTTGAATACCTTCTTCAGCATCAATCATGAAAATACAAACATCTGAATTCTCAATTGCTCGCACTGAACGAAGAACCGCATAGTATTCAATGTCTTCATATACTTTTGCCTTTTTACGAATCCCTGCGGTATCGACAAGCATAAAGTCAAATCCAAATCCTTTGTAACGTGTATTAACAGAATCGCGAGTTGTACCAGAAATATTAGTAACAATGTTTCTTTCTTCTCCTGTGAACGCATTTACTAAAGATGATTTCCCAACATTTGGTTTTCCAACAATAGCAATATGAGGAAGACCTTCACCTTCTAAGACTGTGTCGTCTTCTTTGTCAAACTCTTTAACGATTTCATCTAGAAGTTCACCCGTTCCACTACCATTCGTTGCAGAAACATCAAAAACATCACCTAAACCAAGCGACCAGAATTCAGATGACAATCCAAAACGTTCTGTGTTATCTACTTTATTGGCAACGATAAATATTTTTTTTCCAGACTTACGAAGTAATTTTGCCACTGTTTCATCTAAATCAACAATACCGGTCATTACATCAAGCATGAAAATAATCACGCTTGCTTCTTCAATGGCAATGATGGCTTGCTTTCTAATTTCGGCTTCAAAAATATCGTCGGAACCACTAACATAACCTCCCGTGTCTATTACTGAAAAGTCAACACCATTCCATTCACCACGACCGTATAAACGATCACGTGTTACACCACTAACTTCTTTAACAATTGCGCGTCTAGATTCTGTTAGTCTATTAAATAAGGTTGATTTCCCAACATTTGGGCGTCCTACGATTGCGATAATATTACTCATAACTCAAGTTCGATTTCTAGTCAATCAATTGATTTTCTAGTATCCGTATTTCTTTAATTTTTGATCAGATCCCCTCCAATCTTTATCCACTTTTACAAAAGTCTCCAAGAAAACTTTCTTTTCAATGAATTGTTCCATTTCAATACGTGATTCTCGACCAATACGTTTCAACATCTCCCCACCTTTTCCGATGATGATGCCTTTTTGAGAATTACGTTCAACTATAATTAACGCTCTTATGCGTGTAATGTTTTCTTCTTCGATATATTCCTCAATTTCTACTTGAGTTGCATACGGGATTTCTTTTTTACAATGGATGAAAATCTTTTCACGAATCATTTCTGAGATGAAAAAACGCATTGGACGATCTGTAATTGCATCTTTATCAAAGTATGGAGGACTTTCAGGAATGTGTAGCTGGATTTCCTCCCAAACACCTTCAATGCTTACTCCATGAAGTGCAGAAATAGGAAAAACGTTTGCCTCAGGTAAACGCTCTTGCCAATAAGCTAATTTCTCGCCTATTTTTTCTTGATCGGATAAGTCCATTTTATTGATCAAACAAATTACCGGAACTTTCGCATTTTGAATACGAACCAAGGTTTCCTTGTGATTCATTTCCGTTTCTTTTGGTTCAGTAACGAAAACAATTACATCTGCATCTTTCAATGATGTATTAACATAGTCCATCATGTTGTCATGCAACTTGTAAGCAGAATTTACAACACCCGGAGTATCTGAAAAAACAATTTGATGGTCATCGGTGTTCACGATTCCCATAATGCGATGTCTCGTCGTCTGTGCTTTGGAAGTTACAATAGATAACTTTTCTCCCACAAGCTTATTCATGAGTGTTGATTTTCCAACATTTGGACTCCCAACGATTGTAACAAAACCTGATTTATGCGCCATTTCTACAAATTGAACTGCAAAGAAACGGAATTTAGTTGAAACTAAGCACTTAAAGTTTAACGCTTACCGCCTGATTTAGATGAGCGATTCGATTTACCCGATTGTCCTCTACTTTTTGACGGTGAGTTTGTACGACTTTTCGTTTGCGGTGTCGCCGTTTTCTTTTGTGTCGGTCTAGTTGAAGATGGTCTTGTTGAGGTCGGTCGTGTGGCCGGTCTCGCAGACGTTGGTCGCGTTGAAGTTTGTGGGCGCTGGTTTTGCTTACTCTGCGTTTGAGTCTTCTGCGCTGGACTTTTAGACTGTTGCGTTTTGTTTGCCGGTTGCGTTTCTTTCTTTTGAACCGTGTGTACAGTTTTTTGTTGACCAGGACTTTTGCTCTTAGCTACAGGGTGTGATTTTTCATAGTGCGCTTTGTACGTAGGTGAATGTGATTTATGATGGCTATAATGTCCGTGCGCAGTATGACATCTATAAACAGTCACACGACGATATCGAGCGTGGTGATGTACATGACGGTGGCGATAAGTAGTCCAAATTAATGGTCTCCAAGGAGTAAACCAAATTGGATGATGTCTATATCTCCAAGGAGAAACCCATACAACATAACGAGGATTATAAATATGTCTCACAGGACTCCACGCAAACACATTTACGTTCACATTAACATCTCTATTATTGGATTGTGGTTCGATGATATAGTTTGAGCCATATAGATCTTCGTTCCCAATGATTTGAGCGATGGCTTCTTCATCACCTGTTTTTTCGATTTCAATAACCGCAACATCTTGAGATTCGGTTTCGCTATATGGAACTTGCAGCGTTATTGCATGCACATTTCCGTTAGAGTAATCAATGACACGAATATAATCTACAAATCCGTCGTCATTTAAATCAAGATTATTAATCCCGTTTTTCTCTGAATTTAATTCTTGCTCAAATTCTTCAATGGATTTCGAATCTTTGAACAGTTCCATCACGGCATTTAAATCTAAATTGTCTCCCGCATTACCCGTTGGTTCATCCGCAGCACTCATTGCAAAAAATGCAGTAAAAAGAATGCTCAACGTAAAAATATATGATTTCATAACTTTTGGTTTTTAATTCATCTATTACTATAGACAAACGAAAAACCAAAAGGTTTAATATGAATACAAGTTATTTTTTTATTCCTTCTAAACTGAATAAGAAAGCGTACTCCAAAGCCACTTCTTTGTAGCGTTCAAATCTACCTGACGCACCACCATGACCAACTTCCATGTTGCAATGCATTAGTAATAAGTTGTCATCCGTTTTATACTCACGTAATTTTGCGATCCATTTTGCAGGTTCCCAATATTGAACTTGACTATCCCAGTAACCTGTTGTGATTAGTAAATTTGGATATTCCTTCTTTTCAATGTTATCATAAGGAGAATAAGATTTAATGTAATCGTAGTACTCTTTGTTTTTTGGATTTCCCCATTCATCAAACTCACCTGTTGTCAATGGTATACTTTCGTCTAGCATGGTAGAAACAACATCTACAAATGGAACTTGGGCTATAACACCATTCCATAATTGCGGTTCCATGTTAATGATAGCTCCCATTAATAATCCACCAGCAGATCCTCCTTGTGCGTATAGGTGTTCAGAAGATGTGTAGTTCTTTTCGATGAGGTATTTACCACAATCAATAAAGTCATTAAATGTGTTTTTCTTTTTCAATAACTTTCCATCTTCATACCATTGACGCCCCATTTCTTGTCCTCCTCGAATATGGGCGATGGCAAAAATAAATCCGCGATCAAGCAAACTCAATCGAACAGAGCTAAAATAAGCATCCATACTGCTACCATATGATCCATAAGCATATAATAGCAAGGGGGCTTTACCATCTTTTTTTACTCCTTTTTTATAAACCAATGAAATTGGAACTTTCACACCATCTCGAACTTCGGCAAACATGCGTTCTGAAGTATAATTGTCTGGAGAGAAGTTATCGTCCATGACTTCAGCTTGCTTTTTTATTTCTTGCTCCCTTGAATTCATATTGTAATCAAAGGTTGTCATCGGGGTTGTTAACGATGTGTAATTGTAACGTAGTTCCTCTGTGTCAAATTCGAGGTTCGTTGCAGTGAATGTCATGTAAGCAGGATCATTAAATTTAATGTAGTGCTCTGATTTATCTGCCCATCTTTGAACTCTCAATTGCATTAAACCATTGGAGCGTTCGCTTATTACAAGATGGTTTTTAAAAATGTCAATATCTTCCAAAAGAACATCGTCTCGATGCGCAATTACCTCTTCCCAATTGTCTTTCCCAGGAGAAGAAATTGGCGTTTTCATCAATTTAAAATTCTTAGCATTTTCATTTGTAACAATATAAAAATGATCATCAAAGTGACTCACGGAATACTCATGGTTCTTTTCTCTAGGCTGGACCACATTCCATTTTCCATTAGGAGTATTCGCATCTAAGAATTGTACTTCGGAAGAAAGGGTAGACCACGACCCCATAAAAATGAAATCACCAGATTTAGATTTGGAAATCCAGCAACCAAACGTTTCGTCCTTTTCTTCAAAAACCAATTCATCTGTAGATTGATCGGTTCCTAAAATGTGTTTGTAAATTCGATAAGAACGTAATGTTACCGGGTCTTTTTTTGTGTAAAACACTGTTTTATTATCATTGGCCCATGTTATTCCACCGGTCGTGTTCTCAATTTTATCCTCAAATAATCCTCCTGTTGTCAGGTTTTTAAAATGTATGGTGTACTGTCTACGAGAGACTAAATCAACACTGTACGCAAGGATTTCATTATTGGTGCTTACGCTCAATCCACCAAGAGCAAAATAAGACTGATCTTTTCCAAGTTCTGGTCCGTTCAGGATCACTTCCTCTTTAGCATCCATGGAGCCTTTTTTACGACAATTTAAACTATAATCTTCACCAGGTTCAAATCGACTGTAATAAATATAACCGTTCTTCTTATATGGCACGGATTCATCATCTTGTTTGATTCTTCCAACGATTTCGTCAAAAAGTTCTTTTTGAAAGCCGTCTGTATGCGACAATTTTGCCTTCAGGTAATCATTTTCAGCATTAAGATAGTCTAGGACATCTTGTGTTTGTGCATCAGGCTTTTCCGCTTCTTTTTGTTCATCAGATAATCGCATCCAGAAATAATTATCTACGCGAGTATCACCATGTATACTAATTTCTTTGCTTATTTTCTTTGCTTTTGGTGCTTCCATGCTTGTTTCTTGAGGTTGTGTTGAACAGCCAGTTAAGAGTGCTGTTAAAATGGAGAAATAAATGAGTTTCATAGTTTGTTTATTGGTGTATGCAAGTTAGTTATTTCGTTACAAGCAACAAATAGAATCAAAAGAAAAGGCTGCCAAATGGACAGCCTTCAATTAATGAGGATTAATTATACATCTTCACCTTTCATCATTTTATTCCAGTATAAATGAGGTAGGATGTATTTTTTAAGAACCCATAACCTATAATGTTCTTTGGATGAATCAGAAATGAACATGCGCTTCAGTTTTGGATCCGGAGTAAATTTATTTTGATAGTTAAATTCAGCAAGGACCATTTTCCCATATTCTGTAACTAATGGACAAGATGAATAGCCATTATACGATTTTGAATCAATTTTTTGTGATTCCATAAGATTCATAAGGTTGTCGACTACTACAGGGACTTGTTTTCTAATAGCTGCGCCTGTTTTTGCCGTTGGTAATGCGGCCACATCACCCAGCCCAAAAATATTGCTGTATTTATTATGTTGAAGCGTATTGTGATTAACATCTAACCATTTTGCCTCATTGACAAGCGGTGAGTTTTGAATAAATTTTGGAGCAATCGAAGGAGGTGCCGTATGTAACATGTCGTAGTGGATACCATAACGATTACCATCAACAATTACTTTAATGTCTTTATAATTGTGTTGGAAGTTTTCATCAATATATTTCCCATCATCTTCACCAGACATAACTACACATCCACCTGCAGTTACATCTTTTGCTAATTCATACCATGCGATTTGCTTTTCAGCATCTATCGAAACCAGTTTGTGATGGAAACGTAAATTGATATCTTTCCGATCAACTACTTTCATTAAAGTTTCGGCAATTGGTTTTACACCAAAAATAACACTTCCACCTGTGGCAAAAATTATATCAGTTTTAGCCTTAACTCCTGTTTTCTTAAAATGCGCTTCTGCCAAATACATGATTTTTTGAGGCGCCCCACCGCATTTAATAGGGGTTGTTGGTTGGGTAAACAATGCTGTTCCTCCTTTGAAATTTTTAATAACCTCCCAAGTATGTTTTGGATCTGTGTAATTACTACACACAACTCCTTTGTCCATGGCATCACCTAAACCAGGGACTAAATCAAAGTCGTATGCAAGTCCTGGAGCTGCTACAAGGTAATCGTAAGTTATATCCCCACTTTCTTTGGTGTGTACGGTATTTTCTTCAGGGTTAAAACCTGTAGCGAAGTCTTTAATCCATTTTGCTCCTTTAGGAATGACATCCGCCATAGGTTTAGCAGTTTTATCATAATCAAAAGTCCCAGCTCCAACTAGTGTCCAAGCAGGTTGATAATAATGCGTTTCAGCCGGTTCTATAATGGCGACATCTAAATTTTTATCCTTTTTCAGAAGTTGTCCAGCAACCATAATTCCAGCTGTTCCTCCTCCTATAATCAATATTTTGTGATGATTTTCCATGATAATTATTGTGAAGTAAATTGTGTAAATAGACTCAAAATGTAATCAATGGTGATCGAATGAATTGTAATGTATGTTACATAGAAGCAAGAATCTTAGGTCTTTATGGAGAAACCAACTGGTGGAAAATGGAAAGGTTGTTATGAACATGGAAGGGAAAAATGATCTAAACGAAAAAAGCCTCTCCAAAAATGGAAAGGCTTTTTTTTCTCAGTAGCGGGGACCAGACTCGAACTGATGACCTTCGGGTTATGAGCCCGACGAGCTACCAACTGCTCCACCCCGCGATATAATCTGTTAGTGACTAACAGCGGTGCAAAGATACGTGTTCTTTATCTAATTGCAAACATTTAGTGAAATAATTGATAATTTTATTTTCGTGTCGACGGTTAAAACTTGTTACTTTTGTTCGAATTCGAATTAAATAAACAAAATTAGACCTTATGCAAAGAGCCGTATTTAGTTATTTCACCATTCTACTTATCTCACTTTTATTGGTTGGCTGTCAAGATGATAAAGACTCAGTTGATGCTCCGGCAGATGTCGAATTTTCAGAATATGTTCCATCGGATATTCAATTGAGTTATGAAGCGTATGCAACGAAAGTAGATGCAGATACAACTTTAAGAAGAGGGAATAGTTTATACTATTCTAGGGAAGATGGAGCAACTATGGAGGTTTTTATTCATGTAAATGACAAAGATGAGACCGTAAAGATTGAGGAAATCTATTCACATAAAGGCTCTGTAAGTTTATGTTCAAATACATTTTATTTTAAAAATGGGAAGAAATATATTTCTAAGGAGTTATTTGAAGTTGGTGATGCAGCTTCCGGTCATTTTGTGGAGCGTATATCATATTACAACGAGAAAGAAGCGCCAATAGAAACTTTGGAACGTAAAGCTGAATTTGAGGATCAATTGGAATTTGAAGAGTTTAAAACAGCTAAAAAACACGATTGTTCTACAGAACGTGCATTTATGGTACTTAATCAAGAAGGAGAATTTGCAACAACTTTTCAAGGTTTTATTAGTGAAGAACCTTATCTGTACTTGATTGTTGGTGAAAATGAAAAGTCAGGTTTTACTTCTTCATTGGTTGTTCAATATATTGATCAAACCATTCAAAAGTTACAGACTTATGAAAAAGAAATGATAGGGAAAGGGATTCAAGTTGAATTCGAAACGCTTAGTGGTAACCAAGGATATGAGTACCAGATTTTACTGAGTACAAGGTTAAGATAAGTTAACGTCAGCCTCTATTAACCAGTCATAAGCGTATTTCAACCTTTGGACATTATTATTTTTTCTCAAGACCGTGATTTCATATCATTGTACCTAAGTTTAAAAACCACTCTTTATGAATAATTTTTCTAGAGCGATATTTATTGTATTACTTTCTTTTATTAGCTTTTCAAGTTTTGGTCAAGAAATGAAAGTAAGCGGAACTGTGTTTGATTCAACTGGAGTGAAACCAGTTAAGAACGCAATGGCCATGGCGGTTAGAATGAAAGATTCTCTGCTTTTGGGGTTTGATAGAACAGATGCTGAAGGGAGGTTTGAATTATCAGGTTTTGAAATCGATACATTCTCCTTAATCATAGATCATCCGGGTTTTGATGAAAAGACCTATTATATGTTTGGTCACGAAGGAAACTCTGAAATTGATATTCCGGCGATTCGAATGCCGTTAAAATCGCAAGAAATCGAAGAGGTCATTATTTACGCGAATCGTGAACCTATTTTTTATCGAGGAGATACTCTCGTATATGTGGCAGATTCATTTAAAACACACGAAGGTGCGGTGGTAGAAGATCTTCTAGAGAAATTGCCTGGAATAAAAGTAGATAAAGACGGAAAAATAACTTCTCAAGGCCAAGAAATAAGCAAAGTACTTGTAGATGGAGATGAGTTTTTTGGTTCTGACCCAACCATTGCTACACAGAACTTAGGTGCTGATGGCGTTGCTACTGTCGAGGTTTACGAAAAAGAGAATGAAGACGGAATTGGTGGAGATGATGAAAAAATTCAAGTCCTCGACTTAAAACTAAAAGATAGCGCAAAGAAAGGGTATTTTGGAAGAATTTCGGGCGCCAGTGATTTTGCTCTAACTCCCATCAATGATAAAATAGGAACAGATCCATTTTTTGAAGGTGAACTCTTGTTTAATAAATTTAATGGAGCGCGTAAGTTCTCAATTTTCGCACTGGGCTCTAATACGCCAAGGTCTAGTTTTGGACGTGGTGATATGAACAAGTTTGGACTGTCGAATGAGGATGGAGCCGGAGGACGATTCTGGGAGGATAATACGCAAAATACCAGTGGTATTCCACAAACATTGAAGGCTGGAGTTTATTTTAGTGATAAGATCGGAAAAAATAAGGCGGCTAAAATCAACTTGAATTATTCGTATTACAATACTGAACTGGATGCGATTACTGCTAGTGAATCTCAGTACTTTTTATCAGATACTACTTATTACACCGATGATTCAACAAGAAACTATTCGCAAAGTCAATCACATCGATTTAACATTACCTTCGAAACTCCTCTTGATTCATTGACTACGTTGAAAATTCAACCTTCTTTTACCTACGATATTGGTTCTTCAAAAAGTAACGACATTTCTTCCTTCCTGAGAGAAGATGGGGTGGAGTCGTTGAGAACAACAATTGGAGATACGAGTAACTCAAAAGGATACAACTTTGATGCTATGGCTTCAATTAACCGAAAGTTTAAGAAGAAGAAACGTGAGCTAGAATTGAGGTACGACCTGGATATGGTTAATAATCAAACGGAAGGGAATTTATTCTCTGATTCAAGATTATTGGGGTCTGTAATTGATTCTGTTGATCAATCAAAGATTAACAACAATTCAAATACAAGTCATTATGCTACATTAACTTATGTTGAGCCTATCGCTAAACGATGGAAAACTGAGTTTGAGTATTTGTTTGAATATGGTTTGGGAGGTCAAAATAAGGAAACGTATGATTATGAAAATGGTGCGTATTCGACGCAATTGAATACAGGCTTATCCAATGTCTTCGAAACTACACGACAACAACATCGAGGTGGTGTTAAGCTGATTTATGAAAATAGAAAACATAC
>Ga0193954_1000699_pt1 | contig 18854 bp, 17 predicted proteins | sample BB_5_MG_FD_140340 | JGI IMG/M metagenome (GOLD analysis project Ga0193954, IMG submission 140340) | Microbial mat bacterial communities from the Broadkill River, Lewes, Delaware, United States - BB_5_MG | ecosystem: Environmental > Aquatic > Freshwater > River > Microbial mats | place: USA...
CGCGAGGTTCCACAAGACGCACCGCCTCACAGTCTTTGGCCAGCGCTTTGAAGGTGGGCAAGGAAAAGGCAGCCAAAGGCGTGCCTTGGCTTAGCGACTCGCTGAGCACGGTCGCGCCGATCTCCCGGGCGCTGGTCGCCAAGGTGACGTCGGCCCAAGCATAAGTCTGAGCCATGGCCTCAAAAGGAATGGCCCGCATCTCAACTCGGGCCCGTAGTTCTGCGTGGTCCGTCAAGGCCTGTTGCACACGAGCCGTATCCCGCCCGCCGGGCGTGGCCCAGATGACCTCACAATCACCGGCCCGTCGCAGGAAGGCGCTCAAGGTCGCCACGGTGGCCAGAGGGTCCTTGGGCGCCTCACAGCGCCCGACCACCAGCACCCGGGGTGAGGCCGGGGTGCTCGGCACGCGCCCCCGTAGAGCGCCCAGTCGAGAGGTGGTCTCGGGGCTGACGATAAGCGGGGTGCTGGGGTGCCAGGCGCCGGCCGCCACCAGACTGCGCCGGTAGTGACTTGCCGGGAAGAAAGCCCCTGCCAAGGTCTCGCTCGCGCGCCTCAGCAAGCGCCGCCGCAGTTGCCATTTCGGCGGCGCGCCCCCGTGATACTCAGCGAAGACAGGCAGCCCCGCCGCTCGCAGGGGCCACAGGCTCTCCAAATTCAGCAGGTGGTGCAAGTGCAGGACATCGATCGAGGTACGCAAGGCCGCCTGCACCAAATGCGGGCTCCGAAGGGCCCCGCGAAAGGCAGGCAGGGCCCCGGAGCTGACGTGCACGGTCACGCCTGGGGTCCAATCGACACGACGAGGCGGTCCATCGAAGAACAGCTGCACCTCGTGCCCACGGCGAGCCTGGGCCTCGGCGTGCGCCAAGGGGATGTAGCGATGCGCCAACTGGGACCAGCGCGCCTGCTCACCCGGCACATAAGGCACCGGCACTACCATGCCTATCCTCATGCGCGCCGCCCCACCTTCCGAAAGACGGCGTCAAAACGCGCCGCACAGGCGCTCCGATTATAGGCCTCGGCAACCCCCTGCGCCTGTCCAGGCCGCAGAACAGCCTGCTGCAATATAGCCTGCGCCAACGTCGTAGGCCGCGCGTCTTCGGTCTGCTGGGCCACGCCCAGCGCCTGCAGGTCAGCCATGACCCCCACCTCGGGCCCCACTACCCAAAGCCCGGCCAACGCGGCCTCAATCATCGCCAGGCCCTGGGACTCATGGGCCGAACCACAGACCAGCACGCTGGCGTCGGCCAACGCGGTCGCAAGCTCGGGCTCCGCCAGCGGTGGGCTGAAAGTCACGAAAGACCCCACACCGTGGGCCTGGGCCTGTTCACGAAGCTGGGCACGGCCCCCCGCCGCATCGAGGGTATAGACCGTCAAGTTGGCCTGCACGCCCTCGCGACAAATCTGCGCTAGGGCGCCGAAGACTCGCCCGGCCCCCTTCACGGGCGTGCTGGATGTTACGGTGGCTAGCTTCAGGGGCTGACCGGGCCGCCACGGCATCGCCGGCGCACGTACATGGTCCGCGCGCACCCCAAATGGGGTCACCCAAGGCCGAGCCGCAGGACAGAGGGCCTCGGCGCGGTCGGCGAGCCACTCAGAGCCCACGGTGACGGCGGCCGCACTTCGCAAACTGGCCTGCAATCGACGCCGCGCCCAAGGGCTGCGCGCGCCCCCGTAGCGAAGCGAGGGCATATCCGCCAGCTCCCCGCCCATGACCGAGCCCACCCAAGGGATATTGAGGGCGGCGGCGAGCAGGCGGGCCGCCTCGCCGCTTCGGTCCAGCCAAAGCCCCCATACCAGGTCGAAGCCACGCGCCCGGTGCCGGGCCCAGATGCCCGCGAGGCGAGCCGCTCGCCCGCCCGGTGGCGGTCCAAAGACGGGCACCCCGCGGCTAAAGCCGCTCGGTTGGCGGCCCCAGCCAGAGCCCAGGCCGGGCCGAGACGACAGCGACTGGACCTGCAGCTCATGCTGCTCGGCCAAGACCGCGATCTGCTCAGCCACCGCGTGGCCATACAGTTCACCGTCGAGCGGGTATCCAGGGCTGAGCACCAAGATGCGCACGGCCTACGCCCCTCTCGCAAGGCAGGTTGCCGTCTGGCTACTCATAGCCATCGCCGACCCATCACTGCCAGGACCATGCCGCATAACAGGCCGAGGAGCAGGTAGGGAACGGTGCGGTTATCGTGGGCGCGCTCGCGAACCACTGGAGCCTGCAACGTAACAGAGGGACTGGAGCGAAGTGGGCTCAGGACACGCTCCAGGTGGGCCACGTGCAAGATGAGATCGGAGGCCCGGCGGTGCACCTGCGGATCTGCGGCGGCGTGGGCTTGCTGCCGCAATTCGTCTTGAGCTCTGCGAAGCTCCCGGCCTACCCTGCCCTCTTGGCCGCGCACCCCTGCGTCATGCCAGGCCCGCATGAACTCGGTGGTCTGGTGCAGCATGCTGCGCAGACGCTCCGGGTCATCTGACAGGCCCGCCAGAGTGAACAACCCCTCACTTGGGTCACGCCCTGACTGCAACGAGAAGCGCACCGAGTTGGGCACAGCCCCCTTGCCGGTCTCCACCGCCACCCACGCCAGCAACTTTGGCCGTGCGGGCGGCGTCGCCGGTAGCGTCTGCCCATCCCACCGGGCCATTCGCAACACGGCCTGCGCCTCATGAGATGGGGATGCGGTCTGCGCCTGATACAGCCCTGCGGCGGCGCATAGGGCCACCCAGAGCCCAGCTTTGACAGATGCCAGGGTAGAGTTGAGGGGCAGCAAGATAATGAAGAGCGCCCATAAGAACATCGCCCCGGCAAAGATCAGCGCCGTTGTGACGACCTGGGGCCTGTCCGCCGCTCGCACTCTTACATCCGCCTGAAGTGCAGGCACGCCTTCGGCGAGGGCCTGCAATACTAGCTGCGTGCCATTGAGGCGCTCTGCGTTCAGTTGGGCCTCCTTCGTGAAGGCCCCGGGAGCCAGCGACTCGGAGGCCTCAAGGCGAGCCCCAAGGGCCAAAAAACGATGGCGCACGCGCTCCTGACCTGCAACCTCCCTTGCATGCCAAGCCTGATACTCAGCGACCACGGCCTGCGCCCCGCGCACCGCCGCAGCCTCGGCGACCGTGGCACTCTGCGCCCAGACCGAGAGTTCAAAGGGCTGACTGGGCTCATCGTCGTGCACGACGGCCCGTGCACGTACGACCTCAGCGCGACTGCGCACCGCCCCGAGCAGCCGAGCCTCAGCGACCTGCTGGGCCTCCAAGGGCTTACCCAAAAAACGCAGTCCTACCTGCCCAGTCACGCTGGCCACGTGCAGCGCAGGCCCTCGATGAGCCCACGCAGCGCCACAAGCTGCGCCCAGCCCCACAGCCAGCACGAGGAAAGGCAGATTGCGCGGACCCATACGCATAAGACAGGGACCGAGGCCCCGATGGGCCGCATGGTAAGCCTGCCCATCGCTCGGACGGCACAAATTCGTGTGCACTGAGGCGATTTCCCGGTATCAAGTGGGGTCGAGGCACCTGATGAGTGAGTACCAATACGACCTGTTCACGATTGGCGCGGGCTCCGGGGGCGTGCGCGCCAGCCGCCTCGCTGCGGGCCTTGGCGCCAAGGTCGCCGTGGCCGAAAAGAGCGACCTGGGCGGGACCTGCGTCAACCTTGGCTGCGTACCCAAGAAGATCTTCAGCTACGCCAGCCGTTTCAGCGATGACTTCGAGGATGCGGTGGGTTTCGGCTGGGACGCCACCCGCCCGGACTTTCAGTGGCGCCGCCTGGTGGAGCACAAGAACGCCGAAATCAGCCGTCTCAACGGGATCTACGGCACGATGATGGAAAAGGCGGGCGTCACCATCCTCAACGGCCACGCCCGGCTGCTTGACCCTCACACGGTGCAGGTCAACGGGCAGACCTACACCGCCAAGACCATCCTCGTGGCCACCGGCGGTCGCCCCCGCGTTCCGCCCATCCCTGGCGGAGAGCTCGGCTGTACTTCGGACGCCATGTTCCACCTCGACGCCCTACCGGAGCATCTCGCGATCGCAGGCGGCGGCTACATCGCGGTGGAGTTCGCCGGCATCATGGCTGGGCTGGGGGTGCAGGTCACCTTGGTACACCGCGGACACGCCCTGCTGCGCGGATTCGACGAGGACATCCGCCAAAGGCTGGGTGCGGCCATCGCGGCCCGCGGCATCGATCTGCGCCTCAATACAACCGTCGACGCGCTCGAGAAGACTGACCGCGGCATCAAGACCCACCTATCCGACGGCAGCCACGTCGCCTCCGACATGGTGCTATGCGCGCTGGGACGCGTTCCGAATACCAAAAACCTCGGGCTCGACGCCGCAGGGGTGCAACTGAACGACAAGGGCGCCGTGATCGTCGATGAGCAATTCCGCACCTCCTGCCCGAACATCTACGCGCTCGGGGACCTCATCGACCGGGTCACCCTGACCCCGGTCGCCCTGGCCGAGGCCACCGCCTTCGTGCGGACCGTCTTCGGCGGGCACGAGACGATCATGGACTACGAGGACATCGCCAGCGCGGTCTTTTCGAACCCGCCCGTGGCGACCGTGGGGCTGACGGAGGCCGCCGCTGAGGCCCAGCACGGAGAGGTGCATGTCTACGAGAGCGGCTTCAACCCCATGCGCAATACCATCAGCGGGCGCAAGGAGCGCACGTACATGAAGCTCATCGTGCACCCCCGCACGGACCGCATCTTGGGTTGTCACATGTTGGGGCCAGATGGTCCGGAGATCATGCAGGGCCTAGCGGTGGCGATGCGCGCCGGCGCCAAGAAGGCGGACTTTGATCGCACCATCGGCATCCACCCGACGGCGGCTGAGGAATTCGTCACCATGCGCACCCGCCGACAGAGTTGAGGCTCCGGCCGTCTACCGGTCGCCGCCTCGGGGGGTCAGCAGATCGTCGCTGATCGGACCGCCCTCCATGCCCACGACCTTCGCATCATCCTCGAGACGCTCCATGGGCAGGTCGGACTGTGACGGGCCCTGACGACGACGCATGAGGCTGTGCATCTCGGCGCCCTGAGGCCCAGCGCGCTCCGTCATCGCGTCCAGCAGCTTGCTATGCGCGCCGATTGTCGAGCGCAAGCCAGCTTCAAACTGGGCCTTTTGGCGCTTCAGCTCGTCGATGTCTTCCATGATGCGCACCAGGCGGGTGTGCGCGTTTTGAATGATTTGCTCGGCCTGGGCTTCGGCCTGGGCCACCACGATCTCGGACTCCTTGCGCGCGTTCTGCTTGATGTCCTCGGTGATGCGGGTCGCGGTGATCATGGTCTCCTTGAGCGTACGTTCCCGCTCCCGGTGATCCTGAATCTCGCCGTCCTTACGTTTGACCTCTTCGCGGAGCGCGTTGTTTTCGCGCATGAGCTGCTCAACGTCGCTGGCAAGCACATCCAAGAAGGCATCGACCTCTTTTTTGTCGAAGCCCCCGAGCGCGGTTCGGAACTGCTGCTGCTGGATGTCTAAGGGCGTAAGTTTCACGCCGCGATCCTAGCGCCCCGATCCCAACGCGGCAAACTTCGCGCCGGATCGAGGGTTAGACCTTGGCGGCGCTCACTCCCGTGGGCCGAAAATGCCGGTGCCCACGCGAACCAGGGTCGCGCCCATCTCAATCGCGGGCATGTAGTCCTCGGTCATGCCCATCGAAAGCTCGGGGAACGGACGACCCAGCTCCATCTCCAACCGGTCTCGAAGGGCCACCAGTTCCTTGAACCAATGCGGCCCCTCACCCACCGGCGGGATGCACATCAAGCCCGCGACCACCACCTCTTCCCACGCATCACTGGCCCGGACCAAGTCGACCAGCGCGCTGGGCGAGATGCCATCCTTGTCTTTTTCGCGAGCGAGGTTCACTTCGATGAGGGTGGTGACCGTGCGTCCCAAGGAGCGGGCCGCCTTACCCAAGGAGCGCCCGAGACGCTCAGAGTCCAGGGTGTGCACCAGATGGGTCTGCACCGCCTTTTTGGCCTTATTCGTCTGAACGTGCCCGATCAGGTGCCAGCGCGCGTCCGCCGGCAAGAGCGCTTGCTTTCGCTCAATCTCCTGGACGTAGTTTTCACCAAAGTCCCGTTGCCCGGCGGCATAAGCCTCACGGAGCTTATCGTCCGGCTGGCGCTTGCTGACCGCGACGAGGGTCACCTCATCGGGCGAGCGCTCACACGCCGCACACGCGGACTGGATGTTCGTGCGCACCTGCATCAGGCGCTCGGCCACGGAAGTCATCGCACCCCTCCCCGCTGCAGCAATTCCAAAGTCTCCTCGAGCGGCAATCCCACAACGTTTGTGTAGCTGCCTTTGAGGCTGGCCACCATGGCCCCCCCCAATCCTTGGATGCCATAAGCCCCAGCTTTATCCATCGGCTCCTTGGTATCCACGTAGCGCTCGATCTCCTCGGGGCTCAAAGTGCGAAAACGCACCTCGGTGCTCACCAACTCAGTCAAGACCTCTTGCCCCGTCCTCAACACTACTGCGGTATGCACGAAGTGGGTCCGGCCCGATAGGGCCCCCAGCATTTCGCAGGCGTGGGCCCGGTCGCGGGCCTTGCCAAGGCTCTGGCCATCAAGGGCCACCACGGTATCCGCGGCGAGGGCAACCACGTCCTTTGGGGCGGCCATCGCCTTATCGCGAGCCACCCTCAGCGCGTAGGTCTGGGGCGCCTCGCTGGGCAAGGGGGTCTCGTCGACATCAGAGGGCCGGACGTCTGGCGTCAGACCAACTTGGGCCAACAGGTCGCGCCGCCGAGGAGAGGCAGAGGCCAATACAAAGCGCTGCATAGCGCCTTGGCCATGACACCTTGGCACGGCACAACGCAAGCGCGTGGTCAGGGTGACACCGCGTGACGCACCTGCTAGCGCGGTGCGCCATGGTGCTCCAAAACAAGCGCATCGCCATCATTGGGGTAGGCAACATGGGCCTCGCGCTCATGCGCGGCATGCTCGACAGCGAGGTCGTCGCGCCGAGCATGATCACGGTGCACAACCGCCGCCCCGAGCGCACGCAGAGCCTGGTCGAGCAGTACGGCGTCACGGGCGCAGACAGCAACGCAGCTTGCGTGGCCGACGCAGACATTGTGCTCATCGCGGTCAAACCGCAAATCTTCGACAAGGTGCTGCCGGAGATCCGCGATCACCTTGGCCAAGCGCTCCTGATCTCCGTCGCGGCGGGCATCACCTGCTCCCGCATCGAAGCCGCCCTGGGCGATCAGACGCGGGTGGTGCGCGCCATGCCCAATACACCCGCCACCATCAAGGAAGGCGCCGCCGGCCTGTGCGCGGGAAGCTTCGCCACGGAGGCGGACGTCGACCTTGCCACCGCCATCCTCGAGCAGATCTGTCAGGTCGTCGTCGTGGATGAAGTGCACATGGACGCGGTCACCGGCCTGTCCGGCAGCGGCCCCGCCTACCTGATGCTCATCATCGAGGCCTTCTCCGATGCCGGTGTGCGAGTGGGCCTATCCCGAGAGGTGGCCCAAGCGCTGGCGGTACAAACCATTCGAGGCTCCGCCCGGCTGCTGCAGGAGACTCAAGAGCACCCCGGCCGCCTTCGGGACCAAGTCACCTCCCCAGGCGGCACCGCCATTGCGGGCCTACACGCGCTCGAAGAGGGCGGCCTACGCACCACAATCATGAACGCGGTGGAGGCTGCGACCAAGCGCGCCAAAGAGTTGGGAGATAGTTGAGGCGGGCTCGCCCCGGGGCCCCTACTCTGAGACAATCCAAGAGCCGCCGCGCCCCCCTGCGCCGAACGAACGTCAACGCCCTCAGGGTGTCTCGGCGCTGCCCGGAGCGGCCTCACTCGACGTGGACGTGGATACCAGCATCTCGGCCGCTGCACCCGCGATCAACTCTCCAGCTTGGCGCTGGCCCAGCGACGTCATGTGTACAAAATCCCACCACAGAAAGCCCGCGTCGACCCTGTCCGGCGCGTTCACAGTGCCATCGAGATCAAGGACGGGCATGTGCAACTCAGCGCCCATCCGACGCATGATCTCGTGCTTCTTGGCGAGATGATCACGCCCACCGATACGATCGGGCGGCGAGGCCTCGTCGATCGAGGTGGGCTCCAGCACCAATAAGGTCTTCGGTGTGCTCGCTCGTACCTCTTCGAGCAGCGCTCGCAGCCGATCTTCAAAGCCCTCAAGCGCGTCATTATTGCCCACGTTCACGATTGCGAGTTCGAATCCGAGCGCGCTGACCTTCGCGTAGCGCTTTTGCAGGTGATCAACGACGGCGCCATTGCGGGCCACATTAACAAGGGCCACCGGTCCAGGCACCTGGTCTTGAAGGGCATCGTGGATACGAAACGCAAGCCGGTCCGAGAGCCGCCGAGCCCCCGAACCTGCGGTCTGGGAGCCGCCAATCAGAACAATGCGATGGGTGCCTGCCGCAAGCGGATTCGCCTCGAAGTAACCCAGCAGATCATCGAACTCCACAAGTTCGTGCTGTGCCCCGGGGCGCGCGACCTGGGCGCGATGGGCTTCGGCGCGATTCCACGGGTCGACCTCCGAGTCATAGCCCAACCGTTGCGCCACCGGTCGATAGTCAGGCTTTGCCGGATGCAAGAAAGGAAACGCATAGCGGGCGAAGAACTTTCTGCGCTTCTTCTCCAACTCGACCCGTCGGCCACCATAGATGAGCCCGTCCGGAGTAATCCCCTCTACAAAGTAGTTCGCCGACCACAGATAGTAGTCGATGGCAAAGTACCCGCTCACCGCGAAGGTCAACATGAATTGCAATGCCGCCGACGCCAGCATCGCATCGCCAGCCGGCCTGCGACGCAGCCGAGCCCACAGCAGAGGCAAGAGCGCGAGCCCCGCGATCATGCCAAGACAGGCCAAGACTAGGCGGACGTCCACGGGGAAGGAGAAATCCTCCGCGATCACTGTGCGTCCGGACGCGTCCGTGGCGCGAACATCATGCACGCTGACCGGGTGGCGCCCACCACGGAGCGCCAAGATGTGCGAGGCCCCAGACGGGACTGGACCCTCGAAGGCCCGCTGACCGTCGATGTGCAGCGTGACACGACCATCCTTGAGGGCAAGGTATGCGGTATGCTCTTCGTCCCCCTCGAGGGGCACCGCGAGCGCAGTCTTGTCGATGAAGGTCCCCGCCGCATCAGACCGAAAGTGCACGCTCTCGAAGGTTGGGTTGCGACTGAGACGCACCCCATAAACCTCGTCCTCAGTGCGGGCGTACTCGACAACCAGATAGCCCTTGTCGGCCACGCTAAAATCAATCTCAAGCGCCCCCAAGGACAGGGGCTCCGCGTGATAGACTTTTTGGTACCCAAACCAAGCGTGCAGCTGCAGCTGGTTTCGATGCAGAAGGTTGCGTCGAAAGACTGTGGGCTCGGCGCCCATAACCCAGGCCCCAAGCAGTAGCTTGCCCGGGACCCAGTCCGCGTGCGCGGCCATCGTGTTATGCGAGTACCCGATGGTCTCCGTGAGCAGCCCCGCGTTCACGGCCACCAGGGCTCCGAGCACGACCATCTTCGATCCCTGCGACATACCTAACCTCGATGCTCGCAGGGGACGAACGCCGGGTCAAACCCGCAAGGATATAATTGCAGATATGTGTGAACCGCCAATCTTTGGGTAACACCAAGGGGCGGGGCCAAGCGCAACCGGTACGGCGTGCATCGATGACGGCCGCCACAGCCAGGTGGCCCCTGCCCAGGCTAGGCCACGAAGGAACGAACGAACCCGGATGCGTCATCCGGCGTCTGCGTGGGCGCTGCGTCCACCTGATATGCTGCATGGCTCAAGAGCGTGCACACGTCAGCTTGGCGACCACAAAGCACAACCTGCGCCAACGATGGCAACCTAACCTGCGACCGGACGAGATGCTTCATCCCCAAGGCCATGCAAGTAGTACGCGGCCACCCGCCATGGCAACTCGGTGTCGTTTGCGGTTGATGCTTGGTGGTTCACTCGTGCGCCAAAGGCAGGATCGCTCAACCCGCGCCTCGAAGAACGCCAGGCCCGCGGGTGCGTAGGCGCTCCGGCCCCTACTCACGGGGCGTGCCGACCTGGGCTAGCAGAGGCTGCGCGACCACGGGCGGGCGGACCCGCTGGTCACCGAGTTCTACAAACAGCCCCTGCTCATCTTCGCCGAGCAGGGGTTCAAACTGCAATGTAGCTTTACGTGTAAACTGCGCCACAAAACGACCATCGCGTACATCGCAGAACAGCTTTCCCCCCTCGTCCTGCCTCAAGGTCTCGGCAGCAAGGGCCACGATCGACTCGTCGGACAGGTGCAGGTTCATACCCTGGGCCGTCACATCGACGCTTCGAACGAAGAAAGGCGCGCCCTCGATCTCAGCGTAGGCCCAGTTGACGGAGTTCCTCAGGATGTAACGGCCGTCATCAGCGCGATCGATCCAACGGTCAAAGGCGCGGGCCACGGCCGGATTCTCCACTGGCTGGCCCTCATGAAACCAGCGACCCTGCGCGTCTCTGTGCACGCCTGATTCGACGGTGAAGCCGGGGGGAATGCGAGGCGCGTCCACAATCTCAGCATAGCGGGCCCTCGGCAGCAGAGCGAGCCGAAGATCCACTTGTGAGGCGCGCGGTGGGCCCCCTATGCTCGCGGCATGCCGCGACCGCTCTGTCGACTCGGGGGCCTTGGCCTCATCGCCGCCCTCGGCCTCGCCTGTGACTCCGAAGGCGTAAACGCCGACTTCACCGGAATCAGCCTCTACACCCAGTTCCCGGAGGCCTGGGCGGTGACGGAGCTGAGGACCACAGGCCTGCTCGATGACGACAACCCGGCCTTCAATATGGGCATCACGCCGGTCTCAGACGACCCGGCCGTGGACGGCGTCAAGACGGAGCTGCTCGCCATCATCATGGAAGCAAACAAGGCCGGGCAGCGCGTCCGGGTTCGTGTCGAAGGGCGCGATGCGGCCGGCGAAATCCTTGGTGCCGCCGAGGATGTACTGCGGCTCAACCTCGGCTTCTTTGTCACCTCGACCGTGACTCTCACCGCCGACGTACTGTGCGGCAATGGCCTGCTAGACGAGGCCGAGGCCTGCGATGATGCCAACCGCAGGCCGGATGATGGCTGCAGCCCAACTTGCGAAGTCGAGGCCGATTATGTGTGTGCGCAAGCGCCCAGCCAGTGCAGCCTCGCCAGCGTCACCGCGATCGTAGACGCCAGCAGCGCCGCCTGCCCTGGCAACGGAACCACCCAAACCCCCTTCTGCGTCGCTTCGCGGGCTCTAGAGGCGCCGTGGGCAACGACTGTGATCATCCGCAGTGGGCGCTACGATGAGGAGCTTCAAATCACAAAGGCGGTCCGCGTGCTCGCGGAGCCCGGGGCCGAGCTGGAGAGTACCCGCTCGCCCGTACTCGAGGTCCTGTCCGACGATGTGCACCTCTCCGGCCTCACGGTGCGTGGTATCAGCCGCCTCGGTGGTGGCATGCGCATCGCCGCGGACGGCGATGTCAGCCTCGACGGTCTGCAGGTCGGGCCGTCCAGCACGGTGGGTCTGTCGATCGAGGGCAGCGCCCTGGTCCGCCTGGAGAACTCCCGCATCATCAATAACGCGGCCGGCGGCCTGCGACTGAGCAGTACGCGTGGCTATATCGTGCAAAACTCCTTCATCACCGGCAACGGAGATAGTCAGTCTGACTTTGGCGGCGTGCACATGCTCAGCGCCCCTAGTAACTCCCTGTTCGCCAACAACACTATCGCCGACAATGAAGCCGCACAGCCCGCTCGGGGCGGCGTCGTCTGCGCGGAGCCGGGCGAGGTGCTCAACAGCATCGTCTGGGACAATGGCACGATCACCAGCAGCGCCGCGAGTGCCTGCGAGCACCGCTACTCGGACGTCGGTCCGCTCGCCGCCGGGGTAGTCTTAGCCGACACTAACTTTAGCGAGGATCCCGCATTTGCGGCCGGATATCGGCTCAGCGCAGCCTCTCCGTGTCTGGACCGTGGGGATCCCCAAAGTATCATGGAGTCTCGCGCTCCCGATACAGACTTTGAAGGACAAGCCCGCCCCCAAGGTCCGAACATCGACGTGGGCGCCGACGAGGCGGGATAGTCTGTTGCGCGCTCAAGGCCTGAGCTGAGCAAAGGCGCGCAAAAAATTCTGCCCCAGTACCTTTTCAATGCGCTCCGGGGACCAACCCCGATCCAGCATGAACTGAATGAGTCTGGGGTAGGCGTCACCACTTTTGAAGTCTGGCGGCGGAAGTATCGCGCCATCATAGTCGCTGCCCACAGCGACATAGTCTTCACCGATAGTATCGATGACATGCTGCATGTGCTCCACAATCATGCGGCCGTCCCGATAGCCGTGGCCGCCCTTCAGAAAGAAGGGCGAGAAGATAATGCCTACTACCCCGCCCGTATCAGCGATGGCGCGCAGTTGGCGGTCATCAAGGTTACGCCAGTGGGGTGTCACCCCGGCCACGCCGGTGTGGGTATCGATGAGCGGCAGGTCCCGGTCATGCACATCCACTGCGTCCCAGAAGCCATCCGGGTGCACATGAGCCAGGTCCACGAAGATCTTGGCTTCATCGAGCTGCTCCACGAGGCGACGGCCCTTGTCGGTGAGGCCACGCTTAGTGCGTAGCAGGCTCAGCGGTGTGGACGCTGTGCCGAGCTGCGAGTTGGTCAGGTGCAGCACCGTGACCCGCGTGATGAGTTGCTCGGGCACATCCAAGGGGCCGTTCGGCGCGCCATCAAAACAATTGCCGCCCTGGACCGCGATCATGCAGGCGTGGGCACCCGCGCGCCGGGCCTGCGCATACTCCGCCGCGTTTCGCACCACCTGCAGGGCCCCCTCAGAAGAGGCCACCAGGGCCTGCATGCGCTCAAGGTTTGCCTGAAAGGTGCGCCAGCGACCGGCCTGGCTTCGAAAGGGGTTGGTTGTGATCGACCACATGCCCCCGCTGAGCCCAGCGTCCTGCAGCCGGGGCACATCCAAATGGCCAAAGTGGCGCCCCATGAAGAGGCCCGCCTCGTGGCGCTTGAAGGGGTCATAGCCGAACAGCCTCACCGGGATGAAGGTGTCGATGTGCAGATCGATGATCTCGCATCGCTCAGACAACGCCATCGCCTCATTCGACACGCCCAATCGTTGGCCCAGCTCCTGCGCAACCACGGGTGAGGGCTTATCGCAGTCTCAAGGCTTTGCCCATCCGACCACCTCGCCGTAGGCTGGGTGCAACCCCAGATGCCTATCGCGACCGCTCCTGAACTCGATGCCCGCACCCAACAGGCGCGCCGCATTACCCGACAAGCAAGTAAGCTTGCTCTTCAGTTCTTCGAGGCCCCCGAACGCCTTGAGGCCCAGCTCAAAGGGCACCAGGACTGGGTGACGAAGGCCGACCGGGCCGTTGAGGCCTTTGTGCAGGAGCAGCTCCAGCAGAGCTTTCCCGGCGAGGGCTTCCTTGGCGAAGAGACAGGGCAGAGTGGCTCCAACGACGCGGTCTGGGTCTGCGACCCCATCGATGGCACCCAGAACTTCATGCGCGGTATCCCGACTTTTGGCATCACCCTCGCCTTCGTCTCGCAGGGTCGCACCCTGGTGGGTGTGACCGAAGAGCCCGCATTCGGCCGTACTTACTCGGCTCGCCGAGGTGGCGGCGCCTTCTTGGACGATACACGGCTGCACATCCGCCCCGACTGCACCATGAACAAGGCCGTGCTTGGCCTGGGCTATAACGCCAACCGCGATCCCGAGGAGTTCTTGAAGTATCTCGCGCGGCTATTTGAGCTTGGCACTGAATTTCGGCGCATCGGCTCTGCCGCAATATGCCTTGCATACGTTGCCAGCGGCAAGCTGGATGCCTTCTGGCAGATGCACCTCAAATCATGGGACGTCATCAGCGGTCTGCTGCTGGTGCAAGAGGCAGGCGGCCTTGCATGCGACTTCCTCGCGCAAGATGGATTGACGACCGGAAACCCCGTCTTGGCCGGTGCGCCCGGGGTCATTTGTCAGCTCTCCGAGGCCCTCGACATCCCGATTATCGGCGGCGCTTGACAGCCCTCATCTTCGCTGGCACGCGCACGCGCGGGTGTTCCTAGTCCTCGTCCCAGAACCCAACCCCCCGTTAAAACTCAGCTTTTTTGTTTTTGTGGGTTGACGCCCCGACGGTAGGCCCCGTACCTTCGTTGACATCGACGGGGTTCGCCCCGACGAAAACTCGAGAAAGGAGCTCCCATGCGCAGAATCAATATTCACTTCGTCACACCTCGACAAGCTTGCGCGTCCGGCGAGCGGTTCAAAGACCGCGGACCAGATTTGGTGAGCCTCTCGAGCCTGGGCCTGTACGGCCTGTTTATGCCCCGCAGCTGATCGACCCCAGGTCGTGTACCTCGCTGCGGAGCCCAAAGGCCCCGCAGTAGCGTCATCGCGTCTGATCACGGAGCCCCCTTCCCTACGAACCACCCGGCCCTGTCGCGCCGGTTCTATGAAAATCGAGTCCACGATCGCCTCGCGGCGTGCACAGCCACACCCCGCGAGGGCAACCGGTTCGGTCGCTCAGTCCAGCAAGCGGGCGCGTGAAATGCTCCGTCGCCCCAGGCCCCAGGCCTGGCCGAACCATCCCAATCCCCACTCATAACTTACTGAAATAACTTACGAAGGAGGTGAACTATGAACAACGAGAAGCAGCCCCAGGTCCTGAACCGAGGATGGCATCCCGACGACTGGCGACGCCAGGTCGCCCTGAGAGAGTACAAGCGCGGCAAGCAGGACGGCCGCTTGGGCTTCTCTGTCAGCGGGCTCAGCGAGGCCTACCTCGAGGGCTATATGCAGGGCCGCAAGATACACCACGGCCTCATCCGGGGCTGACCCCAGCCTCCCCGATCTGAGGTGATGGCCACGCTGCTTCGCGCCGTGGTTTCGGGCCGTCTTCGACATCCCCACCTCTGCCGTTACAAAGCTAAAGAAATCGAAGGTGAACCATGGAGACACTTGTTCTCTCGCACAGCTACCTACCGGTCGACCGCATCTGCTGGCAGCGTGCGGTCACCCTCTGGGCCCTCGACAAGGTCGAAATCATCGAGGCCTACGACGACCGGGTCATCCGTTCGACCAGCGTGGCCCTGCAGATGCCGGCGGTTGTGCGCTTTGTGCATCGGGTGCGTACGCACCTCAGGGGCTTCAAGCTGTCTCGCGAGAACCTGTTCGCGCGAGATAAGGGCCGGTGTCAGTACTGCGGCTGCCGCCTCACCCGGGCGGCCGCCACCTGGGACCACGTCGTGCCTCGCAGCCAGGGTGGCCGCACCACGTGGCAGAACATCGTGATTGCCTGCATTGGCTGCAACCAGGCCAAGGGCGGGCGCGTTCCGGAGCAGGCCGGCATGACGCTGAGGTCGGAGCCGATGGCGCCGCGTGCGTTGCCGGCCACCTTCCGGTTCACATTCAGTGACCCGAGACAGGTGCCGCCCTCATGGAGGCAGTACCTGTTCGACCTGACCTACTGGCACGCGAATCTCGAAGAGGCTGAGGGCTGACGCCCCCTCAGAGGGCTCCGGCTGGGCAATTCCGCCCAGTCGGAGTCCTAACCTCGCTTATCAACCCCGACGGACCCTGCTCCAGGCTGAAAGCAAGACCGAAGGCCGCGCAGCGCCCTGAAAGGGCGCAAAGGGTCACAAGACGAATTCACTTCGCCCTTAGGTGACCAAGTATAGGGCCTAACCTCGTTGGAACCCCCGAACGTCCACCACTTCCCCTGTCGCCACCGAACGCAAGGCAGCTTCCGCCAGTACCAACGCTTGTCTGCCATCGTGCGGGCCCACCAGACAGGGGCCTTCATCCTCTGCCACCGCCGCCACAAAGTGGTTCAACTCCGCGGCATAGGCGGCCTCGTAGCGCTGTAAGAAGAACGCAGGGGGCGTCGCATGACTCACACCCTCTGCCGTCCACCGAACCACAGAGCTCTGCTCGTGATTCTTAGCCTGCAACATACCCTGCGATCCGTGGACCTCGACCCGCTGGTCGTAGCCATAGCTCGCGCGACGGCTGTTTGTAATCGTGGCCATCGTGCCTGAGGCGGTCTTGAGTACCGCCACCGCGCTATCTACGTCGCCCACCTCTGCTGCACTGTGATCAACCAGCACGCTGGCCGTAGCGAAGACGCTCACCGGCTCTTCGCCGAGCAGCCAGCGGGCCATGTCGAGATCGTGGATCATCATGTCCCGAAACAGCCCGCCCGAGCGCTCCAGGTAACTGCGCTGCGGCGGGCTGGGGTCACGGCTGGTGACCGTGACCATCTCCACGCGCCCGATCACCCCGCGCGCCAGCTCGGCCTTGAGCTGGGCGAAGCTGGGATCGAAGCGGCGATTGAAGCCGACCATGAAAGGCACCTGCGCCTTGTCCAGCTGGTCGAGGGCCTCATCCACGCGCCGCAGATCAAGATCGATGGGCTTTTCGCAGAGTATCGCCTTGCCGGCCCGGGCCGCCGCGAGCAGCAGGTCGACATGGGTCGGCGTCGGCGAGGCGATCACCACCGCGCTCACGCCCGAGTCGGCCAGGGCAGCCTCCGGCTCTTGCAGGGCCTCCGCCCCGAGGGCCACGGCTAGGCGCTCAGCGGCCTCAAGGTCAGGATCCACCACGTAGCGCAGCCGCGCCTGCGGGTGCCGCAGCACGTTGTCGGCGTGAATGCGGCCAATGCGGCCCGCTCCGAAGACAGCGATCTCGATCATGCCTCGCCTGCCATACTATAAGCTCGTCGCCTGGGCACCCGCGAGGCGCTGGCATTGAACCCTAAGCGCTTGCTAGGGTCCGGCCCCCGATGAAGAGCCTCATGCCTGCGCTGCTGGCGCCCGCACTCACGCTGACGCTGGTCGGCTGCCCCAAGACTGAGACCAAGGCGCCGCCCAAGGCTGAGGCCAAGAGCCCCGCCAAGGCTGCCACCGACTACGGCTCCGTCGAGCGCGCACAGTTCAACCGGATCGCAGCGGAGCTGTTCTTGCCCCTGTTCTGGGTGCGGGACGGCAACGCCAACCAGAAGCTGGACCCCGACGAGCTGGCGATCCTGTGGGGCATCAGCGACGCCCCCGCCGACACTTGGGTTGCCCAAGGCAAGTTCACCGACAAGTTCAAGGCCGCCTATGAGAGCGTGGCGAGCCGCAAGGCAGGCTTCGACGACAGCAAGCTCAGCGCCGCGGACAAGGCGCGTCGTGCGAAGGTCCGGCAGGAGCTGGCCCAAGGTAAGCCCACCGTGGTGCAGAACGACTTTAGCGGGTCCTCTGCGCAGGACAAAGCCATCGTGAAGCACATCTTGGCCGCGGCCACGGTCATCGAGCGCATCCATGCCCAACAGACCGGCGCCGCCGGCCTCGCTGCAAAGATCCCCGCGGACGACACGGAGAGCCGCGCGATGTTCTTTCGCAACCAGGGCCCCTGGTGCGTCGCGCCCCGAACCGAGTCCGACAAAGAATGCCACGCTCTGGCCGACAAGCCTCAGCGCATCAGCGGTCTGTACCCCGCCGATATTCAAAAGGACGGTTTTTGCGAGGCGCTCGCCAAGCGTAAGGACGCTGACACGCTCATGCACCAGTTCTTCGTGGTGCAGGGCAGCGGCGATGACCTCAAGGCCGTGCCCTACTCCGAGGCCTATGCGGCCGACATGAAGGCGGTCAGCGAGCACCTCAATGCCGCGGCTGCCGCGATCACCTCGGATGATGAGGGCCCCTTCAAGGCCTACCTTCAGGCCGCAGCGCAAGCCTTCTTGACGAATGAGTGGCAGCCCGCCGACGAGGCCTGGTCGAAGATGAACGTGACCAACTCGAAGTGGTACCTGCGAATCGGTCCCGATGAGGTCTACTTCGAGCCTTGCTCTCGCAAGGCAGGTTTCCATGTCAGCTTCGCCCGTATCAATCAGGACTCCCTCACGTGGCAGAAGATGTTGGACCCTGTGAAGGGCGACATGGAAAAGGCGCTCGCGAAGCTGGCCGGCAAGCCCTATAAGGCCCGGGACGTCTCCTTTCACTTGCCGGACTTCATCGACATCGTCCTAAACGCGGGTGACGCGCGATCACCGCATGGCGCCACCATCGGCCAGAGCCTGCCCAACTGGGGCCCTGTCGCCAATGAGGGCCGCGGGCGCACCGTCGCGATGACCAACCTCTATACGGACCCAGATAGTAAGGCCCAGCTCAAGGCTCAGGCCGAGTCCATACTATGTGCGGATACTATGACGACCTATACGCCCAGCCCCAAGCCCCAGGTGATGAGCACCGTACTGCACGAGGCCGCGCATAACTTGGGGCCGGCCCATGAGTACAAGGTCAAGGGCAAGACGGCTTCCCAAATCTTTGGTGGGCCGCTGGCCAGCACCATGGAAGAGCTCAAGGCCCAAACAGCGGCGCTGTACTTCACGGATTGGCTGAAGGCGAAGAACTTCATCGCGCCCCAGCTCGCCCAGCAAGCCCACACCCGAGACGTGGTCTGGTCCTTCGGTCATATCTCGCGCGGCATGTACACCGCGTCCAACAAGCCCAAGCCCTACAGCCAGCTGGCTGCGATTCAGCTGGGCTTTTTGGAGCAGGAGGGTGCCGCGACCTGGCGGGCCAAGGAGAAGGCCGCCAACGGCAAAGACATGGGCTGTCTGAGCCTCGATCAAGCCGCCTTCCCGGTCGCGGCTGAAAAACTTATGCGTACCGTCGCGAAGATCAAAGGCAGCGGTGACCTTGAGGGCGCCAAGAAGTTGCGCGCCGACTTTGTTGACGCCGAGAGTCGACAGCCTCGCCTGAAGACCATTCAAGAGCGCTGGCTGCGCGCGCCCAAGGCCAGCTTCGTATACTCAGTAGACCTATAGAGGCCCGACCGCCGGTCAGCGCAACAGCTCTTGGGCGAGGTGCAGCCCCAGGCCCGTCAGCCCCTTGTCAAAG
>Ga0193954_1000700_pt1 | contig 18827 bp, 11 predicted proteins | sample BB_5_MG_FD_140340 | JGI IMG/M metagenome (GOLD analysis project Ga0193954, IMG submission 140340) | Microbial mat bacterial communities from the Broadkill River, Lewes, Delaware, United States - BB_5_MG | ecosystem: Environmental > Aquatic > Freshwater > River > Microbial mats | place: USA...
CCAATTGAACGAAAAAATGGAGATGGCGATATGGATTTAGTGGTTACTTCTGATTTGATCACGGAGGAAATGTTGACGGAAGAAGCTCTCATAATTCGAACTTTACCAAACGATTTGAAAAAGAAATCGATGGATTATTCTTCTACAAACCCGATATACTTTGATGTTGATTGCGCAAGGAAAATAGTTCAGGCAGGAGTGAAACATTTATTGATTGATTTGCCATCAGTGGATCGTGAAAATGATAATGGTGAGTTAGCGTTTCATCACGCTTTTTGGGAAGTTCCGGATAACCCTAATTTTGAAAGAACCATTACAGAATTGATTTTTGTGAATGACAAGGTGGATGATGGATGCTATGTGTTAAACTTTCAAGTGGCTCCTTTTGAAAATGATGCTTCACCAAGTAGACCGGTTTTATATAGTATTCAAAAAGATTAATAGAAATAGGATAAATAGAAAAGAGCTGACATTGTCAGCTCTTTTGCTAGTAGTAAGTTAATTTTTTCGTAGTAGTTGTATTAACAACAAATTCTTCAAGTAGTGCGGAAGAATTTTAAAACCTTATAATCGAAATAAAAAATCAGGAACTTTCTTAACATTCGTGCAAAGCACAACCTTTAGTTTCGAAGGATTAAGAACTGTTATACTCTTTAATCAAACTAGAAAATGAAACTGCCTCTCCAAGCAGTGTTATCCTTCAAAATTTCAAAGCGAAACGTAAAGAAAATTTCCTGATATTCTCCTTATTTCTTATTACCAATCTACAAACTTTAAATTGATTGTGAATTGACTAATGAATATTCAGGTAGTTTTAATGAATATTAACCGTTTTTCACTTATTTTTTGATTTAGATATTCTCTAATCTCTTAAAAAACAGGTCTCTTTTGGCAGGAGACAATGGTACTTCAGACCCATCTTTCATAACAACTGCACCTCCATTCTTTTTATCGTAACGATCTACGTAGTCGATGTTTACAAGGTGAGATTGTTGTACGCGTAGAAAGTTGTGACCTGCTAAAAGTGTCTCGTATTCCTTGAGTGTTTTAGAGACAAGAATCTTCTTGTTGTCTAAAAGAAAAAATGAAGTGTAATTTCTGTCTGCTTCACATCTGATAATTTGATCAAGTTCAACAACGTGAACGCTTTCTTGCGTTTTTAATACCAATCGTCTTTTCTCTGATGGTTGAATGTTTTTTTGTAGTGCGTCAAATTGCGATGGTTCAGAACGCTCTTCAATTGTAACTAGTGCTTTTTCCAACGCAGCTTTTAATTCTGTTGTATCAACAGGTTTCAATAGATAATCTAATGCACTAAACTTAATTGCCTTGATAGCGAATTCTTCGTGTGCAGTAATAAAAATTACTTCAAACGTTTTATTCGGAATAGAAGCCAAGACATCAAACCCGGTTCCATCCGGCATTTGTATATCTAAAAATACGATGTCAGGATTGTGTTTTTCTATTGCAGCAATTCCTGATTGAACATTTTCTCCTTCTGGGATCGTCTCAACTTCTAAACCAAATGATTCGATCATTTTGGCTATCAGTTGTCTTGTTCTATTTTCGTCGTCTATTATGAGTACTTTCTTCATTCGGCTAGCTTATTGGGTTAGTCTCGATGGCGTAAGGTAATGAAATTAAAACTTTTGTGCCAGTTTCCAATTCTTCATTATAATCGTTTACCAATAACGAACCACCTGTCTTATATTTTTTATTCAAATTCTCAATTCGTTGGCTTGTAATATCCATAGCCATACTTTTGTGTGCGGAACTCTTCTTATTCGCTTTCGACCCTTTTCTTCCTATTCCATTGTCTATAATTGAAATGACGAGCATTTCATTTTCTTTGCTAAATTTTACTTTTATGAAACCTCCCTGTATGGTGTGCAATTGACCATGTTCAATGGCATTTTCGATAAAAGGTTGTGTAATCATCGGAGGAATAATCGCACTTTCTTCAAATAAGATATCCTCGGCGATAATGTCAAATTCAAAACGGTCTTCAAATCTCAATTTTTGCATCTCCAAGTACTTTTGCAAAATTTCAATTTCCGTATTGATAGAAATATGTTCTTTTGGCGAATTCTCAAGTATTAAACGCATTAATCTAGAAAAGTTAACTAAAAACTTAGAAGAGTTAACAGTATCATGATCATATATGTAACTCTGAATTACAGACATCGCATTAAAAACGAAGTGTGGATTCATCTGTGTTCGCAGTAAGGTTTGAGACATCTCTGCTTCTCGTTGTTGCTGTTTAATTTTTGTTTGATTCCATCGGTAAAAAATGATGATTCCCGCTAAAACAATTATGATCAAAAAAGCAACAATAATATACATCTGGAAGTTATTCCGAAGTTGGCTGTTTTCTAGTTTGGTTGCTGTTAAAGTACGCTCTTGTTGCTGTCTTTGAATCGAATCTGCTTGCGAATTGATTAAACGTTCGCGTTGTTCTGATCGATAAGATTCACTTAATTCGGCAATTTTTGTAGCGGCTTGCAATGTGGTGTTACTGTCTAAATAATTCAAGTACAATTCCATGTACTCAAGTGATTTCTCCGTATTATTTATGTCTTTATAAACATCGGCAATGGTTCTATAAGTATGGTAAATCTGATTTTGCGCACCGTATTGTTCACGAATTTCAATGGAACGATTCAAGTAATTCAATGAGTTCTTATATTTCCCTTGCTCTTTAAAAACGGTTCCCACATTGTGGTAGACCCCGGCAATTTTTTCTTTATTACTTGTAGATTCATAGTAAACTAGGGCTTGATTGAAATTACTTGAGGCCAGGTTGTACACTTTTTGCTCCTTGTATACCATCCCTAATATGTTGTGCGTCTCCCCAAGTCCATTTAAATCATTCAGGTCAGTTAAGTATTTTATGGAAAGGTTGGCATTTTTTATTGCACTGGAAAATTCATCACGCTCCAATTGCACGGAAGCCAAGTTGGTATGCGCCAGCGCCATTTGTCGTTTGTCGTGAATTTGTCGAGCGTACCCAAGTGATCTCCGGAAGTAATACTCTGCATCGTCCAAGTTGGCAATTAATTTCTGTGATTGTCCAATTTCACGGGTGTATTTCGCCAATAAGTACACATTATGCGCTTCTTCGGCCATTTGCAAACTGATCAGATTTTTTGCTACGCTCAACTCAATTTGTCCAAAGAAACTATAAACCTCGGCTTGCGTATTAAATGCTTGTGACAATACAGATTTATCTTTTATTCGTCGGGCGGTTTTAATGGCCATGTTTGAATAATACAAAGCCGAATCTTTTTGATTGGCTACCATGAAGTTCTTGGATAAAAATGCGTAGGCTTCAGAAAGTTTTTTGTTGTCCTTTACTTTACGAGCAAGTTTTATAGAAAGGTTTAAATAAAAATCCGCCGTCTCAATTTCTTGCATACTGCTGTGATAATATCCAAGGTGACGGTAAATTTTAAATTGAACTTCGTCTGAATTGAGTTTATTCAGAAAGGGTTGACATGATACGATTGTTCTAAAATATTCTTCTTGATTTCCTGTTTTTTGTGCAATCTCAGCACTGTAAAATAAAGCGTTGAACCGGATTGAGTCTTCAAAATTTCTACTCTCCTTTAGGATGATATGTCGAATGGAATCTGCTTTCGTAATGTTGTTTACCTTGTAATATTCACCAAGGGCCATTAATCGACTGAATTTCTTTTTTTTGTTGGTTTCCGATTGATACGATTTGATCAAATTACTTTCATGCGTTTGTTGACCATACGCAATGATTGAAGTGCACAGCACTACAAGCATTACTTGAAGAAAAGCGGTCAATTTTAGTCGCATCATAGAGTAAAAATAATATTTTCAAGTTAGCTTATCTTGAAGATACTGAATTCAGTTGTCTTTCACGCTATTTATCTTCAATCAAATCCCTATCTTTGGGGCTTTAAATGTCAGATTAGGATGGAATATAATTTTAGAAAAATAGAGTCGGATTGGAGAGCTTTTTGGGCGGAAAATAAAACGTTTCGTGCAGAAGATAATGCTTCAAAACCTAAGTTTTATGTCTTAGACATGTTTCCTTATCCTTCTGGGGCGGGACTTCATGTAGGTCATCCACTCGGTTATATTGCTTCTGATATTTACGCAAGATATAAACGTCATCAAGGCTTTAATGTTTTGCATCCAATGGGATACGATTCTTTTGGTTTGCCAGCAGAACAGTATGCCATTCAAACAGGACAGCATCCAACAATTACTACAGAAGAGAATATTGAACGTTATCGCGATCAATTAGATAAAATTGGTTTTTCTTTCGATTGGGATCGTGAGGTTAGAACGTCTTCTCCAGAATATTACAAATGGACGCAATGGATTTTTAAGCAATTGTTCAATGCATATTACAACAATACATCGGACAAGGCAGAAACAATTGATTCGTTGATTGCAGAGTTTGAAGCGAATGGTAATGCGAATGTGAATGCTTGCACCGATTTCGAAACGGTATTTACTGCAGAGGAATGGAAAGCGTATTCTACAAAAGAAAAAGAACAAACATTACAAGAATATAGATTGGCATATTTGGCTGATTCATGGGTCAATTGGTGTCCTGCGTTAGGAACTGTTTTGGCTAATGATGAAGTGGTTGGTGGTGTGTCTGAAAGAGGAGGTCACCCAGTGGAACAAAAGCTTATGCGCCAATGGTCGATGCGTATTAAGGCATATGCCGAGCGTTTATTGACAGGATTGGAGAAGGTAGATTGGACAGATTCAATCAAGGATCAACAACGCAACTGGATTGGGAAATCAATTGGTGCTTCTGTAGGCTTCCCTCTTTGGAGGGGGACAGAGGGGGAGGATAATAAAGATCTTGCTCCAATCGAAGTATTTACAACGCGTCCTGATACAATTTATGGCGTGTCATTTATGGTTTTAGCGCCGGAACATCCATACGTTGACCAAATTACAACCGAAGAGTTTAAAACGGGTGTTGCAGAATACAAAAAGCAAGCGTCATTGAAGTCGGAAAGAGATCGCCAGGCTGATGTCAAAAATATTACGGGTCAAAATACTGGTGCTTTTGCTGTTCACCCATTCACTGGAGAGAAAATTCAGATTTGGATCGGTGATTATGTCCTTGCTTCATACGGAACAGGTGCTGTGATGGCTGTTCCTTGCGGAGATCAAAGAGATTGGGACTTTGCAACGCATTTTGGAATTGAGATTAAAAACATTTTTAAAGATAAGGACATTTCTGAAGGAGCATACGCTGAAAAAGATGCTGTTATTGCAAACTCTGACTTCTTAAACGATTTACCAGCGAAGAAAGCAATGAAATTGGCTATTTACGAAATCCAACAAAGAGGTTTCGGTAAAGGTCAAACGAATTATAGATTGAGAGATGCTGTTTTCTCAAGACAACGTTATTGGGGAGAGCCTTTCCCAGTTTTCTACAAAGATGAAATCCCTTATTTGGTAGAAGATAAAAACTTACCGATTACGCTTCCTGAGGTGGATAAATACTTACCGACAGAAGATGGTGAGCCACCATTGGCAAGAGCGGAAGATAGCGCGTGGAATCATTTTGAAGGAGATCGCATGGAGTTCAATACAATGCCTGGTTGGGCAGGGAGTTCTTGGTATTTCCTAAGATATATGGATCCAAAGAATGAAAATGAATTTGTTGCAAAAGACAAAGTAGAATACTGGCAAAATGTCGATTTATACATTGGTGGTTCTGAACACGCTACGGGTCACTTGTTGTACTCACGTTTTTGGACGAAATTCTTGAACGATTTAGGTCACATTCCTTTTGATGAGCCTTTCCAAAAAATGATCAATCAAGGGATGATTTTAGGACGTAGTAGTTTCGCTTATCGCGTGAATTATTCAATTTCTACCGCGGATAACTCTAAGGCAAAATTGATATCTGACGAAAAGATTAATTTACCTGCTGTTTATATTTCTAAGGGTAAATGGGACATACTTCGTAACTTCGAAGGGTCTATTGAAGAGTCTCCAATTTACAAATTGATTGTTGAAATAGCTCGCAAAGCATATGGAAGTTCAATTTCTGGGAGTTTTGAAGATATGTTAGTTTCATTAGATACTACAGTAACACCAATTCACGTTGACATTTCTTTTGTCGAAAACGATAAGTTAAATGTTGAGGCATTCAAGAACTGGAGAGCAGAATATGCAAATGCTGAATTCATTTTCGAGGAAGACGGAACCTATACCTGCGGTCACGAAGTGGAGAAGATGTCAAAATCTAAATTCAATGTGCAGACACCAGACGAGTTAGTGGAAAAATACGGAGCGGATACTTTACGTATGTATGAAATGTTCCTTGGTCCTTTAGAACAAAGTAAACCATGGGATACACAAGGGATCAGTGGTGTACATAACTTCTTGAAGAAATTGTGGAGGTTGTTCCAAATCAATGAGCAAGGAGAAGCAAACCTATCAGAAGGAGAACCAACAAAAGATAACTTAAAGACTTTACACAAGTTAATTAAGAAGATTACGGAAGATTTAGATCGTTTCTCATTCAATACAGGGGTGTCTGGGTTTATGATTGCTGTAAATGAATTGAGCGACCAGAAATGTAACAATAAGTCAATCTTAGCCGATTTAATTGTATTGCTTTCACCGTACGCGCCCCACATCTCTGAAGAGTTATGGACGAAGTTAGGAAATGAAGCAGGTACGTTGAGCGTAGCTCCAATTCCAGAATTTGTTGCAAGTCACTTGGTAGAGGCAAATCACAAGTACCCAGTTTCTTTCAATGGAAAAATGAGATTCTTATTGGAACTTCCAACAGCAATGAATCCGAAAGAGGTAGAGGCAGCTGTGTTAGCCAACGAGCAATCACAAAAGTACTTAGAAGGTAAAACACCTAAGAAAGTGATTGTAGTGCCTAAGAAGATTGTAAACGTGGTTCTTTAAGTAGAATCTATTAAATTACCTTAAGCGTAATTGTTCATTTGAACGGTTACGCTTTTTTTGTATGCTTATTTCTTCTGCTTCTTCTTTTGAGCTTTGATATACGCTTCATGCTCAGGAATAAATTTTCGGTCGATGTAATACTTAAGAATTCTTAGAAAATTTGCTTCAAAATCATCGTCATCAAAACCATTATCAATGGCTAATCCAAATTCAGCGTGATAATAATCAACAATTTTTCTTGTTCTGAAATCATAAATGACAACATATCCAGTAAGGTCTTTGGATTTCATTTGAAAAAATTCAGGTAGGATAACCATCCCTAATCCAGGGAAATTTACTTGATAATTTTGAATGTGCTTTTCTAGTTCTTCTATTGAAATTGAATATTGCGTTTCATCTGGTAAAATCCACTTTTCTGGAAACTGTTTCGCAGATATAGACCTCCCAAATTCAGGATAAAAAATTAGATTTCCGGGCTTAGACAACCAACCTTCAATTCTTCCTTGCTTTACAGCACTTTTATAGAACTTCATGTTTCCTTTGTCCCATGCATTTCTGCACTCAAAATCACGCCCCATATTTTTGGTGCTTGTGAATTTGCATAAACTATAGTCAACACCTAAAAATGCAAGTTTTGGCAGAGAGTAATCATTTTCATAAAACTCAATAGGAACAATTTCAGTCGGTTCTTTAAGGTTGGGGTTTAATGATATAACATCTTGCACACCAAAGAGGTGCCAATTATTTCCATTCATGATTGCATATTCACCTGGTTCAATTAATTGATCAAATGACAGTTCATAGATATCATCACTTATTTTATTGAATGTTAAGGGGATGATATTATTAAAGTTAACTGGATAATCTCCTTTATACGTGGCAGCTTTAACTTCATTTGAAATATAACGACGAGTTAATGCAGTTTCATAAGCACTTAACTCAAGTTTAGCCATTTTGAAGGTGGTATTTGGATCTATACCTTTTTCTGCCTTGTAATAAAGTTTGTAGTGACGCCCCTTTTTTAATTGAGTCGAAGAATATTGACCTGGAACATAATCGAATATAATGGATTTATAAAAGCCATACCCAATATGTGTAGAGGTGCTTTGCATGCTGTTTTGAATTTCAAGTTCTAAATTCGGTTGACCTGCTTCAACAACATAAACTTTGTTATAGAATTCAAAATTTAGTGCTCCATTTCGGTTCTGTTGAGATGTACTCGTTTCTTGAATCTTGCCATTTACTAAAGATTGAATTTCTGATTTTAGTTTGGCGGCTTCTGCGTAATTTTCACTATCCGCGGCAATTTTTAGCTTCTTTTTTAGTTCTATTATTGTTTTGATTTTATTCGCCTCTTGGTAGTTTTCACTTGCAGCCGCTTCAGATTTTAGTTGTTCTAATTCAATAAGCGACATTTGGGAGTAATCTTGAGCAAAAAAGAAATTGGCAATAAAAGTAAATAGTAAGACTAAAAATGAGTGAAGGATAGTTCTCATTGTTGGTTAATTTATAGTGATATGCAAATTTAATTGTTTTTTTAATTTATAGAAACAGAATGAATTTAAAGTATGGCACGTGCTTTGCTTTCTTACTACCACAAAACTCAATATCATGAAAAAGTACATTTATCTTATAGCAATGGTCGGGTTGTTCTTCGGAATGACGAGTTCAAGTTTAGTTTCTTACCCTACTGTGTCAAATTCTGCATTTAAAATTGGTGAGAAATTACGTTACCGTGTTACTTATGGTTTTATGGATGCTGGTGAAGCAGTCATGGCAGTGAAATCAACCTCTAAAAAAGGAAATAATCGCGCATTGTACCATTGTGTTGGTACTGGAAAAACCTTGGGAGGATTCAACGCTTTTTATAAAGTCAGAGATGTGTATGAGAGTTATATCGATCAAAAATCGATCATGCCATGGTTTTTTGAAAGAGACGTAAATGAAGGTGGTTATAAAATCAACCAAAGTTATGTGTTCAAGCAAAACCAATATAAAGTGAACAATGGTACAAAGGACTTCAAAGCTCCAATGGGTGTTCAGGATATGGTTTCGTCATTCTATAAAGCAAGAACGCTAAACTTCAATAACATGAAGGTTGGAAAAACATTCGAATTCAAATGTTTTATGGACGATGAGGTATACAATTTGAAAATCAAGTATGTAGGCGACGAAGAAATTAAAATTAGAAAAGGAAAATTCAAATGTCACAAGTTTATGCCGGTGGTACAAACAGGGAGATATTTTGAAAGTGAAGAAGACGTGCAGTTTTGGGTTACTGCAGATAAAAATAAAATCCCAGTATTAGTTAAGGCGAAAATACCGGTAGGCTCAGTTAAAATGCACCTTGTGGAATGGAGTGGTTTGAAGAATGAGTTGAGTAGCAAGATGTAATTTACTGCTTACCGATTAAGAAAGGGGACGATATTTAGTTCCCTTTTTTTTATGGCGTTTAAACGGGCTTTCCGCTGTATCTTTTTAACAAAAGGATGTCGCTACTATCCCTAACGCAGATTCTTTTGAATTCTTCGCTTACTTCGCTGAAAACTGATATTGCAACGTAAAATACCCACCAATCCCATCCGAAGGTAAAATACCCGGACCTGGATAACCCGTCGCTCTTCGTGTAAAGTACGAATTGTTGGTCAAGTTCGTAACGCCTAGTTCCAATCTGAAATGCTTTTTAAAGGAGTAGCTCGCAGAAAAATCTATTACAAAATACGCGGGAATCAATCCAATTACTGCATCTCCAGAAGGTTCTATGGAGTTAGAGGCATCAGAAAACTGTTCGGAGTTGTAAGATCCTTGAATTTGAAGGCTGAGTCCTTTGTGTCTGTATTTAATTCCCGACTTAAGGATGTAAGAACTTACGTATTCTACTTTCTTGTCTAGGAAGTTTGGTTCTTTTGAGGTAATGTAGTTCGCATCTATGTATGCCGCATTTAAAAACAAGGAAAGGAAATGTCTGGTTGAATCGTTGAATGCTTTCAAGAAATCAATTTCAGTAAATAACTCCACACCATAATTTTGAGCATCGCCAATATTCGTGCGTTCTTTCTTAATCGTTCCAGGTTTTGGGGCCAAACCAATTTTATCACCATAAAAGATGTAGAATCCGGCTAAATCATATATAATAAAGTCGTTAATCAATCCCCTTAGTCCAACTTCTGCCGTGTAGCCATGTTCGTCCTGAATTAAACTGTCAATGGTAATGTTTGGGTTATTGATTCGAATATCGGTAAAGTTAATGGCTCTATAGTTTTGAGTAAAATTACCGTAAACTGTGGATCGCTTCGCAATTTTGTATGCCGTTCCTGCTCCGAACAATGGAACCAATCGAGTCTTGGTGTTATTGTCATTGATTGAGTAGATCGCTAAGGTATCTTGATTCAATGGGTGAATGACGTATTGTTTGTAATAGCCTTTCGAACTACTTTCAATGTACTCGAAACGCCCACCGAAATTAACAGTCCATTTTTTACCTAAAAACAAGATGTTCTCTGCGAAGAAGGCCAAATTTTCTGAAGGGTAAGAAAATGCCGAGGCTTCTAAGTCGTCTTCATTTTGAAAAGTAAAATTAGCATCGCTTCCCCCTGTTGCTAAACCTTGATTAGCGGTAGAGTTTCCTTGGTAGTATCGTGCTCCAACTAAAAAGGCTCCTTTCAATTGAGTTTTGGAGGTGTCTTTTCTTAAATCGTATTTTTTTAAGAAACGGGCTTCAACTCCAGCATTCTGAAAGTCTCCTGCAATCATTTCACGAATCCCATTATCATCGGCTTGTGTAATTTTTCCCAAATACCCTAATGTCTGTCGTTTAGACAGCATCCCAAATGCGCGAATATTCAAGTGTGAACTTTTCCCAATCTCATGATCATAGTGCAATGCAAGAATATTCCAATTTACATTGAACCAATTTCGGTCTCGAACACTTTGCGTAGGATCTTCCTCAAATTGGGTGTCCGTTAATCCCCCAGCTTGTTGCGCAAGGTAATCCATGTGCGTGTATTCCAGTTTAATTTTCGCTTTTTCCGACAAGTGATAGCCTACTTGTGCGAACAATTGTTGTTGGTTGAACTTACTATTTTCTCTATACCCATCACCACGCTTGTATTGATAATAAGCTTGATAAAAAAAACGGTTGTGTGTTCCGGCAATACGGTTAAATGAAGCTAAGTAACCGTACATTCCAGCCGTGTTACGTGTTGTAAATTCAAAAGGAGAATCTGTCGGTGCTTCTTTAATGATGAAGTTCAACAATCCACCGAATTGTGTTCCGAATTGCAATGAAGCTGAACCTCGAATAATCTCAATTGACTTTAGTGCTTCCAAAGGTGGTGTATAGTAACTTTCAGGATAACCTAAGGCATCCGCACTAATGTCGTAACCATTTTGTCTTGTGTTGAAATTTGCGGCTCTATTCGGACTCAATCCACGTCCTCCAATTCCAAGTTGAATTCCCGAACCGTCACTTTCCCAAATATTCAACCCTGGTATTTTTGCAAAAATTTCACGTGGATTTGCTGAAGATTTAGCACCGCTAAGTTTCGATAGTTCAATAACCGCGTTTGTTCCAGTGTATATTTGAACTCCTTTTACAGGTGGCAAGAATCCGACATCAAAATCGGCCAAACGTTTACTGGTCACATTTGTTTCAGCAATTTCTTGAACTCTGGTTTGTAGAGTAACGCGAAGTTTTTCTTCGGTTAGTTGCGCTGTAGTAACAATGAGCAATGTTGTATCAAATCCGCTTGCGATGAATAGAATACTATCTTGGTGCTTGGCTGCTATTTTAAATTTTCCGTCTAAATCTGCGCGTGCATATTTCTTGTTGTTCAAATTTTGAACCTTCACCGATGGAATGCTTGTTTTGGAATCGTCCTGAATGATACCAGAAAGCGATTGTGCCTTTACTGCAAACGAAAGAACACCAATCCAGATAAAGAGTGATAATCGAATCATTTTTTGAAAGGTTCTATCCATGTTCTGTGATACAAATCGTAATTGAGTTTCGTGAGGTCGTGTTTTTTATCTACAAACAATTGAGATGGACGTCCATTTAAAGTCACGTAAATTTTTGCGCGAATTTCGGGATTTTCTATTAGAAATTTGTGATTTCCGTAATGAAGTGTCTTCCCATCATAAAAGTTCTTTAATATTTGGGCGTACTGAAGAATCATATCGGGCTGCGTCGCCATTTGATCTTCTTGAGTTTGCGTCAAGAAATCGCCATTATTTATTTCTGATTCGCGCCCTGTTTTTGGATCAACCATATAAAAGGTAGCATGACCTTCTTTGTGCATCAACATGACGCGCCAAGAAAAACGAAAACCTTCTTCATTCCAGAATAAATCGCCTGGGTACAAAAAATGTCTGAACGGAATCAATAATTGAACTGCCATGTAAACGCTCAAGATTGAAACAACAAAGGATCTTTTTTTACGTGAAGGATGTTTTTTAAAATTGGCATTGGATCTCCAGTTGGTATGACTTAAAAAATCCAAAATTCGTTCATGAAATGAAATAGAAAAGAAGATAAGTGTACTGAAAATCATGACCCATGGAAAAACACCAATGGGAAATAAATACCAAGTGACTAAATGAAAGAAAATTACAAAGAAATAAGCAAAAGGTCGGAACCGATTGGAAAGTAAAAAGAACACAATAAACAGATCATATATGCATCCTGTCCAACTGAAGATATAAGCCAGCCATTCTTCTTGCAATAGGGAACCAATCACAGGAATATTATGGTGTGCTTGCAACCAAATCTTTAAAGGTTGTGCTTGAAACAGCCAATCTGAGTTTAATTTTGCGATTCCGGCAAAGATGTAAACCATAGCCAGTTGAAATTTAATCAGGTTGATCGTCCATTGTTTGGTTGTAATCGCTTTGATTTTAGGCCAAATTTTAATGTCAATTGAGAAGTTTCTATTCGCTGGTAAAAACACCATGATTAGCGCCATTAGACTAACAAAATAGTAATGGTTTAAGTAATTCGATTTGTCGAGTAATTCGACATAGGTAAAACACAGAAAGAAGGTAAATGCAGAAACACGGTAAAACAAACCGAGTATAATAAATAGAGAAGAGATTAGGAGTAATAGGAAAGGTAGATAGATGAGGTCACCTTCAAAGGGTTTCACCCATTCAAATCCTAAATAGCCAAAATAATATTTGGGTGTAATATACAATTGTTCAATCCACCCCTTGCTAATAAAACGCAAGGTGCCTAGAAACATCAAAGCCCCAAAAATTATCCTAAAGACAATGAGAGGGGCTATTGAAATCTCTTTGAAGGGAGAAAAGAACTTACTTATATTAATCCCCATCGCTATCTTGATACGTAATCAGAACACCAAATGCAGAGGTCATATCCGTTTTGATATTGACAACTTGGCCTTCAATTAAGCTATATAATTCATTTAATCCAGAAACATTGGAGGACATTTCAGATTCAAGAGAATTATTAAATGTTCCAATCTTAACTATGATTGATCCGAATCGCGTATTGATTGATTCTGCTAAAGAGGAACGCTCGAGGTGAATTAGGTAATCATAAAAACCTTGACCTGAACTGGTGTTATCACCCAAGTAAACCATACGCAAGGCTAACATACTTTCTTTTAGCAATTCCAATGAAATTCCACTATGTCGTGCTTCAATGTATTCAGGTAATTGGATGTCCAAGCTTTGTTTTCCTAACGGAATTCCAAGTTTCGCATTCTTTGCTAATTCATAATCGCGGTTGAATTCATTTACTAATAATGAAAAAGCAGAAGTGGACTCCGTTCCAGTGGAAGAAATGAAAGACGATTTATAACTTGCCCATTGCGTATTCACAACAGTAAATTCTGTTTTAATTTTCTGAATAACCTCTAGTGCATATTGCATATAACTTGAACTCGTTGTAAAGTCACTCAATGCATTGCTGCGGTAGAACAAATAATCCAAAGCAGAAAAACCGATAGCGTCAACATTATCCACAGAACCAAGACTATATCCTCCATTGGCAATGTTAGAGTTAACTTGATTAGAATCTGTAGGATAAGTACCTGTCGATCCTTTAAAACCATTATCTCTCATTGGACCGAAATCAAATATCTTAACCGTTTGCCATTGCATGTATGCCGCTTTCCAATCTGCTCTAACAAGATCAAGGTTGGATTGATTTGGCGTAGATTGGAATAAAAGAAAGCTCGTTTCAAGTGCGTTCAAGTCCGCTTCAAATTCACTGAATGCAGGAGTTATGATGTTGTTGGCAACATTTGTCAACAATTCACTTTTGTTGAATTCCGGAGTTTCCTCCTCCTTGTCTTTTTTACAACTGAAACTTAAAAGCACCAATGCAATTAGACTGATATAAACGAAACTTGTTTTCATCCAATTCATATTCTAGTATTTTGCGTCGATAGCAGATTTAATAGCGTTGATGTCTGCTACGGACATGTTCCAAAAGTTTGTATCAAACATGGCCATCAATGCAGCATGCTCCGACACATCCATTCTACGCGTTTCTACTGGTGCATATCTCAAGTTCCAAGAGAAAGCATATGCCTCAGAAAGTACGTGTAAGAATTTAGCATTGTCGTTTCCAAAATAACCAATGGCATCTTCTAAATACGTCATTGCTTGGTAAGCAGAGATATCTTCCCATTCTGTGCGAATGGCAGCAATCGCAGCGTCTCTGTCCGACATTACATTGTTTGATATTGCAGCTCTACCATTTAAGAAATTCGTCATCATGTCAGCATTGGAATTAAGTGTTGCATCTTGAGCGTTACAATATTTCCCCCAAAAACTAGAAGGAATAGTCGCTGGAAAATCAACACTTACACCAAAGTAACCGAAAGCTTCATCATAATGATGCTCCATCAAAGTATAGTATTTGCCATTTGCAGGATCGACAGCTGTAGTATTGTCAACATCAATTTGAGCAGGGCTGAAATAGTTGTTAAGCGCTTGATTTAAAAATACAGCACCCATTAAACCTTTTTCAATTACTTGTACGTGTTCAACTCCATTGGCATCGAAAAGGTATGTACTTGTTCCCGAAGATAATGTTCCAGCTTGTCCATTCGATGCAGTAGTGGCAAAATCAGCACTTGCAACAGCAATATCATCCATGAATGATTCAAACAAAGATTGATCTGCAGTGAAACACTTATTTTTTAGTTGTTTTGTTGAAGTGAACGAAAAATTTCCGTTACCATTCCCGTTTTCATTTGAGAACATGTCTTTGATAGCCTGAGCGTCTAACATGGTAGAAGTTCCAGTTTTCATATAAACAACCATCTCTTCCAATTGACTTAAACGTTCAGTTTGACCTAAAAAGTCAACTGTTGAATTTCCATTTGCATCCGTAAAAACAAATGTAGAAGGAACGCTATAACCTATTCCGCCGTTATCGATGGTATAAGTACAACTTCCGTCATCTTTTTTTGCGTTTTCGTTATAATTTGTCGCGGTTGGATCGATACAACCTTCTTTCTTACAGGCAACTGTTGAAATTCCGATTAGAGAAATAAGTAAAAGTAGAGATGTTTTCATCTTATTTTTTTTAACTATTATTTTGTGGTACAAAAGAACAGTATTGAACAAGATTATACAATACCACAAAAAGGGTATTTAGAATCAATCCAAATAAAAACAAGGAGACATTCGAGGAGTTTTAGTTTAATTCGTTTGTTACTTGTGTAAAAAGAGAATCTGATTAATCATATATTTGTCCACGATTATTAAACGAACTATGTCAGATAAAAAATACAGTTTACCATACCGTCTATTGCATTGGGCAATAGCATTCTCAATGTTATTTATGTTGTTGACAATCTTTTTGAGATTGAATTGGATGAATAAAAACAATATGGCGGATATCATGACGGCCGGGTTAAATGAATTGAACATTTCAATAGGTGATGATGAGGCGATTTCCATTGCGAAGTCAATTAGACGTCCAATGTGGAGTTGGCATGTTTATATCGGATACGTTTTGGTTGGATTGTATGTATTACGCATGATTCTATTGATCAAAGAAGGTTGGAAATTCTCTTTTAAAGGAAAATTAAAGGAAAAAGTACAATCGTGGAGCTATGCTTTGTTCTATGTCTTATTGGCGTCTGCTTTAATCTCAGGGTTGATAATCGAGTTTGGACCGCGTGAGTACAAGCATACCACTGAAGAATTTCATGAATTATCGCTTTACTGGTTAATTGTATTTATTGTATTCCACTTTGTGGGACTAATCATCGCAGAGAAGTTCGATAATAAGGGAGTAGTGAACCAGATGATAACAGGAAGAGATAAGTAAGTTTTTGGGCGTTTAAACGGGCTATACGCTGTATCTTTTGTAAAGACAAAAGGATGCCGTTACTATCCCTAACGCAAGATTTAATTGAACATAAAAAAAGGGGACCGATGAGGTCCCCTTTTTTTATGTCTAATATTCTTAATCGTTCAGTTTCAATACTGCTAAAAACGCCTCTTGAGGAATTTCAACACGTCCAACTTGACGCATACGTTTCTTACCAGCTTTTTGTTTCTCAAGAAGTTTACGTTTACGCGAGATATCCCCACCATAACATTTTGCGGTAACATCTTTACGTAAAGCCTTAATTGTTTCACGGGCAATCACTTTTGCACCAATCGCGGCTTGAATTGGAATCTCGAATTGTTGTCTCGGGATCAACTCTTTCAATTTAACACAAATACGTTTTCCTAAATCGTAAGCATTACTTCTGTGAACCAAAGCAGAAAGTGCATCAACAACCTCACCATTCAACATCAAATCCATACGAATCAAATCTGATGGTTTATACCCAATTGGATGATAATCAAAAGAAGCGTAACCTCTAGAAACCGTTTTCAATCGATCATAAAAATCGAATACGATCTCACCCATCGGCATTTCAAAAGACAATTCAACACGATCTTGTGTTAAATACACCTGGTTGGTCAATTCACCACGCTTCTCAATACATAAAGTCATAATTTGTCCTACATACTCAGATTTGGTAATGACTTGAGCTTTAATATATGGTTCTTCAATTCTGTCCATTCCCGCAGGATCTGGAAGTTCAGAAGGGTTGTTTACAGTTTTCTCAACGTCCGGAGTCTTTTTCATGTACGCCTTGTAGGAAACGTTAGGTACGGTTGTAATCACCGTCATATTGAACTCACGCTCTAAACGTTCTTGGATGATCTCCATGTGCAACATGCCTAAGAATCCACAACGGAAACCAAAACCAAGAGCTGCAGAAGACTCTGCTTCGAAAACCAATGAAGAATCATTCAATTGAAGTTTTTCCATTGAATACCTTAACTCTTCGTAATCTTCTGTGTCTACAGGATAAATTCCGGCAAATACCATTGGTTTAACATCCTCAAAACCTTGAATAACTTCAGTTGTTGGGTTGTCTAAAGTAGTAATGGTATCACCAACTTTAACTTCGGATGCCTTTTTAATACCAGAAATGATGTATCCAACGTCACCAGCTTTAACTTCTTTGCGCGGAGAAAGGTCCATTTTCAAAATACCAACCTCTTCAGCGTTGTAAGATTTCCCTGTATTTAAGAATTTGATTTTATCTCCTTTGCGAATCACCCCATTTTTTACTCGGTAATAGGCAATAATTCCTCTAAAAGAATTAAACACAGAATCAAAAATCATGGCTTGTAAAGGCTCTTCCTCATTTCCTTTTGGTGCAGGAATACGTTCAATGACCGCTTTAAGAATATCTTCAACTCCTAACCCCGTTTTTCCTGAAGCAGGAATAACCTCACTTGGATCGCAACCGATTAATTCCACAATTTGATCTGTTACTTCCTCTGGCTGAGCACCAGGTAAGTCCATTTTATTCAAAATTGGAATAATTTCTAAGTCATGCTCTAGAGCCAAATATAAATTCGAAATGGTTTGTGCTTCAATACCTTGAGATGCATCAACAATCAAAAGAGCTCCTTCACATGCAGCAATTGATCTCGAAACTTCGTAAGAAAAATCTACGTGACCGGGAGTGTCAATTAGGTTCAATACATATTCTTCACCGTCAAGCTTATAATTCATTTGAATCGCATGACTTTTAATTGTGATACCACGTTCACGTTCAAGATCCATATCATCCAAGGCTTGATTCTGCATTTCTCTGTCAGAAATTGTCCCTGTTGTCTGTAATAAGCGATCTGCGAGTGTACTTTTCCCGTGATCAATATGTGCAATAATGCAAAAATTTCGAATATTCTTCATACTTGTATCGTAACGACTAGTTGCCGTAGCTTGCAAAAATACACCAAAATTATGAATTGCAGGAGGGTAGGGGTATAAAACATTGAACGGGAAAGACTGGCATCCTTCCCGTTCAAAACCTAAACTACTACTACTTATGAAAACTAACTTCTACTTAGTTGATTTGTTACATTCAAATTGTATGCCAACTTTTCTGTAATTTCTCAACCAGTGTCGTTATATATAATACGGTTGAAACTCTAAAATATTACACCCAACCTCATTTTTTAACATATTTTTTCAATTGAAAGTCAGCTAGATAGCGTGTGGATATACTGTGCAAGCATTGTAAATGCTTGGTTTACAGAAAGAATTACTTGTTGTATGAATTTGTTTTATTTTTTCTTAAACAATCTCCATTTTTCGCAATAAGAAGGAAGCATTCATATTTTGGCAAATACCATCTTTCATTTTATAATCAAAGAAAAGTTCGTCATCGATGATTTGCGCATCGAAATAGTGATTTTTAATCTCTGGCAGCTTTTTAGATAACTCGCATAAACTTAAATCGTGCGTAGCTATTAAACCTGTGGATTTACTTGAAACTAATTTTTCTACAAATTTTTGCGATCCTTCCGCCTTGTCTTTACTGTTTGTTCCCTTCAGAATCTCGTCAAGA
>Ga0193954_1000702_pt1 | contig 18818 bp, 15 predicted proteins | sample BB_5_MG_FD_140340 | JGI IMG/M metagenome (GOLD analysis project Ga0193954, IMG submission 140340) | Microbial mat bacterial communities from the Broadkill River, Lewes, Delaware, United States - BB_5_MG | ecosystem: Environmental > Aquatic > Freshwater > River > Microbial mats | place: USA...
ACATCATTGGCCTTTGCTATTGCCGTTAACTGATCTAAAAACGACGCTGAATACATGCGCATTCCTGCAGCCCCTTGCACCAATGGTTCCACAATCATCCCGGCAAACTCTCCTGTTTCAAACAACGCCTTTGTGCGAGCTAGAATTGCATCTTCGTTGTTTCCATCTGGAAAATCGATGTAATCCACATCGAAAAAGAACGGTTCAAAAGGTGCGTTAAAGTACCCACGCTGTCCAACCGACATTGCACCGAATGTATCACCGTGATACGAGCCGTGCATAGCCAAAAAGCGCTGTTTTTTCTCGTTCTTATTGTGCCAATATTGAACAATCATCTTCAAGGCAATCTCTACCGATGTAGATCCGTTATCCGAAAAGAACACCTTTTCTAGACCTGGTGGTGTCAATTGCGTAATGCGTTCTGCTAGTTCTACCGCTTTAGGATGTGTCACTCCAGCAAATACAATATGATCAATCTGATTGAACTGCTCCATCATTGCGTTTCCGATGTGCGCATTTGCATGACCGTGGACATTTACCCACCACGATGAATTTGCATCTATATAATCCTTGCCCGAAGCATCGTACAACCTTACGCCTTCTGCTTTAACTATTTCAATTGGTTCTTCTGCTGTAAAATGCTGCGTGAATGGATGCCACACATGTTTTTTATCTTTCTCTATGATTGAACTCATAACTGGGGTCTAATCTTTTCTGCTTGCTCCGCGATAAATGATTTATCTAATTGCACTGCCATTGGAATTCGCGCAATCATCTTTAATCCGGTGTGTTTCAATATGATTGATTCCGTAGCTCGATTTTCATCGCCAACAAAAATAAACCCTGCAATCTCAATGCCTTTCAATTTCAACACTTCCGCCGTTAGAAGACTGTGGTTGATACTTCCTAAATAATGACGAGAAACAATAATTGTTGGAAGGTTCCATGCAGCGATTGCATCCGCAAAGGTTAAACCATCACTGTTTAATGGCACCATTAATCCCCCTGCACCTTCAACAATGAAATTTGATTCTACCTGAGGTAAGGTTAAATCAGACAATTCAATTTTCACCCCATCGATCTCTGCTGCAGCATGCGGCGACATTGGTTCTGTTAAACGAAATGCCTCTTCAAGCACAGTTACATTAGATGTGTAACTAGAAACTTTTATCGAATCTGAGTTATCAAGATCGCCCGCTTGAACTGGTTTCCAATAGGTAGCTTTTAATGCCTCTGCAACAATTGAACTTACAACTGTTTTACCGACATCTGTGCCGATACCTGTGATTGCATATTGCTTTGACATCTATCTCAATTGCGCGTTCAACTTCATCTCTAACTGACCACGGATTTTATCCATCACCGCATCAACTTGTTGATCCTTCAACGTTTTTTCTGCGTCTTGGAATTTAAACGAAACAGCATATGATTTTTTCCCTTCTTCTAGGTTCTTTCCTTCATACACATCAAACAATCCAACTTCTTGTAAAATTTTACGATCACAGTTTTTTGCAATCTCTTCAATCTCAGAGAAGTTTACTTTGGAATCTAGTAATAAAGAGAAATCTCTACGTACAGCAAAGGTCTTCGGCAACTCCGTGAATTTAATCTTCGTGAATTTCAAACTATCCAAAATCGCATCCCAATCCAAGTCTGCGATAAACACATCATTCTTGACTCCGAAATGCTTCTTCATTTGGTTTGAAGCCCATCCAATTTCACCTACCTTATTCTTTAAAACATACAAAGAAACCCCATCTTGCAACAACGAATTTTTCAATGCTTTTTCTTTCATCATACCATCCATTCCTAGACGTTTGAAAATTGCCAAAGCTGTTCCCTTAATTGTATAATACGTATTTTTTTCTTTCGTTGAATTCCAACTTTCTTGCTCTTTACGACCCGTCAATGCCACAACCAGACGTTTGTTTTCTTTGTACTCCGAATCGAACTTGTGATACGTTTTACCGTATTCATATAATTTCAAATCAGAATTTTGACGATTTTGATTGTGTGCCACCATTTCCATCACGTTAAATAATAACGATTGGCGCATCACATCTAAATCTTGACTCAAAGGATTTAACATTTCCACATTTCGCTCTGCACGAACCACTTCTCCTCCAAGCTTCACAGAATACTCAGACTTAGTCAATGAATTATTCAACGCTTCAGAAAACCCCATTCCCACCAACATTTCAGAAATTACATTTTGTATTTTCTCAACATCAGGTTTAACAAAACGAGTAATTGAAGAATTCAATTTTTCTGGAATTGGCACATTATTGAATCCGTAAATTCGAAGTACTTCTTCTACTACATCCGCTTCACGCGTAACATCTACACGGTATGCAGGAATTTCCAACTCGGCTGTTGAGCCATTCGTTGAAACAATCTTTATATCTAAATTCTCAAGAATACTATTGACCATTTCAGTCGAAAGATTGTCCCCGATTAATTTATTACAACGTTCATAATCAAATGAAACGATTTTATTTTCGATTGGTTTTGGATTTGTATCCACGACATCCATACTTACTTTACCTCCAGCAACTTGCTGAATCAAAAGTGTTGCACGTTTTAACGCATAATCCGTTAAATTCGGATCAACTCCACGTTCAAAACGGAAAGAAGCATCTGTATTTAACGCAAACATTTTGGCTGTTTTACGCACAGACACCGGATTAAAATAAGCAGACTCCAAAAAGACATCTGTTGTTTCATTCTTAATTCCAGAATCGGCTCCACCTAAAACACCTGCAATACACAGGTTATCCGAACCATTCGTAATCATTAAGTTTGATTTTGCCAATTTACGGTCAACCTCATCCAATGTTTTAAACACCTGTCCTTCTTCAGCCAATTTCACTACAACTTTTCCATTCAGTTTTGCTGCATCGAATGCATGTAATGGCGTCCCCAATTCATGCATTACGTAATTCGTTACATCAACGACATTGTTGATAGGAGAAAGTCCGATTGATCTTAAGCTTTTTTGCAACCAAGCAGGTGAAGCTTCCACTTTAACGCCGGAAATTGTAACCCCCATGTAACGAGGACAAACATCCTCTGCCTCCACAGAAACCGCAATTTTCAACTCATTATTATCGACTTTAAAATCATCGACAGCAGGAATATTCAAACTTAGTCCAGCTTTATTGTGCACATTTAAGTATGCTACTAAATCACGTGCCACACCGATATGTCCCATTGCATCCGAACGATTTGGCGTCAAACCGATTTCAATTTCGTAATCATCCTCCAAATCAAAATAGGTAGCTGCTGGAGTTCCAACAACTGCTGAAGCATCCAATTCCAGGATACCATCATGACCTTTTCCAAGGCCAAGTTCATCTTCGGCACAAAGCATCCCAAAAGATTCAACTCCTCTGATTTTAGATTTCTTGATTTTAAAAGCCTCTTCAGGATTAGGCCATAGTGTACAACCTACCGTTGCAACAATCACTTTAATTCCAGGACGCACATTCGTTGCTCCACAAACTATTTGAAGTGGTTCACCACCAACAGAGACTGTTGTCACTTTTAATCTATCCGCATCTGGATGTTGTTCTGTGGTTAAAACTTCCCCCACAAAAACACCTTCTAATCCACCTTTAACAGCTTCAATTTTATGAAGTCCTTCAACTTCCAATCCTGTGTCTGTTAAAATTTCACCCATCTCAACTGGAGACAGATTTGTATCTACATATTGTTTTAACCAATTGTATGAAACCTTCATGCTCTACTTTTTTTCTTGTAGCTTAAACTTTATTCTATAATAAGCTCCGTTTTCATTGAAAAATTCAAATTCACCATCCAATTGATCGACCAATGCCTGAATCAATTCGATGCCCAATGAATCCTTCTCACTTCTTTCTTCCTCAAAATCAAAGCCTTTGCCATTATCACCGATATACAGTTGATAATTTAAGTCATCAATTTTCTTCAAATCTACCTTAATAATTCCATTTGAATTGGGTTCAAAGCCATGTTTTAATGAATTTGAAATAATTTCATTTGTCAAAAGCCCCAAAGGAACCAAGGTATCAATACCTAGATTTTCTACTTCCACTGAAAGATTTGCCTGAACCTCTTGACCCAATTTATACGCATCAATCAAATCAGTTATTAGCGTTTTGAAATAATTATTTAAATCTACTCGAGCTAAATCCTTGCTTTTATATAACGATTCATGCACCAATGCCATGGAAGAAACGCGTTGTTCAAACTCCATTAGAAGCAAACTTGTTCGTTTATCGTTGACGGAAGAATTTTGAAGTCGAATTAAACTCTTTATAATTTGTAGGTTATTCTTAACACGATGATGGACCTCTTTTAGAAGGACTTCTTTTTCATCGTTACTAACCATTGTTTTGCGTAATTGTTCATTGGTCTTTACTAGCTCCCTACTTTTCGCCTTGAATGCTTTTTGCTTGTAGAAGAACAATGCTGTAGTTAAAATCAAAACGACGGTTAATATTACCAATGAAAGAATCAATTGATGGAACAATTTCTCACTTTTTTCCAGTTGTACCTTTTGCGATTCCAGTGTGGCATTTTCCGCAGAGAGCTCCGAAATTTCCAATTTATGCTCTTTGCTCTTATACTGCGCCATTAAAGAGGCATTCAAGATTTTCTGTTCCTTTTCATCCAGGGTATCCAGTTCGGCATAAACCGTAGTTAGGTACAGGTACGCCTTTTTATAATCACCACGCTTGGACTCAAATTCACTTCGATTGATCAAGCTTTTTCGAACCACTTCGCGCTGTTGGTACTTCTTTCCTAATTGTTCTGCCAAATTCGAGTAATAAACAAATTTGGTTTCATTCCCTCCTATTAAATAGATATCCGCATAATTAAGATAAGTAGATGCAAGTGATGCATAATCTTCCGTCTCTAATTTCAATTTTTCTGACTTCTTCAAATAAGCCAAGGCCTGTTCCAAATCACCTTTATCCGTATAAACAAGACCAATATTGTTGTACGTATAACTCAACTGTCTGTTGTTATCCGTCTTTTTTCTCAGTTCAATCGTTAACAAATAATGTTTCAAAGCATTATCCAAATCTCCTTGCAAACGTTGTACATTTCCCAAATTGTTATAAACGTTAGCCAGGCCGAATTCATCACCATCTATTTCATAGATTTCTTTCGCTCGAGTGTAATATTCAATCGCATCTTTATAATTCCCTTGATTCTTTAAAACGATTCCAATATTCACTGAAGCCGCAGCAAGCTCATTCGGCAACCCATTTAAACGTGCAAGCTCGTGAGCATCATAATACATGGGCAAAGCATGAGCATAATTCCCGATATTCTTATGAATTTTCCCTTGTCGACTCAGCGATTCGATCTGCCCCTCAACATCATTTATTTCCTCGTAAATCTCGAATGCTTTTTTAAATGAAATGAGTGCATCCTCATATAAAAGAAAATAATTCGCATACTTTCCTCGAGTTATATAAGCATCTGCCGCTTTCTTTTTATGACTATTTCTTTCCCACAGAGCGATTTTCTTATTCATGTAAACGAGCGTTGAGTCTCCTTGCTTAGCCTTGAAGTACACGCGACCAAATGAAGAATACAACTTCGATTCCATTTCAAGCGAATATCCCTTCGCTAATCTCAACCCTTGATTTAAATACCCGAGCGCCTCACTCTTCTTTTGATCACATTCGCCCAACTGTCCATAAAGTTCAATCTTTTGCAATTTCGAATCAGCCTTTTGCAACAAGGCTTTTAAGCTGTCAATTTTGGCAGTTTGCGCCAATGACAAGCTTGTCAAAAGAACACTTAAAAATATGGTTAGAACTCTAAAAATCATTGAATTGCAAAGGTACCATTTTTTAGCTAAATAAGGAAAGATTAACCATGCAACAAAGGATGTTCATTCACTTGATTACTAATTTGTTAATTGAGCCTTTATTCCTTGAAACAACGATCTATTTTTACGATTTTTACAAAAAAGTAATTATGAAACTCATTCTCTCTGCAATCATACTGTTGTTTGCATTTTACATCAACGCGCAAGAGACAAGCACTCTAAGTGGGTATGTGAATGATGGTAGAACGGGCGAAACGGTCATTGGTGCCAAAGTTTACATACCAGAAATTCGTAAAGGAACCATCACAAACAATTACGGATTCTATTCACTAACCGTTCCAAAAGGCACGTATCTTGTGGAATTTAGAGTTGGGGGAATGGAAACGGAAACCAAAACCATCGACCTTTCTGAAGATGTTCGTTTAGATAAAGAAGTTGGCTCAAACCTTCAAGACATTGAGGAAGTTGTAGTTAGTGCCACTGCAGAAGATAATGTGAAAAGCACCAAAATTGGTCAACTTGAATTGGACATTGACGAAATCAAAACGCTTCCTGCATTCATGGGAGAGGTGGACATCATCAAAACCATTCAACTACTCCCTGGAGTTTCATCCGCTGCTGAAGGTGGACAAGGTTTCTATGTTCGTGGTGGTGGTCCGGATCAAAATTTAGTTTTATTGGACGAAGCGGTAGTGTACAATGCTGCGCACTTATTCGGTTTCTTCTCTGTATTCAATGCAGATGCCGTCAAAGGTGTTAACCTCATCAAAGGAGGAATGCCCGCCAATTTCGGAGGAAGAATGTCGTCTGTGCTCGAGGTGAATATGAACGAAGGAAACAAAAAGAAGTTTGGTGTAAAAGGCGGAATTGGAGCCATATCTTCGCGCCTTACCATTCAAGGTCCTTTGAAAAAAGACAAAGGTTCTTTCATAGTTTCGGGACGTAGAACTTATTTGGATGTGATTATGAAAGCAGCCATCCCAAAATCATCGCCTTTTGCAGGTTCCAGCTACTACTTCTACGATTTCAACCTAAAAATGAACTATGAACTAACGAAAAAGGATAAAATCTTTTTAAGTGGTTACTACGGAAAAGACGAGTTCAGCTTCGGTAATTTAGACGATAATTTCCAAGTCGACATGCCATGGGGAAATGCAATTGCTGCCCTACGTTGGAATCATATTTTCTCAAGTAAACTCTTCATGAACGTGACCGGTACATTTACCGATTACAACTTCAGCTTCGGTTCTTCACAAGATGAATTTCGCTTCTCATTGAGTTCAGGTATTCGCGATTACGGAGCAAAAATGGACTTTACCTACTTCCCGAATTCGAGGCACAAAGTGAAATTTGGATTGGATTACATTTATCACACGTTTACCCCTGTGAGTGTATCAGCTGAGAACGACGATACTGTTTTCGATACTGGAATTGCACAAAAATTATACAGTCACGAATCTGCCGCTTACCTCTTAGACGAATTTGATATCAATGAAAGTTTACGAATTAACGCAGGATTGAGATACAGCACCTTTCAGCACGTCGGACCTTTCACACGCTATGTCAATGGCGATATCAGCACACCAGATTCTACCATAGAATACGGTAAGCGAGAAATCATTCAATTTTACCACGGATTAGAACCGCGTGTATCCTTGCGTTGGTTATTGCCAGATCGAAGTTCAATCAAAGCAGGCTATTCATACAATTACCAATATGTGCATTTAACATCGTTGAGTGCGGTTTCATTGCCCACCGACATTTGGTACCCAACAACAGACAAAGCGAAACCTCAAAAAGGATGGCAAGCATCGATTGGATACTTCCGAAACTTTCTACAGAATAAAATTGAAACCTCTGTGGAAGTATACTACAAAGCCATGGACAACCTCATCGAATATCGTGAAGGTGCTCTCCCAAGCGATAACATTCAAGACAATACGGATAATTTACTTGTATTTGGAAATGGGTGGAGTTATGGTGCCGAGTTCTTCATTAAAAAACGCGTAGGGAAATTTACCGGATGGGTTGGCTATACGTGGAGCAAAACAGAACGCCAGTTTGAAGACCTCAATGACGGTGCACCTTTTGCCGCAAAATACGACCGCCGACACGATTTATCACTCGTTGCTAGTTATAAAATAAATAAGCGCTGGGTCATCAGTAGTGCTTTCATTTATGCTACAGGAAACACATTGACACTTCCAACTTCTTGGTATGTTCAAAACCAAGATCTATTGTTTAATTATGGCAAGCGAAACTCAACCCGCATGGCTCCCTATCACCGACTAGATATTTCCGCTACGTGGTATGGAAAAGAATACAAAGACAAGGTTGATGTTGAAACTGGTGAAATCATCCAAGTGAAAAAGAAACTACGAACAAACGTGGCCATTTCTGTGTACAACGTGTACAATAGAGCAAACCCATATTTCTTGTATGTAGACAATGACGGCGACTTTTTAGCCGGAGATTTTGAAATTAAAGTAAAACAAGTCACGCTATTTCCAATCATCCCAAGTGTAACTTGGAATTTTGAATTTTAATTATGAAGCAAACAGTATACATCTTCCTTAGTGCGTTCATGATCCTTTCTTCATGCACCAAAGAAATTGAAATAGACATTCCTGGATACGAAGAACAAATTGTCATAGACGGACGAATTGAAACCGATCAACCTCCATTCGTATTGATTTCAAAATCAAAAAACATTTATGCCCCAACCGATCTAGATGCATTCCTCAATGGATTTGTCTCCGGAGCAACCGTAACTGTTTCAGATGGAACAACTACTGTAGTGCTCGATGAAATGTGCTCAGACAACCTTCCTCCAGGAAGCGAACCGATTGTTGCAGGTTTACTCGGTGTGCCTGAAAGCGAATTGAGCAACTATCACATTTGCGGATACACCTCATTGAATCCTGCCATATTCGGACAAGTTGGAAAAACGTATACATTAACTGTGGAAGTGGAAGGACAAACATTCACCTCAGAAACAAGCATTGTTACCCCAACAACACTCAACAATTTGTTTTGGCAGCCAGATGGTGACCTTACCGATTATGGATATGCATGGGCAACGCTAGCAGATATTGGTGGACAGTTTGATGCGTATAAATGGGAAGTAAAACGTATTAATCAAGATGCCAATGGCGACCCACTAGACGCCAACTTTGTAGAACCATTCAGTCCGGTGTTTAACGACGATTTCTTTGATGGCCTGACTTTTGATTTCTTCTATGACAATCCACAAGGATATGAAGACGGTGTACTCGATGAAGTTGCCGGTTTATACCCAATTGGAGACACATTAGTGATTAAATTTTCAAAAATGGACGAAGCAGTTTATGAATTTATGGAGAAAAAATACACGCAATTGGCTACCGCAGGAAACCCATTTGCAACCCCAACGAACATCCCTTCCAACATCAAGGGCGGCGCATTAGGCGTTTGGGCAGGATACGCTCCAACATTCGATACACTCATTTGTCAACCGTAATTGTAAGACACAAACATTAATTTCGTCTAAAGAACATGAAAATACTCGCACTCATATTTACGCTTATCGCATTTACTGGCCTCGGTCAATCGGAGGAATACAAAAAAATGCTCAAGGAATACTACAACGATTTCCCAACCATTTCCCCTGCAGATGCAAAAAGAAAGCTGAATACCAAAGGCGTTTACTTTCTTGATGCTCGACCGAAAGCAGAATTTAACGTCAGTCATTTACAAAAAGCAGTGCAAGTAGGATACGACGATTTCGATGTGAATGCCGTGCGCTTCATTCCGAAAGACGCAGAAATAATTGTGTATTGCAGCATCGGTGCTCGCAGCCAAACGGTAGGAGAAAAACTGAAAAAAGCAGGATATACCAATGTAAAGAACCTGTACGGTGGCTTGTTTCATTGGATCAACATCAATTACCCGCTAGTCGATTCAAAAGGAAAAACAACCACAAAAATCCACGGCTATTCAAAAGAATGGGGAAAGTGGATAAAAAACGGTAGCGTCGTCTACTAAAAACAAACGCATGTCTGAAAATTTAATCATTGTTTTCGCAAAGAACATTGTTCTTGGGAAAGTAAAAACACGCCTAGCAAAAACAGTAGGCGATAATGCCGCATTTGAAGTCTACAAACACTTGTTCGACACTACACAACGCGAATCCTTAAAAGCAAGCAATTGCGACTTACACGTTTACTTTTCAGACGTAGTGATTCAATCGGCATGGCCCAACACAGAGAAATTTGTACAACAAGGAACCGACTTGGGAGAGCGCATGTTCAATGCCTTTGAAGCCGGATTTTCGAAAGGATATAAACGCATCATTGGCGTAGGATCAGACCTGCCAGATTTAACAGCCAGCATCATGGAAGCAGGATTGACCGCACTGGAAACACACGACACCGTATTTGGTCCCTCAGAAGACGGCGGATACTACCTCATCGGAATGCGCCAATCGACCCCGTGTATTTTTCAAAACAAACCGTGGAGCACAGATCAACTGCTAAACATCACACGTTCAGAATTGACAGAAAACGGAATAAGCACAGCCATATTGGAAACACTAAACGACGTAGATGATATCGACGACTTAAAAGCATCCTCCATCGCAAACGAATTCAGTCATTTGTTCTAAGGCATAGAATTCTTTTATAACTTTACCTTTCTATCCTTTAATAACATAATCACGTTTATTCTATTAATGAAAAAACAGATTTTCGTCATATTAAGCCTACTGATTTCAATTAACGCTGTTGCCCAAATTCAGAATAATGACGCGATCTATTTCTTTGATTTTAAATTAGGGGGTGCTTATACCAATGGAATCTCACCTCCCAATTCGGAAAACCTCAATACAACCCCAAGGGGCGGTTTAAAGTTAAACGTAACCGTTGGCCGAAAACTATTTAATCGCTTTAACGCTTCAATTGGATTAAAACGTCAAGTTTACTCTTTTGACACCCAGCCATTCTTACATTCAGTCAGCATACAAGGAGAAAGTGGATCCTACGAATCCTATGCGAACTATCCATCTAAATATCGGTATACGAAAAAGATGATTAGTTTACCTATTTCATTTGAATACCGAGACAATCAAAAGAAATTTACACCGTACGCAGGATTGTCAATTGAACCGATTCTCTATTCCAACGCTTACCGAAATAGGATTGTCATTCATTCAAACGAACTGATAAACAGAGAACAGACTGACCAGCACCATGGAAACATCACTTTCGGTTTAAGCACTGGAATCGCATTAAACCTACCAAGTCTTTCTCTCAGCTTTGGAGTTTACGGAGATTATGAGGCTATTATAATCAATGAATCTCAGAATCGGCATCAAACCTTTACGTTAGGCTTAGAATTCGGTATTAGAAAACCATTCATCAAAGAACCTTTTAGAAAACCACTTTTTGTCAAAAATGGCTACAAATATTATATATCAAATGACGAGGTAGTAAAATACGCGATTGATTCAGTGTACTCAAATAAACGACATCATATCTATGAAGAAGCTTTCGGTGGCGGTTCTGGTTCCAGTTCCATTCCATTTTCTACAAATTATGAATACACCCTGATTGACAGGTCTAAATTCAATCTAAATTTAAGAGCAGGAATAACAATTTCAAATGTTACTAGCTATGGATGGGGTGTGTTTGGAATTCCGTTGGGCGTCAAATTGTTTTATGGCAAGCGAAATCAAATTGGCTTTGTAACAGGATACACCATTGCTCCAACTAAATCAGATAAATCTCTGTTCGACTATTATCACATTGGTATCGAATATCGATTTATTACCAAGAGACAAATCGTAATTGGTATTTCTGGAAACAAACTATTTGAACCAACTCCCGGCTGGACAAGATATATGCTTGGCTTCACCTTAGGATATCGATTTTGATTAAAGCGCTCATTATCATTTGTTCTAAATAAACTGCACTTTCTTTTGGGCGTTTAAACGGGCTATCCACTAAATCTTTTTAGCTAAAAAGTATACCGCTCCTATCCCTAACGCGGGTTTGTTTCAAGTAACACGTTCCATTTTAGTGATAAAAAAAACGTAACCTATCTAATTGTGTACGTTAACATACCAACTAAACAGAACTACGATGAAACAACTTATAATATCACTCCTATTTCTTGCCTTTGGATTTTTGACATTCGGACAAACAAGCAATGTTGACATCAAGGCAACACAAAAAACATTGGCAAAAATCAATGACACCCTTTACGCTTCAAAGTATGAAGTTACCAATCAACAGTACAAAACCTTTTTGAACTTTTTGAAGCAGAACAATCAAACAGAGAAATACGCAGCAGCTCAAATTGACACTGCGCAGTGGACAAGCACGTTTGCATATAATAAACCTTACGTAGAATATTACCATTCACATCCTGCCTATGAAAACTATCCTGTGGTTAACATTAGTTACGAAGGCGCTACCCTATTTTGTGAATGGTTGACAGAACAATACAACAATAACGATAAGAGAAAATATCAAAAAGTCGAGTTTCGTTTGCCTACAGAAACAGAATGGACCACAGCCGCAAAAGGCGGTAACATAACAGCCATATATCCGTGGGAAGGTTCAAATTTAAAATCGAAGAAAGGATTATATCGTTGCAACTTCACCCGATCAAAAGAAGACTACAAAGGAGTGGCAGGCACGTTAAACGACAATGCAGATGTTACGGCGCCATCAAAATCTTATTGGCCAAATACGTTTGGACTTTACAACATGAGTGGAAATGTAGCCGAAATGTTATTGGAAACAGGAACAACAAAAGGCGGCAGTTGGCAAGACAGCTCTGAAGCCATGAAAATAGAAAGTCAAGGCAAGCACGCGCGGTTCAATACACCACAACCAGCCATCGGATTCCGGTTTTTCATGGAAATCATTGAAAAATAAAACTACGCAATCTAACCTGCACAACGATGGGGACACTCCATCAAATCTACTGAATTACAAACCGATACAATTGTTGCAACAAATACCGAAACAATTCAGGTATTTATACCCAGAAAATCGAAAGAAAGAATGCTTATCTTGGGAAAGTTATATGCCATTGCATGAACGATTTAAGTAATTGTAAGCGATTACAAGCGTTTATTAATGGTGTATATTGATTAGTTAGCATTAATTATGAAGTACCTAATCTGCACTTTTTTTATATTCATAAGTAATTATATCATTTGCCAAGTAAATGTAGATTCGATTAAGTTGTATTTACTTCAATCTGACAATTATTATAAAGTTGAAACAACTAATATTACTCAAGGATTTAAAAGATATTCTAATAAAAACGATCTAGAATCTTTCGACATTTGTATCGACTCCTTGAATAATTTAAATGAGTATATTAATGTTTCGGTAATTCATAAGGTTTTTGATTCAAATGGAAGGTTATTAAAACGTATTGGATATGATCGGAAAGGAGGTTATGCACTTTATGACTTTAGTCCAATTCTAATCAAGAGCTATCAGAGGGATACAATAATTGAAGAATACTATAATAGCAAAGAAGAGCAGACAAGTAAGAAAACGACAATATTAGACAGCCTAAAACGAGAAATAGAGGTAATTTGGTATAAGGAAGGAAATATGTTCGAATCCCGAACTAAATATGAATATTCTGATGCCAATAACCGCCTTTATATTAAGTATATTTCTGAAAACGGAAATTTAAATCCGAACAGTTATGGAGTATCAATTTTATTAAAGCAGTTTGACAGCAAAAATTCAGAAAATGTAATTGAAGAATGGTTTTATGATTCGAAAATGAAACTTGTTGACGCTGATCATAATAACCTTATACCTGAAAATAATAGTTTAAAATACGCTCATATAAAAACAGTTGTCGAAGAGGGAATTACTTATAAATACTTTTACAATTCCAACGGGGATTTAATTTGTGAAAGTGACGGACTTTTTATTTCCAATTAAATAAGCTAATGCTAACATCACCTACACCCCACTGCTTAAATCTCGCTTCGAATGATAAATCATTCGTAAACACTCGCGAGTTCTCTCAAATACGTTTATATTTAAATCTTAGCAGCGTTGCATAGCTGCAGAACGTTAGGCGCAATTAAGCCAACAATAAAAACCACTATGAAAAAGAAAATCAAAAAACCAATTCAATACGGCGAATGGACGCCAATATCGAAACTTGGAAATGGTGGAAATGGTGAAGTTTGGAAATGTCGTGATAAGACTGGACAAATTGGAGCGATTAAATTGCTAAAATCTATTCGTCCAAAATCCTATGAGCGTTTTTTGGATGAAGTCAAAACTATAGAGGCGAATTCAGATATCGAAGGAATTCTTCCAATTATTGATAAATTTCTTCCTGAAGAAATAGAACATGCTAACCCATACTATGTAATGCCTGTTGCAGAGACAGCGGAAAAACAAATTTTCAATAAGGGCATCGAGGAAAAGGTAAATGCTATAATTCAAGTTGCAGAAACTCTAAAAGAGTTACATTCTCGGGGATACTCTCATCGAGACATAAAACCTCAAAACATACTGTTTTATGAAGATCGATTTTGTCTGGCAGATTTTGGATTAGTTGATTACACTGATAAAAAAGATGTCTCAAATAAGAATGAAGAAATAGGAGCCAAATGGACAATTGCCCCAGAGATGAAAAGAATTTCTTCATCAGCAAATGGACTTATGGCTGACGTTTATTCATTAGCCAAAACATTGTGGATCATTCTCACCGAAAACAAAAAAGGTTTTGATGGTCAATATTCAACGAATTCTATAATTGAGCTTAAAAAATTCTACCCACGGGTATACACCTCCCCAATAGATGATATATTAATTTCTTCAACTGATAACGACCCAAGTAAACGTCCTGAAATTGGAGAGTTCATTCAGCAATTGAACCACTGGAAAGAACTGAATCGTAACTTTGAAAAGAAAAACAAACACCAATGGCTTGAAGTTCAAACTATTCTTTTCCCTGCTTCGACACCGAACACTGTGATTTGGACAGACCTTTACGACATAATCGATGTTCTTAAGCTAGCCTGCTCATTCGACAACTTAAATCACATGTTCTATCCAACAGGAGGAGGATTAGATCTAGAAGATGTCAGAATTTCACATGAAAAAGGCTGTATTGAACTTGATTTCCAACTAATAGATATCGTTAAACCAAAGCGACTAATCTTCGAATCCTTCGGAGCCGATCCTGAATGGAATTACTTCCGCTTGGAACTTGACGATCTAGAGCCATCTCATCTATATGATCCAGACAGCTTACCAGACATTCCAAGTGCCGCATATATGGAAGAGTTAAGCGAGCTTTCACCTGGTCAATACTTCGATTACGAAATACTAAATAACCGAAGTGATTATGTCGATGAATATCCAATAACCGATAAATCTCGTCACGTCTCAAGATGGTTTAAGGGCGCATTTGTGATTTTCAATAAAACTTCAACCTACAACAGAACACCGTCAACATACGATGCACGGCACGAACAAATGAGCACGGAGGAATTTAGAGATTATATTCAACGTGCAGTTGATCATTACAGAAGTGTCGGTGATCCTTTACCAGGCAGGCGAAGGCAAATGATTGATCGAAGCGCCTAACACAACCTATGCGCAATAAGGGTATTTGCTTCGAGAGATCACTTAAATGTTTAGATTACTGTTCCTATCTTCGAGAAAACAATTTTTGTTTTGAAGCCTTACTGCGCATAGCTTCAAAACGTTATAGCACATAGTAGAAGAGCATGAAGCAAATATTAACCATAATATTAACGAGCATTACCGCATTTTCATTTGCACAGGATACAGAAGAATTAAACGAAAGATCAAGAGAACTTTTAAATCAACAAAAATTTGAAGAAGCTATACCAATACTAACAGAAGCTGCTGAATTAGGAAATGCTGAATCACAGTACAATTTAGGAGTTTGCTATCAGTTCGGCTATGGAACAGAAAAAAATGACTCTATTGCCACCTCATGGTATTTAAAATCTGCTGAACAAGGATGGACAGATGGAGAATACAAGATGTCATATGCATACATTAGAGGAACTGGAATAGAAATAAACGAGAAGAAAGCGTTCGAATACTCATTAAAATGTGCAGCTAAGAAAGACGTTGAATGTATTTTTAATGTCATTAACTGCTACACGGATGGAATAGGAACAGAACAAGACAGTCTAAAAGTATTGGAATGGGCTATTGAACTTGCTAAAATGCAAACTCCAGAAAATTTAAAAATTAGTGGACAAATAACATCGGCAAGATTGAATTTAGCCCATATGTTTTTGAATGGTAAAGGTGTCAAAAAAGATATTGTTAAATCATATACATGGTTCATTATTTACAATGAAAGCAAACGTGATTTTTCTGTTAGAGTTCAAGAACAACAAATTGAATTAATTAAGAATCTCGAAGAACAATTGAATGCAGAACAAATAGCAAACTCTAAGATCGATGCTGAAGAAATTCTCGGTAAAACATTATCCAATTTTGATAAGCTTCATGAATGGAATAAATAAAAACCGTGCTATAACACCTATACTCCACTGCTTTAATCTCGCTTCGAATGATAAATCATTCGTAAACCTCGCTAAATTCTCTTAAATACATTTATCTTTAAAAATAAACAGCGTTGCATAGCTGCAGAACGTTAGTAACAATTGAAAACCATGATAACCATATTGTTTAAATATTTCTGGATAGCTTTTCTAATTGCAACGTTTGCTAATGCCTTTATAATGAGGTATCGATCGAAGAAATATATTGTAGAGACTCCTGAGCTTAAAGTTGGATATGATAAACTATTTAAAGGGATGATTTTTTATGGAAATATTCCGTGGGTAATTATGGGATTCGGAATTATTTCAGGGCTGACAAATGGTATGTTCGATTATTTCAACCCAAAATCAATGAATTCCATTGTTTTAGTTTTTCACTTTTCAATAATTGTTCTCTGGGTGTTAAGTATATGGTGGATCTATTTTAAGCAAGGTGCTGAATTTATAGAAAAACACCCTGGATTTATTCAAGTCCAAGGGTTTGGTAATCGAAGTAATGTTACAGCTAAACAGATCAAATTATTTTACCCATTAATGTTAGCAGGTGGAATTGTGGGTATGGTAATGATGTGGGTAGTTGATATACCAATTCCTCCGATATAGAAATGTTACTAACACAACCTACACCCCATGCGGGTTTATGCTTAGAGAGATCACTTATGTGTTTGCAATACAATCCTTATCTTCGAGAAAACAACCTTAGTAATAATTCCGCACGTTGCGTAGCTGAGGGCCGTAATACCCCACTACAACAATGTAAATAACATATTATCACTGCATTGCGAATCGGAATTCATTGCAATTTGCTAACTTTCGGTTATGCCTTTAAATCATCGCTGATTTTCCGCATCAAACCATACACAAAACGGTTAGTAACAATGTCTTATTAGAATTAAAAAAAAGAACACATGAAACGTCAAGCATTTCTACTTTTCGCAATTTTCACCTTCATATTAACGTCCAATGTAAATGCCGGAAGGATTGAAATTGAACACATCACTTTTGACCTTGAAAAAATTGATCAAGAAAACTTAGGGATAGTAATTTGGGATCAACGTGAAATGGTTTCCGATAAATCTCAACCAGAATCTTTTTTAGGATACCATCGCAGTATCACAGGTATTGCATACGGTCATATTACAAAAAGTCAAAAATCTTTAGTAGGAATCATTGAAGACAAAATCAACCAAGCATGTTCTCAAAATGGATCAAAAGTCGGGTTTATTCATATGTCCCCGTATGAAAACAAAGGAGATTTATTAAATAAAATAAAAAGTTCATCATTTAAACAAGTCCTGGTTTTATGTTTGAACAATTTTATTTTCGATGGTGTCGCTAAAGTAGAATTTGTTGTTGATGTTGAAACTACAATATATAGCGGACAAGGGGAGGTTATATACCAAAACAATGTCAATACCAAAACACCTATGGGCTCTGCTGGAAAAATAAAAAAGACAGTTCCTGCAAATATTAAATCCAGTATCGAAGGAATATTGAATAATAAAGCCCTGCACAGTGCACTTATCAAAAGTCCCCCAGCAAATAATTCATCTACAAGTAAAATGGATATTATTCTTAATAAATCTGGCGAAGAAATAGAAGGGAAAATAATTGAGATTACCGAAACTTCAATTAAATATAAATCGGCAAATCAACTTGACGGTCCCATACGCAACATCGCCATCGACAAAGTGTTTATGATTACTTATGGAGATGGAACAAAAGAAGTTATAAGTAAACCGTAGTATAATGAGGAGTTGCTAACATCGCTTATACTCGATTAACAAACCACACCCCGAATGAAAGTAACTTACGACAAATATTATCAGACCGAAAATTTGTTTGGAGAGCCTTACCCTGAATTGCTCGAGTTTTTTGCTGCATATCCGTCAAAAGGGAAATTATTGGACTTGGGCTGCGGACAAGGTAGAGACGCACTTGCATTGGCGCGTTTTGGGTATGATGTAACAGGAATTGATCACTCCAAGGTTGGAATTGAGCAAATGAACCGAATCGGACAAATTGAAGACCTAAACTTAACCGGACAAGTTGGAGATATTTATGCGTTTAACGCCTTTGACACATTCGACATTGTTCTACTCGACAGTATGTTTCATTTCGCAAAAAAAGACAAACTCAAGGAAATCGGTTTGGTCCAGAAAATTGTATCACAAATAAAAAAAGGTAGTATCATCGTTGTTTGCATCCAAGACACTGGGGATAAAGTTCAAATTCTCAACCAGGCCATCAACTTTGAAAGAGAACTACCACGATTAATAGACAAGAAATTCAAATACAAGTTTGAAGACGAAGACAGCGGACATAAATCGGTTATGGACTATCGAATGATCATCGTTGAAAAATAATAAGCGTAAAATCATTTTTCAGAATAGAATAAACCATATTTTGCAGTAACCA
>Ga0193954_1000705_pt1 | contig 18798 bp, 26 predicted proteins | sample BB_5_MG_FD_140340 | JGI IMG/M metagenome (GOLD analysis project Ga0193954, IMG submission 140340) | Microbial mat bacterial communities from the Broadkill River, Lewes, Delaware, United States - BB_5_MG | ecosystem: Environmental > Aquatic > Freshwater > River > Microbial mats | place: USA...
CTTCAGACATAAGTCTGTTAGATTCCTCGAAATCTACGTCAGCAGGATAGTATCCACCAGCCCATGGGTTGTGTAGTGAAGTCTGGTCAGAACCAAGATCAACTTTAATGTCGCTCTCAGCAAATTTTTCCCATACATCTACTATGTTACCTTGATAAGCGATAGACACAACTTCTTTATTTGCTTTCGCTTCAGTAACTCTAGAAACCAACTGATCTAAATCTTCAATTATTTCATTAACCCAACCTTGGTCATGTCTAATTTTAGTGATTTTAGGATTTACCTCGGCACAAACTGTGATACATCCGGCAATTGTACCTGCTTTTGGTTGAGCTCCACTCATACCACCTAAACCAGAAGTAACAAATAAGTTTCCGACAGGTTCTTTCTTTATTTTTCTAAATCCATTCAAAACGGTAATTGTAGTTCCATGTACAATTCCTTGTGGTCCGATATACATGTATGAACCCGCAGTCATTTGACCGTATTGAGTCACCCCTAATGCATTAAACTTTTCCCAGTCGTCTGGTTTCGAATAATTCGGAATCATCATACCATTAGTTACAACCACTCTTGGAGCATCTTTGTGCGATGGAAACAATCCCATCGGATGCCCTGAATACATAACAAGTGTTTGTTCGTCAGTCATTTCAGCCAAATACTTCATCGCTAAACGATATTGAATCCAGTTCTGGAAAACAGCACCATTTCCACCATAAGTAATTAACTCATGTGGATGTTGAGCAACGGCATAATCCAGATTATTCTGAATCATTAACATTATCGCTTTAGCCTGTTCGCATTTACCAGGATACTCATCAATTGAGCGCGCAAACATTTTATAATCCGGGCGGAACCTCAACATATAGATCCTTCCATAATCATTTAACTCATCAATAAACTCTTTGGCTAAAAAATCATGTTGATCCTTTGGGAAATAACGTAACGCATTTCTCAATGCTAATTTGCGTTCTTCCTTTGATAAAATTTGTTTTCTTTTTGGGGCATGGTTAATACCTGATTCTTCGGGTAGTCTAATTGGAATTTCAGAAGGAATCCCTTCTAAAATATGATCATGAAATGACTTCATAGTAATTGCGAATATTTTTTGATAAAGTTAAAAAGAAAAAAGCGCTCCAACATAAGTCGAAGCGCTTTTATATCATTTGATAATATTGATCTTTATCTCAGTATCGTTACATGACCTGTGTATGTGTACTTGCCGTCATTTAGAATATCTTTCGTTCTAACAACCCAGTTATACATACCTTGTTTAAGTGGTTTTCCATTGTACATTCCATCCCATGGAACTGTAATATCATGAGACTCCCATACAACCTCTCCCCATCGATTAAAAATCAAAAGTTCAAAATCATATAAATCAACCCCTTCCATATGGATTAACCAATCTTGATTAAACTCATCCCCATCAGGTGTAAATGTATTTGGAGCATAAATTAGAACCTCAGGAAAAACAATCAATTCGTAATCCATTGTATCCGAGCAACCCAGTTGAGATGTCGTAATCAATGTAATATCATACGTCCCTGTTACACCATCCGGGAAACTCACGTCAACATCCTCTTGAGTGGATTGCGATGGATAACCGTCTTCAAAAAACCATTGGTAAGTATACCCATTGAATGATGTATTCTGGAAATTAACAGTTGTATTAAACATCGTTACCGGATTCGGTGAATGGTTAAAATCTGCAACCGGTTTCGGTTTCACATCTAGTGCATCATAAAAAGTCAAAGAATCGACACAACCTTCAAAAGAAGTAATAATCATTTGAATATCATAAAGACCAGCCATTAATGTATCAGTAACAATTGTATCTTGATTGATAAACTGTTGATCTCCATCAACAAGCCAGTAATTGTATTGGCTCATTGTAGGATCTGTCGTATTCACAATAGTAAATACGGCTGGCTCACATTGTTCCGGATCTAGAACAAGATATTGTGGAACTGGTAATGGCGCAACACGAACATTAGTGGTAAGCACTAATGGAGTGGATTCACAACCATCTGTAATCGTAACAGTGTAATCCGTTGTTACCATCGGGTCTACTGTTATTGAATGACTTCCAACGCCATTATGCGTATCCCCTGTACTCCAAACGAAATCATATGGCGCACCTAAACCTCCAGATACAGTCGCAGTAATATCTGTTGAATAAGTTGGGCAAATCGTATCCCAAGAAGTGATTGTCCCTGATAAAGGAGGTAATACCGTCACATCAACATCTTCAGTAGCTGAAATACAACCAAATGAATTTTCTACATAAACAGAATACGTAGTACTAACAGAAGGATTCAATACCTGAGTTGCTGAATTATCTGCTGTGAAATCCCAATGATAAATATAAGGGCCACCACCCCCGCCAGAACCAACAGCGTTCAAAGTTGCTGTTCCATTCTCACAAATCGTAGTATCACTTGTTAAATCAATCAAAGGAGTTGGTAAGACTGTTATTGAAAAAGTATCCGCATCGCCAGTACAAAAAGCTGTTGACGGAGTTACGATAATATTTGAAACCTCTACTATTCCAGCAGCCGCTGCGCCAACAAAAGAAGTTATCGATCCATTTCCGTTAGCTGCTAGACCCGTATTCGTATTATCATTTACCCAATCAAAAGAAGCGGTAGGTAACACCCCGGTAAAATCAACTTGAGTTGTATTATCGCCTTCACAATATGTATAATCGATTGTTGGATCAACAGTAGGCATTGGATTTACTGTAACAACAGTTGTTGCTGTATCGGCCTCAGGACAGTTAGGGTCAGTAACAATTAGCTGATACGTACCTGACATTCCTTCGACAGAATTTGGAATAGTTGGATTTTGCAGCATAGAAGTAAAACCATTTGGTCCAGTCCATGCATAATCGACACCACCACTACCATTTAATTGAATTGTTTCACCTTCACAATATGCCCCTGTATTTGTTGCAGTTGCATTTAGACCTCCAGTATATGTAATTGAAATATATCCATTACCAGTATTCACACCTGAATTACATCCAGCACCAGGTGGTACAAGGCTTGAACCTCCTCCTCCTCCAGAACCACCAACGGAACTAGAGAAACTAATATAATCACTTCCGCCGCCACCGCCGCCGTAATAACCGCCACCGCCGCCGCCGCCAGGCGAATCACTAACATTTGAATCTTGTCCTCCTGCTCCACCTTGACCTAACGAACCATTTGATCCCCAGCCACCGCCTGTTGCGTATGGAGCACCACCAGTACCACCCGCACTTTGTGTTCCTCCTGAACCTGCAGTACCGAATCCACCTGGATTACTTGAACCTGTAGCGCAACCTCCAGCACCACCAGAGCCAGCTGCGTCTCCACCACCAGCACCTCCACCACCGGCTGCTATAGCATAAGGAGCACCATTTACTGTAACAGTGGAAGCACCTCCACCACCACCAGAATTATATCCTGCAGTACCTGAAGTTTGACCACTACCACCACCACCGTAACCGGCTCCAGGATTTTGACCTGCACCACCTACATTGATTCCGATAACATCACCAGGATTAACATTTAAAGAGAAAGTAATCACTGCACCATTCCCTCCAGTATCTCCGAAGGCGTTTCCAGCCCCTTGAGCACCAGCCACCGTAAATACTGCACTCGTAACACAACTAGGAACAGTCCATGATTGCGGAGCTCCTGTTGAATTATACGTATCAGTTACGGGTTGTGCAAAACCAATTGTACCGAATAAAATCGCGGTAATAAATGTGATTAAGAATGGCGTACTCTTTTTGAAATTCATCATAATATTTTTAAGAAAGCATTTTACTATTGACTAATGCCTCAACAATTATCCATATGACGACAAAGAAATCAATTAGTTGCCTAACAATTTCAATTTGTTAAAATTCAATCCAAGAAGACCTCTAGCGAATAAATTTAAACGTTTTACCTGGGTAAACTGCCGTTGTTCCCAACTCTTCTTCAATACGCAAAAGCTGATTGTATTTAGCCATACGATCACTTCGAGAAGCAGAACCAGTTTTAATCTGTCCACAATTTAATGCGACAGCTAAATCTGCAATTGTATTATCCTCTGTTTCACCACTTCTATGACTCATAACCGATGTATAACCATTACGCGTAGCCATTTGAACAGCTTCAATAGTTTCCGTTAGCGTTCCAATCTGATTAACTTTTACCAAAATTGAATTAGCAGTATTTGAAGAAATACCTTGAGAAAGCCTTTTAGTGTTTGTTACAAATAAATCATCACCAACCAATTGAACTTTATTACCTAAAGCCTCAGTTGCTAATTTCCATCCATTCCAATCATCTTCATCTAATCCATCTTCGATTGAAACAATTGGGTATTTATCACACCAATCTTTCCAAAACTCTACCATTTCTTCAGATGTCATTCTATCACCAGTCGATTCGAAAACGTATTCTTTGGAATCCTTATCATAGAACTCAGAAGCTGCCGCATCTAGAGCAATCCAAACATCCTTACCAGGTGTAAAACCTGCTTTTTCAATTGCTTCAATTACAACTTGAATTGCTTCTTCATTAGAACCTAAATTTGGAGCAAATCCTCCTTCATCACCAACATTTGTTGACATTCCTTTAGACTTCAAAACACTTTTAAGGTGATGGAAGATTTCAGTACCCCATCTCAATCCTTCAGAAAATGATTCTGCACCAAAAGGCATCACCATGAATTCTTGAATATCAATTTTATTGTCGGCATGAGAACCACCGTTAAGAATATTCATCATAGGCACTGGCATAGTTACCGCACCTACACCACCTACATATTTAAACAAGCTTAATCCTGTTTCATCCGCAGCTGCTTTCGCACAAGCCAAAGAAACGCCTAGAATAGCATTAGCACCGAGGTTAGATTTATTCTCAGTACCATCTAATTCTAATAATTTTTCGTCAATTGCCTTTTGATCACAAACATCAAATCCTTTTAATGCTTCATCCATAATTGAATTTACATTAGCTACAGCTTTAAGCACTCCTTTTCCAAGGTAAGTACCTTTATCACCATCTCTTAACTCAACCGCCTCATGAACTCCCGTAGATGCTCCAGATGGAACAGCAGCACGGCCAAACGCACCAGAAGTCGTTATAACATCAACTTCAACTGTAGGATTCCCTCTAGAATCTAAGATTTGTCTCCCAACTATTTTTGCAATAAAACTCATTATTTGTGATTTTTCATGTTATTAACAAACTGATCAAAAAGATATCTAGAATCGTGAGGACCCGCAGATGCTTCTGGATGATATTGAACAGAGAAAACAGGTTTGTTCTCAATTTCAATACCTGCTACAGTATTATCATTTAAGTGATAGTGTGTGATGTTTATATTTTCGTTTTGTTCAGTACTCTCTCTAGAAATAACAAAACCATGATTTTGTGAAGTAATCTCACCTTTTCCAGTTTTAACGTTCATAATTGGGTGATTAATCCCTCGATGACCATTAAACATTTTTTCAGTAGAAAGTCCTTGACTTAGACCTAATATTTGATGTCCCAAACAAATTCCAAAAACCGGTTTATTTTGATTTACAATATCTGAGACCAATTCAATAGAAGAATTCATTACGGATGGATCACCAGGACCGTTTGACAGCATATAACCATCTGGATTAAATGAATTTAGATCTTCAATCGAAGAATTCAAAGGAAACACTTTTACATGACATCCACGATCAACAAGACACGAAACAATACTGCGCTTCACACCAAAATCAATTAATGAAACACGATACTGAGGATTCTCAGGTTTCATTTCATACACTTCCTTAGTTGCCACTTTAGAACTTAATTCCAATCCTGCCATTGAAGGAACTTTTGCCAACTTAGCTTTTAGCACATCTACATCCAATTCTTCAGATGAAATGATCGCATTCATTGCTCCCTTACTTCGGATGTGGCGTACAAGTGATCTAGTATCAATGTCAGAGATACCAACTTTATTGTTCTCTTCCATATATTCTTGTAAAGACTTAGATCCAGAAGGTCTAGAATAACCATCTGAGAACTTTTTAATCACCATTCCAGCAATCTTCATCCCTTCAGATTCAACTTCATCATCATGCACACCATAATTCCCAATATGTGCTGTTGTCATGATTAATATTTGTCCGAAATAAGATGGGTCAGTAAAAACTTCTTGATAACCAGTCATTCCTGTATTAAAGGCAATTTCTCCTGTTGTTGTACCAACCATTCCGATGGCTAATCCTTGAAACATTGTACCATCTTCTAATAATAATACAGCTGCTTTTTTATCCTCCATAGTGCAAATATTTGTACAAAAATAGCAAATCCAAATTGAAATATTTAGAGAAAACTGGATATAAAAAAAAGGGCAATGAAACATTGCCCTTTTTAAGTTGGAATTAACCTTCTTATTTCTCTTCTTTCGCTTCTGCGTCGTCAGCTTTATCTTCAGACTTAGTGTCTTCAGCTTTTGCTTCAGTTTCAGTTACTTCTGTTGCATTTTCAACAGTCTCATTCGATTCTGTAGCTTCTGCAGTTGAAGCACCACCACCTCTACGAGAACGACGTGTATTCTTCTTAGTTTTTTCATTAGAGTATAACTCATTGAAATCAACTAATTCAATCATACACATTTCAGCGTTATCACCTAATCTATAACCTGTACGGATAATTCTAGTGTATCCACCTGGACGATTGGCAATTTTTGGTGCAACCTCTCTGAATAACTCAGTTACTGCCTCTTTATTTTGCAAGTAACTAAAAACAACTCTTCTCGAGTGAGTAGAATCCGTTTTAGCCTTTGTTAAAAGTGGCTCAGCATATGCACGTAATGCCTTTGCTTTTGCAACTGTAGTGTTAATACGTTTGTGTTCAATTAATGAACAAGCCATATTAGACAACATTGCTTTTCTGTGAGAAGCTGTTCTACCTAAGTGATTAAATTTCTTTCCGTGTCTCATAACTTTAAATTTCGCAAGTAACGGTTAACTGAGTCTTGTATCGATAGATCTCAGCCACCTATCACGCCATTTTACTTTTTAATAATAATTCGATACTAATCTTTATCTAATTTGTATTTAGAAACATTCATTCCGAATGAAAGACCTTTGTTATCAACTAAGTCTTCTAATTCAGTAAGAGATTTTTTACCAAAGTTTCTGAACTTCAATAAATCATTCTTATTATAAGAAACTAAATCTCCTAATGTTTCAACATCTGCAGCTTTCAAACAGTTCAAAGCACGAACCGAAAGGTCCATATCAACTAACTTAGTTTTCAGCAACTGACGCATGTGTAAAGAAGTTTCATCAAATTCTTCTGTTTCAGCTTTAACTTCACTATCCAAAGTAATTCTCTCATCTGAGAACAACATAAAGTGGTGAATTAAAATCTTAGCAGCTTCTTTAAGTGCTTCTTTAGGGTGAATTGAACCATCAGTTTTGATATCGAAAATTAATTTTTCGTAATCTGTTTTTTGTTCAACTCTAAAGTTTTCAACTGCAAACTTTACGTTTTTAATCGGAGTAAAAATAGAATCTACTGCGATTGTACCAAATGCAGCACTAGAATCAGAATTCTCTTCTGCTGGCAAATAACCTCTACCTTTAATAATTGTAAGCTCCATCTCTAACTTAACAGATGGTTCCATATTACAAATTACTAAATCTGGATTAAGAACTTGAAATGCAGAAGTAAACTTACCTAAGTCACCCGCAGTCAACTTATCTTGTCCAGCAATAGAAATAACTACTGTTTCATTATCCGTACCTTCAATTTGTTGTTTGAAACGAACTTGTTTCAAGTTCAATATGATTTCAGTCATATCTTCAACAACACCTTTCATTGTAGAAAACTCGTGATCAACACCTTCCAATCTAACAGAAGAAATTGCGAAACCTTCCAACGAAGATAAAAGAATACGTCTTAAAGCATTACCTACAGTAATACCGTAACCAGGTTCTAATGGACGAAACTCGAATTGCCCTTCGTGCTCATCAGCATTGATCATTATGACCTTATCTGGTTTTTGAAAATCTAAAATTGCCATTTTTTCTTCTTTTAATTGTTTCTCGGTTGCGCGGTTTAAAAGTTTGAAGATATACGATCAAACCCTTTGGCCGAAATCCAATATGTTTAATTATTATTTAGAATACAATTCAACGATTAATTGTTCCTTGATATTTTCTGGGATCATTTCTCTTGTAGGCATTCCTACAACTTTCCCTTCCATACCAGATGGATTCCAATCTAACCAATCAAAGCTATTTGTTTTGGCAGCTAAAGAATTTGAAATTGCTTCCAAAGATTTAGACTTTTCACGAACACCAACTACATCACCAACTTTAACATTGTATGAAGGAATGTTCACTACATTACCATTAACAGTAATATGCTTATGAGAAACCAATTGACGCGCACCTCTACGAGTAGGAGAAACTCCTAAACGATATACCATATTATCTAAACGAGACTCACATAAAAGTAACAAGTTCTCACCTGTAATTCCTTTCATTCTTGAAGCTCTTTCGAACATGTTTGAGAATTGGCGCTCAAGGATACCATAAGTATACTTTGCTTTTTGCTTTTCAGCTAACTGAATAGCGTACTCAGACTGCTTACCTCTACGTTTGTTAGGACCGTGTTGTCCTGGACCGTAAGCTCTTTTTTCCAACGCTTTATCTGGGCCAAAGATTGGATCTTTGAAACGACGAGCGATTTTTGATTTTGGACCTGTATATCTTGCCATTTTACTTATTATTAAGAGAGACCATGAATTAAGGCTTTCCTCCGAAGGTCTTGATTCTCTTGTTATTTAAAAATTATACTCTTCTTCGTTTCGGTGGACGACATCCATTATGTGGTAAAGGAGTAACATCATTGATTTCAGTTACTTCAATTCCTGCATTGTGTAAAGATCTAATTGCAGACTCACGTCCTGAACCAGGTCCTTTAACAAATACTTTAACTTTACGTAATCCGAAGTCATGTGCTTCTTTCGCTGCATCTTCCGCTGCAACTTGTGCCGCGTAAGGTGTGTTCTTTTTAGAACCCTTGAAACCCATTTTTCCTGCTGATGACCAAGAAATAACTTGTCCAGCATTGTTAGTCAAAGAAATAATAACATTGTTGAAGGTAGCTTGAATATGCGCTTCACCCAATGCATCTACTTTGACATTTTTCTTCTTCTTTTGATTTGACTTTGCCATTTTAACTTTGCATTATTAGAATGAGTAGCAAACAAAAAGTTCACTACTCAACTAATGATTATTTTTTCTTATTAGCAACTGTTTTTCTTCTACCTTTTCTAGTACGAGAATTGTTTTTTGTTCTCTGTCCTCTTAATGGTAAACCAGCTCTGTGACGAATTCCACGTTGACATCCAATATCCATCAAACGTTTGATGTTTGTTTGAACTTCAGAACGTAACGCTCCTTCAACTTTAACTTCGTTAATAGCATTACGGATAGCTGACAATTGATCATCATTCCAATCTTGAACTTTGATGTTTTCATCCACTCCTGAATCTTTAAGAATTCTTTGAGCTCTGCTTCTTCCGATACCATAGATGTAAGTCAATCCGATTACACCTCTTTTGTTTTTTGGTAAATCAATACCTGCAATACGTGCCATACTTTTATGTTTTACCCTTGTCTTTGTTTAAATTTAGGATTCTTCTTGTTTATAACATAAACACGTCCTTTTCTCTTCACGATCTTACAGTCTGCAGAACGCTTTTTTACTGATGCTCTTACTTTCATCTCTTGTTTTATTAATCGGTCTTCGAATTTTAGGAGTTAAGATAAGATCTTCCAAAGAGTCTTTCCCTTCTTGAACTTACCGTTCATCCACATCGAAAACTTCGTTTTCTCTTATTTGTATCTAAATGTGATTCTTCCTTTTGTTAAATCATAAGGAGACATTTCAACTTTAACTTTATCTCCTGGAAGAATTTTAATGTAATACATTCTCATTTTCCCAGAAATATGAGCCGTGATAACGTGACCGTTTTCCAACTCTACACGGAACATCGCATTTGATAATGCTTCAATGATGACTCCGTCTTGTTCTATAGATGCTTGTTTTGCCATAATTACATTCCAGACATTTCGCCAGCAGTTCTTCTACCCTTCACACGTGTTCCTTCCATCAATCCGTCCATATGACGATTCAATAAATAAGACTCAACCTGTTGAAGTGTATCTAAAACAACACCAACCATAATCAATAATGAAGTACCTCCGAAGAACATTGCAAAAGCGTCATTCACACCAGCCAATTTTGCAATAGCCGGTATAATTGCGATGAACGCTAAAAACACTGATCCAGGTAAAGTAATTCTTGAAACTAACGAATCAATATAGTGTGCAGTATCCTCACCTGGACGAACCCCTGGGATAAAACCACCACTTCTTTTCAATTCATCAGCTATTTTACGTGGGTTAATCATAATTGCCGTATAGAAATACGTAAATACAATAATTAACACTGCTAATAAAGCATTGTAACCGAAACCGTAAATATTACTAAAGTTATTAGCAATAAACCCACCTTCACTTCCTGGTCCTGTAAACAGCATCATAGGTACCGTCATAATTGCTTGAGCAAAGATAATCGGCATTACACCAGAAGCATTCACCTTAATAGGCAAGTAACTTCTAGCTCCTTGATCTTCTGCAGATCTAGAGCCAACCACACGCTTAGCTGTATTTAACGGCACTTTACGTACACCTTGAACAATTAAAACTGTTCCCATCACGACTACCATGAATACGAAGATCTCTAAAACAATTTTGATTAAGTTTCCAGACTCAACAGCAAATCCAAATTCAGCCATAAAAGCCTCAGGAAGTCTTGCTAAAATCCCAACTGTAATCAATAAAGAAATACCGTTACCGATACCTTTATCTGTTATTCTTTCTCCTAACCATACGGCAAACATTGCACCAGCTACTAATACGATGATGGACTGCGCCCACCAAAAAGTACCAGCATCAGTTGGCAATGCACCCTTATTCGCAACATAAAGTGTCAAATAAGAAGGTGCTTGTAATGCACAAATAATGATTGTTAAAATACGAGTGTAATTATTGATACGTTTTCTACCAGACTCACCTTCGGTTTGCATCTTCTGAACGGCAGGTACCGCCATTCCAAGCAGTTGCATGATAATCGACGCACTAATGTAAGGCATAATACCTAGAGCCATTATTGATGCGTTTGAGAATCCACCACCTGAGAATAACGATAGAAGAGTTTCTAACATATTCTGATTGCCACTCTCTTGTGCTTCCACTAATGCAGTATAATCTACACCGGGCAAGATAATGAACGATCCGATACGATAGATAAGGATTAAACTTAGCGTAAGCAAAATTCTTTTCCTCAATTCCTCTACCTTCCAGATATTCTTTAAACTATTAATAAATCTTTTCATCCGTAAAAAATGTTGGCAAAGTTAATTACAATTCTGTACAATTCCCACCTTTTCCTTCAATTGCTGCTTTAGCAGTATCAGAAAACTTGTGGGCCGTTACATTAATTGTAGATTTCATTTCGCCTCTTCCAAGTATCTTAACAAGCTCATTTCTAGAAACTAAACCATTTTCCTGAAGTACTTCAGGAGTAATTTCTTTAACTCCTTTTCTTTCAATTAACGATTCGATAATATCTAAATTAATCGCTTTATATTCTACTCTATTAATATTCTTGAAACCAAACTTAGGTACACGTCTTTGAAGTGGCATTTGTCCACCTTCAAATCCTATTTTTCTTGAGTAACCAGATCTTGATTTTGCTCCTTTGTGTCCACGAGTAGAAGTACCACCACGACCAGATCCCTGACCACGTGCAATTCTTTTACCATTCTTTGTTGAACCCTTTGCAGGAGTTAAATTATTTAAATTCATCTTTCTAATGTTTTAAAGTTTAATCAACCACTTCAACTAAGTGTTGAACTTTTTTAACCATTCCTAAGATTTGTGGAGTTGCCTCTTTTTCTAGAGTTTGATTCAACTTGCTAAATCCTAATGCCTTAATCGTAGCTTTTTGTCTTGCTGGACGATTAATAGCGCTTCTTACTTGCTTAATTTTAATTTTCGCCATGATGCTCTATTTAACCGTTAAACACTTTATCAAGATCCACTCCTCTTTGACGCGCAACTTGAACTGCATCTCTCATTTGAGACAATGCATCGATTGTCGCCTTCACCACGTTATGTGGGTTAGAAGAACCTTGTGATTTTGCTAAGACATTATGAACCCCAACACTTTCCAATACTGCACGCATCGCACCACCTGCGATAACACCAGTACCTTCAGACGCTGGTCTCAAAAGAACTCTAGCTCCACTGAATTTACCTTTTTGTAAGTGAGGTACAGTACCATGTAAAATTGGAACTCTAATCAAGTTCTTTTTTGCATCGTCAATTCCTTTTGAAATTGCTTCTGTTACCTCCTTTGCTTTTCCTAATCCGTGACCCACGATACCGTTTTCATCGCCTACAACAACAATTGCAGAGAAACTAAACGTACGTCCACCTTTTGTAACTTTAGTTACACGGTTCACGGCAACAAGCTTATCTTTAAGCTCGATATCTGCAGATTTTACTCTGTTTACTTCTTTTGCCATTTTTATAATTTTAGTCCGCCTTCTCTTGCTGAGTTAGCTAATGATTTAACACGTCCGTGGTATAAATATCCGTTTCTGTCGAATACCACTTTTTCTATTCCGGCCTTAATTGCCTTTTCCGCTACCTCTTTACCAACAACAGCCGCTTGTTCAATTTTTGTTCCTTTGGCTGCCTTGTTGTTATACGATGAAGCTGATACTAAAGTTGTACCAGTTGAATCGTCAATAATTTGAGCGTAAATCTGTTTGTTACTTCTAAAAACAGATAAACGAGGCATCGTTGAAGTACCAGTAATTTTCTTTCTGATTCTTCTTTTGATTTTTGCTCTTCTTGTTACTTTGCTAAATGCCATAATTAATGATATCTAATAATTATTTCGCTGCCGTTTTACCAGCTTTTCTTCTAATTTCTTCACCTAAGAATCGTACTCCTTTACCTTTGTATGGTTCTGGTTTACGAAGAGATCGAATTTTGGCAGCGACTTGTCCTACTAATTGTTTATCGTGAGATTCCAATGTTACAATTGGAGCCTTACCTTTAGGAGACTCTGCAGATACCTTAATTTCTTTAGGAATTTCGAAAACAAATGGGTGAGAATAACCTAATGATAACTCTAATGTTTGACCACTAGCACTAGCACGGTAACCTACACCTACTATTTCTAATTCCTTTTTGAACCCTTCCGAAACACCAACAATCATATTTTGCACCAAAGCACGGTATAAACCATGTTTAGCTCTATGATCAGGAGAATCTGATTCGCGGGTGAAAGATGCTGTTCCGTCTTCAATGCTCATTGAAACACAAGAATCCATTTCTTGTGTCAATTCACCTTTAGACCCCTTAACAGTAACAACGTTACCGTCAACTTTCACTTCTACTCCACTCGGGATTGTTATTGGGGATTTACCTATCCTTGACATTATACTTTGTACTTAATTGATTAATAAACGTAAGCAAGAACTTCTCCTCCTACGTTTTCTCTTTTTGCTTGCTTACCTGTAATTACACCTTTCGATGTAGAAACAATTGCGATTCCAAGTCCATTCAATACACGTGGCATTTCATTAGCCCCGCTATATTTTCTTAAACCTGGACGAGAAGCTCTTTGCAATTTAGTAATTGCAGGAACTTTCGTTGAAGGATTGTACTTCAATGCAATTTTGATGGTACCTTGTTTATCATCGTCTTCAAATTTGAAGTCAGTGATATATCCTTGGTCAAATAAAATTTGCGTCATTGCACGTTTTACATTTGAACCTGGGATTTCGACCATTTTTAACTTCGCCGAACTTGCGTTACGGATACGAGTTAAAAAATCTGCTATTGGATCTGTATTCATTGTTATAAATTTCGGTAACGGTTTTCAATTTATTTTGAACCTGAAACCAGTTAATAATTTTACCAACTCGCTTTTTTAACACCTGGTATTTTACCATTCAAAGCCATTTCACGGAATGTTACCCTTGAAATACCGAATTGGCGCATATACCCTCTTGGTCTACCAGTTAATCCACATCTGTTGTGAACACGAACCTTAGCAGAGTTTGCAGGTAACTTTTGTAATGCAATCATTGCATCCCATTTAGCATCTTGCATTTCTTCTGACTCGTCAGTAGACTTAAGAATTTTTGTTAACTCAGCACGCTTTTCAGCATAACGAGCAGCCATTTTAATTCTTTTGCGCTCACGCGCTTTCATTGATTCTTTTGCCATCTGTTCTTATTTTTTTGTAAAAGGGAATCCGAATGCATCAAGTAAAGCATTTCCTTCTTCATCGCTATTAGCAGATGTTACGAAAGTAATGTCCATACCCATGATACGACTCACTTTATCAATATCAATTTCTGGAAAGATGATATGTTCTTTAACACCCATGTTAAAGTTTCCTCTTCCATCAAATCCTTTAGCATTAATACCTCTAAAATCTCTAGTACGCGGCAAAGCTACTGAAATAAATCGATCTAAAAAATCATACATACGTTGACCTCTTAAAGTTACTTTAGTTCCAATAGGCATTCCCTTTCTTAATTTGAAGTTAGAAATATCCTTTTTAGAGATAGTAGCGACAGCTCTTTGACCAGCAATACGAGTTAAATCTTCGATTGCATTATCAATTAATTTCTTGTCCCCCACTGCATCTCCGATACCTTGGCTAATAATAATTTTCTCTAGTTTCGGCACTTGCATTACAGTCTTGTAACCGAACTTTTCAGTAAGAGCTGAGATAATTTCAGCGCTGTACTTTTCCTGTAGTCTTGGTGTATAACTCATTACTTAATGTCCTTTCCAGATTTTTTTGAATAACGAACCATTTTTCCATTCTTGTCAGCTTTACGTCCAATACGTGTTGCTTGACCGTCTGAAACAATCATAAGGTTAGAAATGTGGATACTTGCTTCTTTCTCCACGATTCCACCTTGTGGATCCGTTGCACTAGGTTTTTGGTGTTTCTTCATTAAGTTAACACCCTCAACTGTAGCGCGAGATTTTTTTCTATCGATCGTAAGAATTTTTCCTTCTTGACCGTTTGATTCACCGCTAATCACTTTAACAGTGTCACCTACTTTAATGTGTAATTTCTGTTGCATAACGTCAATTAATTTTGATTAAAGTACCTCAGGAGCAAGAGATACGACTTTCATAAAGTCTGCATCACGTAACTCACGGGCAACTGGTCCAAAAATACGAGTTCCTCTCATCTCACCTGCTTGATTTAAGATAACGCAAGCGTTATCATCAAAGCGAATATAAGATCCGTCGGCACGACGTACTTCCTTCTTTGTTCTTACTATTACTGCTGTGGCAACTGTTCCTTTCTTGACAGCACCAGATGGCATCGCACTCTTTACGGTAACAACAATTTTGTCACCTACAGAAGCATATCGACGTTTTGTACCCCCTAAAACACGGATACATAACACCTCTTTTGCTCCAGAGTTGTCAGCCACTTTAAGTCTTGATTCAGTTTGTATCATTACTAAAAATTATTTCGCTCGTTCAACAATCTCTACTAATCTCCAGTTTTTCGATTTCGACAAAGGTCTTGTCTCCATGATTTTAACTGTATCTCCTTCATTGCAATCATTCTTTTCATCATGTGCAACGAATTTAGTAGTGTTCTTAACGAACTTTCCATATTTAGGATGCTTCACTTTACGTTCAACTGCAACAACAATAGACTTGTCCATTTTGTTACTAGTTACGATCCCAATACGCTCTTTTCTTAAATTACGCTTTTCCATTTCAAGCTAGTTTTTAACAAGCAACTAAGCTTGTGCTTCACGTTTTGTTAATTCAGTCTTCAATCTTGCGATTGTTCTTCTCATATGACGGAGTTGTAATGGATTTTCCATTGGTGCAACACTGTGCGTCAATTTCATTTTCACCATTTGCTCAGATAAATTTGAAAGTTGATCTTTCACATCTGCATCCGACATTTTTGCGATTTCTTGCTGCTTCATACTAATTACTATTTTGTTGGTACAACAAAATCGTTACGTGTAACGAATTTACATTTTACCGGTAATTTTTGTGCCGCCAAACGCATTGCTTCTTTAGCTGTTTCATACGGTACTCCGTCAGCTTCGAATAATATACGTCCTGGACGAACAACTGCAACCCAGTGACTAGGTGCTCCTTTTCCCTTACCCATACGTACTTCAGCTGGTTTAGCTGTAACAGGTTTGTCTGGGAATATTCGGATCCACACTTTCCCTTCACGCTTCATGTATCTTGTAACGGCGATACGAGAAGCTTCAATTTGACGTGAAGTTAGCCAACCTGGCTCAAGTGTTTTTAGTCCAAAAGATCCGAAAGCAACAGTGCTACCTCTGTGAGCTAACCCTCTGTTTCTACCCTTCTGAGCTTTTCTAAATTTGGTTCTTTTTGGCTGTAACATCTTTAATAAATTTTACTGTCCTTTACTTTTTTCTTCTTTTTCCTCCTGCAGGCTTTCTTCCGCCTTTCTGACCTGAAGCCATACCAACGTTTGGAGAAAGATCACGCTTACCATAAACTTCACCTTTACAGATCCATACCTTGATACCAAGACGACCGTAAGTAGTGTGAGCTTCAGCTAAAGCATAATCGATGTCAGCTCTGAACGTATGTAACGGAGTACGTCCATCCTTGTACATTTCTGAACGAGCCATCTCTGCGCCATTCAAACGTCCGGAAATCTTAACTTTGATTCCTTCTGCTCCCATTCGCATTGTACTCGCAATAGACATTTTAATTGCTCTTCTAAAAGAGATTCTTGCCTCTAATTGACGTGCAATTCCATCCGCAACTAAACGAGCATCCAATTCTGGACGTTTCACCTCGAAAATGTTAATTTGGATTTCCTTTTTCGTCAACTTCTTCAACTCTTCTTTAAGTTTGTCAACTTCCTGTCCACCTTTTCCAATAATTACACCTGGTCTTGCTGTGTTGATAGTAACGGTTACCAACTTCAACGTTCTCTCGATGATAATTTTTGAAATACTTGCTCTAGATAAACGAGCGCGAAGATACTTACGAATTTGATCATCTTCAACAATCTTGTCTCCGTAATTGTCTCCACCGTACCAGTTAGACTCCCATCCTTGGATGAAACCTAATCTATTTCCAATTGGATTTGTTTTTTGTCCCATTTATCTAAAATTATTCTGCGTTTTTACCGTCTACGACGATAGTAACATGGTTAGACCTTTTTCTAATTCTGTGCGCACGACCTTGTGGAGCAGGTTGAATTCTTTTCAACATTGCACCCCCACTAACTTCAATCGACTTAACGTATAAAGTTTCCTCTTCGATGCTTTTACCTTCATTCTTTTGCTCCCAATTGGCAATAGCTGAACGTAATAACTTCGCAAGGCTTGTAGACGCATCCTTAGCATTGTGTTGCAAAATGTTTAGAGCTTTATTAACCTCAACTCCTCTAATAAGATCTGCAACTAATCTCATCTTACGTGGAGCGATTGGAGACTTATTAAGTTTCGCGAATGCGATAGACTTATTTGCCTCTTTTCTTTGCTCTGCTACTAATCTTTTTCTAGCACCCATAATCTGCTATTTTATCTTTTCTTATCTTTTCTGTTTCCAGCGTGACCACGGAAGTTACGAGTAGGAGAAAATTCACCTAACTTGTGACCAACCATGTTCTCGGTAACGAAAACAGGAATAAACTTATTACCATTATGCACAGCGAAAGTTAATCCAACAAAATCAGGAGTAATTGTACTTGCTCTAGACCATGTTTTGATTACTGACTTGCTGCCAGACTCTTGTGCATCATCCACTCGCTTAATTAGCTTGTAATGTACAAACGGTGGTTTCTTTAATGAACGACTCATATCCTAATTATTTTTTTCTTCTTTCGATGATAAACTTGTCTGAATACTTCTTCTTAGATCTAGTTTTGTATCCTTTAGCAGGAATACCATTACGAGATCTTGGGTGGCCCCCAGAATTCTTTCCTTCACCACCACCCATTGGGTGATCGACAGGATTCATTACTACACCACGTACACGTGGACGACGACCTAACCATCTTGTACGCCCTGCTTTACCAGAAACTGTCAAGTTGTGTTCAGAATTAGATACGGCTCCGATTGTTGCCAAGCAAGTAGTTAAAATCATTCTAGTTTCACCAGAAGGAAGTTTAATAATTGCGTAACGACCGTCACGAGCGTTCAATTGTGCATAAGTACCAGCACCACGAGCAATGGCTCCACCTTTACCAGGCTTCATCTCAATGTTGTGAATAACTGTACCTAAAGGAATGTCCGATAAGAACATTGCATTTCCAACATTTGGAGCTGCTTCTTTTCCAGATACTACTGTATCTCCCACTTTCAATCCATCAGGTGCGATAATATATCGTTTTTCACCATCAGCATAGAATAACAATGCAATTCTTGCAGTACGGTTTGGATCATACTCGATCGTTTTCACCGTTGCAGGAATACCATGTTTTTCTCTTTTGAAATCAATGATACGGTATTTTTGTTTGTGACCACCACCAATGTAGCGCATCGTCATTCTACCATCATTGTTTCGACCTCCAGATTTCTTCTTAGAAGCTACTAGACTCTTTTCAGGAGAATTAGTAGTTACTTCAGAGTAATCACTGTTGATCTTGTGTCTTTGCCCTGGAGTGGTAGGCTTGAATTTTTTAAGAC
>Ga0193954_1000708_pt1 | contig 18778 bp, 12 predicted proteins | sample BB_5_MG_FD_140340 | JGI IMG/M metagenome (GOLD analysis project Ga0193954, IMG submission 140340) | Microbial mat bacterial communities from the Broadkill River, Lewes, Delaware, United States - BB_5_MG | ecosystem: Environmental > Aquatic > Freshwater > River > Microbial mats | place: USA...
CGTTTGGGCCTCCATGGCCGTCGCTGGCGCTGCGACAGGAATTGATAGTACTTCCGCCGTAGTCGGAGGTGTCATGGCGGCTAAGGAGCTCGCGGGCATCGTCGTTGAGGACAAGGGAGCGATGCAGGTCATTGACGCCTCAGCGAGCGTCGTTTCCGGGGCCGCGACGGGCAACGTGGTTGAGATCGCCAAGGTCGGAGCTGGTGCCGCCGCGGGAGCCGCGATCGGGGCCTCTCAAGGGGGTCTCGAGGGCATGGCCACGGGTATGCAGATGGGCTCCCAGTTCGCCACTGGAAATGTGGGCAGCATGGCCGGTAAGGCCGTGGGTGCAGGTGTGGGCGTGGGGCTTGCGGCTGCCGGCTCGCAGAGTGACGACGGCAAGACGCTCCTATCAGGGGCACAGCTTGGTATGTCTGTCGGTTTCACCATGGCTGATGTGGCCTCCACCGAAGCCATGATGGAGCAGAGTAAGACGCTACGGCCTACCGAGACGCCTCCAGCAGCGGTCAAGCCTGAAGCTGCAGCAGCGGGCGCAAATTCAGCGCGAACCGAAGGCCTGCTGAAGCTGGCTGGTCAGGCAGCGGGTGCCGGAACCGCTGCAGCCATCGACGAGGCTCAAGGCAAGGAAGCGAGCCTCGCCTCTATTCATCAGGGATTGAAGAGTGGCGGCGGCCTGGCCTCGGCGGGCCTGGGTATCAACAAGACCATCACGGAGCTTGATCAGGACCAGCGAGGTGCAGTGTCAGCGGCGGCCCGACTGACGGCCCATACTGCAGGGCTCGCGCGGAATGTGGCAGCCCCGATCATCGACCGGACGGCTAAGGACCATCTGTCAGACGTCCGCGCGCTCAAGAAGAAAGGGGTTGTATCGAACCTGACGGTCAAAAAGGCCGAAGCTCAGCTCAAACAAGCCCGCGACCTGCAACGCATCCTGCAGGAGACGGCGGGCCTGCGCATGGCCTAGGGCCTAGCGTACTTCGAGCCAGAGTCCGTAGGGGAAGGTGACGGTGGTATTATAGCCGCGCACACGGATGCGGTAGGTGCCAGCCGCGAGCACGCCGGCTTCGTCCGCGTAGATGGCGGAGCAGAACTGCGGACCGTCGCCGTCATCATTGGCGAGCACCATCGTGCCGGTATCGTCGAAGACAGCGAGGTTGCTGTTGACGTTGGGGCACTGGTCGATGGCGCCATCGTGGGTGAAGACGGCCAAGCGGGTGCCTTGGGGCACGGTGACGCTATACCAATCCTCGTCGCCCGCGGTCGTGATGTCGCCGTTGACGGTCTGAGTGACCGCGCTCAGGTTCATCGCTGCGCTGCTGGTATTATTGGGCTCCATCTCCGCCAGCTCATATTGGCAAGTTGCACTGCATCCGTCGCCGGAGGCGGTATTGCCGTCATCGCACTGCTCGCCGGTGGCCAGGTATAGATCCCCGCAGCCTGGCGTGAAGATCTGCACACGCACCTGGTAGGTCGCGCTGGAGGCCGTGCCGCCCACGCGCACATAGTAGGTGCCGCCCATGAGGTCCCGCGCCGTGACGTTGCCTCCGGGGCTGATGCGCCCGCATTCCCCGGGCCCATCCCGCGTATCAAAGGCCAGCTCGGTGCCCGTTACGCTGCGCAGCGAGACCTCGGAGTCGGTGGGACAGCCACCGTCAAAGCCCACCACCTCGGCCAGTACGTGCGCCCCGGTGGGCACCACGATCTCATACCAGTCGTAGTCGCCACTTTGGTTGATGACGCCCGCCGCGCTGCCCGAAGTGTTTCCGGAGGGGATCAAGACGTTGGCGCTGGTGCGCAAGTCGTTCGGCTCCACCTCGCCGGAGCCCTCCCAAGCGCAGGCTGCACTGCAGCCATCGCCGCCGAGCGCGTTGCCATCATCACACTGCTCGGTGCCTGCAACCCAGCCATCGCCGCAGGTGGGAGCCTGAATGCTGATGTTCAGAGTGTAGGCCGCAATCGAGCTGTTATTGCCGTACTCCTCGACGGTCACGAAGTAGGTGCCGGCCGCAAGCTGGCGCACCGACAGGTCGTCCGCGGGATCCAGTAGCGAGCATCGGTTTAAGCCATCGTCATCATCGCTGCCCAGCTCCGTGGTCCGGTCGGCCTGCCAGAGGCGGATGACCGTATCGGATGTGCAGGCGCCGTCCGCAGCCACGAAGGTCTCGGCCCGAATGGACTCATCTGCCTGCACCGTGACCTGGTACCAGTCGATGTTGCCAGCGGGCGAGATCGCGCCGGTAAAGGATCCGCCCGTGCCCGAAGCCATGCCTGCGGTCTCCCACTGGCAAGTTGAACTGCAGCCATCACCCGAGCTGATATCGCCGTCATCGCACTGCTCGCCTGTCTCTACCTGGTTGTTGCCGCAGATGTTGCCTGCGATCTGAACGTTGATGTCGTAGCTGCCGATGACCGTGCCCGAACTGTAACCGCGAACCCGCATCCAGTAGGTGCCTGCGGCCATGCTGGCCGTCCAGGCATCCGAAACGGGGTTGATGTTGGAGCAATTGCTCGCTCCGCCATCATCGTCGGTCCCAAGCCGTGTCACGCCATCCGTATCGTACAGCTCGATCACGGTATCGCCTGGGCAGCCAGAACCACCGCTCGCCGAAGTGAACGCGGTCAGGAACTGGCCTTGAGCAATAACGATTGCGTACAGGTCCTGGTCACCGCCGGGTGAGATCGACTCCGTAAAGGTCCCGCCCGGGGCCATGAAGGTGGCAACAGGCTCGAACTGACACGTCGCGGAGCAACCATCGCCGGCCACGGTGTTGTTATCATCGCACAGCTCACCACCTGCTGATTCTACGATGCCGTTGCCGCAGGTGACCGGCGTCATCTGACCGCGCAACTCGTATTGCGCGATGGTCTGATTGCGCCCGTCCTCTTCAACCCGAATGTAGTAACGCCCGGCCGCCAGGGCCCTTGCGCCGCGATCCACGGTGGGGTCCACGATCGGGCAGCTGCCCACGCCATCGAGGTCATCCGTGACCAAGACCGTCGTGCCATCTGCGGCGAGCAGGAAGATCTCGGGATCTGCCTGATTGCAGACTCCCACGCCGCCCACCGTAACTTCGACCCGAACCGTGTAGCGGGTGGGACCCGCCGGCACGTCGATGATCCAAAAATCCTGATCGTTGGACGGTGAGATCGCACCCATCGCGATGGCCTGGGTGGTCATGCCATCGAGGAAGGGGGTAGCGCTGTTGATATCCCCGTTGGGCTCCACCTCGCCGAGGCCCGTCGCAAACGAAAACGTCGTAGCAGGCGCGCCCATGGGAAGCACGGCAGTATTGGCCATTGCTGCGCTATCCACCGCCTCGAAGTAGTAGTCCAAGCCGGGGGCCGCCACCGCAGCGCCCGGGATCTGCGCACTGTAGGTCGCGCCCGCCGCGGTCATGGTGAGTTGCGAAAAGTTCATCGCGCCCTGGGTTCTGTAATGCAGGTTGACGAGCGCAACGCCCGAGCCGTCCACCACGTCTGCGGTGACCGTCAACGCTGTGCCAGGAACTGGCCCGTCAGCAATGGCGGTGTGGCTGATGGTCGGCGCCGCGTTATCCACGGCAGAGACCGTGAAGGCGAAGGGCGTAGCCGGCGCCGTGCTGGGCACCACGGCCGTATTGCTGGTCGGTGTGGCCTGATCCACGGCCTCTATGTAGTAGTCCACGGCGGGCTGCATCACCGCGCTGAGAGGAATCTGCGCCGTGCGCTGAGCCCCCGTGCCCGACATCGCCACGGAGCTGTAGGTGCCAGCGTTGCGCGGCTTGTAGAATAACGTCACTGCGCCCACTCCGCTGGCATCGGTGACCTCCGCCGCCACCGTGACCGGCATGCCCTCGGCCTGCCCGTTAGAGATTGGGGTGTGACTAACTGCGGGCGCGGTGCGATCGAGCGCCACAACGTTGAAGCTGAGCACGTCGACCGGCGCCGTCGCGGGGTCGCGCGCCAGGTTCGCGGGCATGATGATGTCTTCGGCCTCGACGTAGTAATCCACGCCGGGAGGCAAGACATCTTGCGCTGGAATGACGGCAGAATAGGTCCCCGTCGTGCCCATCATCGAGATTGCGGTGTACAGGGTCGCGCTGCGGCGTTTGTAGTACAGCGTGACTGTGGCGACGCCGCTCGCGTCTGTGACGCTCGCGCTCACCATCACCGCGCTGCCCTCGGTCTGGTCCTGAGGTACCGCCGACGTCATGATGCTGGGCGCGGCCTGGTCATCGGGCTGCACTACGAAGCTGTGCACATTGGCCGGTGCACCCGTCGGTGACGTTCCGGAGTTCGACATCGGGGCGCCATCCGTGGCCTGCAGGTAGTACTCGACGCCCGGCGGCACGACGGCCCCGGCAGGAATGCTCGCCCGGTAGCGGTCATTGCCCTCATCCATCAGGACCACGGACTGAAAGCTGGGTTGACCGGTGGTCCGATAGAAGAGGCTCGCCGAGTTCACAGCGGACTCCGAATCCACGATGGTGGCCGTGATCTCCTCGACGGTGCCCTCCGTGCGGATGCCCGGCATCGGGCTATGCATGATGTCCGGCGGTGTGGTGTCCGGCGCGCCCACCGTCACCGTCACGTCCTGAGTGCTGCGCTCGCGGTCATTCTCGGCCACAAGCGTAAAGGTCGTGGTGGCCGCCACTTGCAGCATGAGGGTGCCGCTGGCCGTGCGCGGGAAGGTATCCACGCTGACCATATCCGCCTGCAAATCCACCGTATCGGCGTCCGCCGTCTCCCAGTTCACGGTGACTTGTCCGGCGCCGACCTGGTTCAATGGAGTGATCTCGAACCGCACAATGCGGGGACTGCCGGGCGGCAAGACCGTCACCGTGGTGCTCTGCTGCGTAGTGCCCACGGCGCTTGTAGCGATCAAGGTGTAAGTGGTCTCGACGGTGGGGCTCACGGGCACATTGCCCGTCGCGGCGCCATTGCTCACGATCATCGTATCGGCCTGGTCGCGAATCTCCACCGAGTCCGCGTTTTCGACCTGCCAGCGCAGCGTCGTGGACTGACCCTCGGTGATCTGGGCCGCGTCCGCAGAAAAAGAGACCACCTGCGGCTGAGCCCCCACCAATACGTTTGCCTCCTGGGTCTTGGGGCCGGAGTCATCGCCCTCGATGGTGATGCGATAGGTCGTGCTCGTGGTGGGCTGCACATCGACAGTGCCGGTTGCAAGTGAACCTTCATACACGGTGCCGCTACCGAGCGCGTCAATCTTGATTGCAGATGCGCCAGAGGTCTCCCAGTGAAGCGTGGTGCTCTGTCCCGGTTCAATGAGGGCCGGGTCAGCCTCAAAGCGCAGGATGTCCGCCTTGCCGGTGACCACGGTGACTGTGACGCGCCGCTCGGTTTCACCCGCTTCGGAGATCGCGGTGAGCTTGTAGGTCACGGTGGCCTGAAGCGGTGGGGTCTGCACCTGCCCCGTCAGCATCGCGCTGGAGGGCACCAGGCCGGGCTCAATGCGCACCTCGTCGGCGTCGCTGACCGACCAAGAGACCGTGACCACCTCTCCAGGCCGCACGGAGGGCTGGCTGGTCTCAAAGCTATTGATAATTGGAAAGGTCGCAGGCTTGTCCGGGGGCGCGGGCGGCGGGTTGGAGCTGCCACAGGCCCACAGGAACAAAGAGGCAAAAACGAGCAGGCGATGCCGAGTCGTGCGAACTACCACGGGGGGTTTGTACGTCTATTGTGGGGTGATCTGTCTGGATTCCTGGGGTCGGGTCGGTCAATTGTCCGACCCTTTCGTTGACCCAGGGAATTCCGCAGGATGGGATACGTCTAGGGGGAGCGAATGATCTCGGAGGTTTGCAATAGAAAGTGGCCGCTGATGGGGCTCCTCGTCGGCATCGTGGCCGGGGGCGCTGCGGAGGCCGGGGACACCGCCAGCGTACGTGTGCAGGTCAAGTGGGACGGGGATGCGACGACCTGCCGCTTCGGTCTGCTCGGAAAAACGCTCAACCATCCGCTGGAGGACACCCTTGAAGTCCCAGCCGGCAAAGCCCGAATCGCGGTGCGCTGCGGCACAGACCCCCAGCTAAGCCCGCCGCCAAAGCTCATCACGGCCCGCGCCGGGCGCACCCAAGTCGCCAAGTTCAAGCTCCAAGAGGCCCGCGTGCGGGTGATGTCCAAGAACGGCGGAAGCATGCGCCCGGGAGAGGTCCGCTTTTACGAGGTCGGCCGCGCTGAACAGGACCCGCCGGTGGCGGTGCACCCCACCAACGTGACCGCGAAGGTCGCAGCCGGACGCTATGACGTACGAGTTCGGCTTAAGGATGGGCCGGAACGCATTCACAAGAAACTAGAGCTCAAGTCCGGCCGTAACCGCGATCTCAATGTAGACCTCTCGGACGGGGCCCTGCTTGGCCTGGTGACCGACAATGGCCGTACCTCCGACGGCGCGGTGCGCGTGATGCGCGGCGCAAAGAAGGTTGCACTTGGGGACACCGGTCAGGAGATCTCGCTGCCTGCGGGCTTTTATGAGGTTGTGCTGGAGCTGAGGACGGCGGCGAACTTCGCCACCCGCAGCAAGAAAGTCTGGGTCGAACCGGGCAAGACAACCCGCGTCAAGCAGGCTTTCAAAACAGGTAAGATCCAGGCCCGTATTACCCAAGATGGCAAAGCCATCGAGGCCACAGTGCGGCTCTCGCTGCCTCTGGCCGCCGACTTCTTCAACTTCTTCGAGGCCCCGGGACCGGTGGCGCTGACTCCAGGTCGATATAACGTCACCATCGAAGCCCCCGCCGCGAAGGCGCTCGGCGCCCTCAAGAAGGCAGATGTAGAGGTCAAAGCTGGGCGAACCACCAAGGTCGCCTTCGATGTTTCGCAGGCCACGTTGCGGGCCTCCATCACCAAGAATGGCCGCAAGATCCCGGGCATTGTCGAGGTCCGTGAGCCGGGTGGCGGCAAGGTTGTGGCTCGCATGTCAAAGACTGGGGTGCGCTTGTGGCCGGGCCGCTACGAGGTTGTCGCGAGGCTTCCTGACGGTTCTGAGAGCGTCGACGGGCCCTTCGACCTCAAACTGGGCGAAAAGGTGCACCGGACCATCGCCTTTCGACGCGCCAACCTCACGGTGCTGGCGCTTCGGGGTCCGGCCCCCGAGCCCCAGGCCCAGGTGCAGGTCTACCGCCGCGGCGCGGCCAAGCCGCTGGCAAAGGGGCGTCATGGTGAGGCGATAGAGCTGCCGGAAGGCACCTATGACCTCAAGGTGCTCGCGGGTGCGGATACCGTATGGTCCCAAGGCGTGGAGGTCCGGGGGCGCCGGAAGGTGCAAGTTGCCCTGCCGGAGCTTGCTGACGCCGACGCTCTGCCGGAGGGGGAAGATCCCGCGGATGACTTTGAGCTGCCGGAAGGCGACGCGGACTAGCCGCCGATGCGGCTCATGTGCACGTTGTGGTGCCGATCGACGCCAGGTGTGTAGAACTCATGCCCGGCGCCCTTACCAAATAGGCTCTCGCGAACCGCCTGAGTGATGGCGTCATCGTCCCGCCCGCTTCGGATGAGGTCGCGAAGGGACAGGCCCGTGGGGGAGGCCAGACAGGCCCGGATCTCACCGCGTGCCGTCACTCGAACGCGGTTACAACGGTGGCAGAAGTTGTCGGTGACCGCCCCGATCAGTCCAACTGTCTTGCCACTGCCGTCGCGGGCTTCGAGATAACCAGCGGGGCCGCGGTCGGTGCGATAGGCGGGGTCATACTCGGGCACGATGCGCGATTCGAGGTTCTGGCGGATCTCGCTGACGGGCACCACCGCGTCGCGCCCCATCTTTGCGCCTTCGCCGAGCGGCATCAGCTCAATGAATCGTGGAGTGATGTCGTGCGCCCAGGCCCAATCCACAACCTCACCCACCTGGTGATCATTGTGGCCACGGATGACGACAGAGTTCGTCTTCACCTCGGTGATGCCTGCGTCCTGAATGGCCTCAATGCCCGCGATCACGCGGCTGAGATCTCCGCCGCGGGTCATCTTGCGAAAGGTCTCTGCATCCACGGAGTCCAGCGAGACGTTGATACGCGTCAACCCTGCTTGCACCAATGTCTTGGCGACCACCTTCAGCGCAGATGCGTTGGTGGTCATAGCAATGTCCGTTATCCCAGCCTCGTCGCGGATACGTCGCACCAAGTCGGCGACGTTGCGCCGGACGAGCGGCTCTCCGCCCGTGAGGCGCACGGTCTGCACGCCAAGGCGTGAAAAGACGCGGACGACGCGCACGATCTCCTCGAAGCTGAGCACGTCCTCGCGCTCCGAAGCCGGCACACCATCGGCGGGCATGCAGTACTGGCAACGCAGGTCGCAGCGATCGGTGACCGACATGCGCAGATAGCGCAGCTGCCGACCGTCCTTATCGGCCAACCACCCGGGATAGCCTGCCTGCCCCTTGGCGGCGAGCGGGATGGGGTCCTCCAGGGTGTCTGGCAGGTCGAGCGGCGCATCCGTGTCACCACAGACGATGGGCAATCGGCTCACCGGGGAACTGTAGAAGAAACGGGCCCACATCCGCCAGGCGTCTTGACGGCCGGGCCTGGATACTCAGTGGTTCCCCCGGTATGGCGGCCGTTTGACGTCGAATCGGGGCTGAGGTGGGATGCTCTGAGACGCATGGCAGCCCTGAGCAAAGACCAACTCATCGCTCAAGCGCGCGCGCAGGTCCGGGAGTTCAGCCCCGAAGAGGCCCACAACCGCTGCGACGCCGATCCGCCCGCCATACTCATCGACATCCGCGAGTCAGACGAGGTGGCGACCGGGCAAGTCGAGGTCGCGCACCACATCCCTCGAGGCTTCTTGGAGCTGCGCATCGAGGGCGTCGCCCCGGACCGAAGCCACGAGCTCATCGTCTATTGCGCCGGAGGCACGCGCAGTCTGCTGGCGGCGCGCAGCCTTCAGGAGATGGGCTACGAGAAGGTGCGCTCGATGGCGAGCGGCTTCAACGGCTGGAAGAGTCGGGGCCTGCCGTGGGTGACCCCCAAGCAGCTCAACCCAGACCAGAAGATCCGCTATGCGCGACATCTTCTGCTTTCCCAGGTCGGTGAAGTGGGGCAACGCAAGTTGCTGGACGCCAAGGTCCTGCTCGTAGGCGCGGGTGGCCTGGGCTCCCCCACCGCGCTGTATCTTGGTGCGGCCGGTGTGGGTCACCTCGGCGTCGTGGACCCGGACGTTGTCGACATCTCCAACCTACAGCGCCAGATCATGCACCGCAGCGCCGACGCGGGCGTGCCGAAGGTCGACTCAGCGGAGCGTGCGCTGCTCGCCCTCAACCCCGATGTGCAGGTCACCAAGTATGAGCAGCACCTCAACGCGAGCAACGTCATGCAGGTGCTCGATGATGGCTGGCAGATCGTAGTTGATGGCTGCGACAACTTCCCCACGCGCTATCTTGTCAATGACGCTTGCGTCTTTCGCGGGCTGCCCAATGTGCATGGTTCGATTTTCCAGTTTGAAGGCCAGGCTTCAGTATTTGCGCCCGGCCTGGGTGGGCCCTGCTACCGCTGCCTGTACCCAGAGCCGCCTCCGCCGGGCATGGCGCCCAGCTGCGCCGAGGCCGGAGTCATTGGTGCCCTTCCCGGCCTGATCGGCACCGTGCAGGCTACAGAGACCCTGAAGCTCATCTTGGGCATCGGCGAGCCTTTGATCGGCCGGCTGATGCAGCTCGATGCCCTCGATATGAAGTGGCGCGAGCTGAAGTTCCGGCGGGACCCGGGCTGCCCCGTCTGTGGCGATCAGCCGACGGTCACCGAGCTCATCGACTACGAGGCCTTCTGCGGTTTGTAGACGAGGCTAATTTCCACGAGAGAGCGCACAGGTTGCGGTCACGGTCCCAAGACTGGCGCTGGCCCTCAGGCAGCTGCCCGCGTCCCCATAGCACTGGGCACCCTTGACGGTCTCAAAGCAGGTCGCGTTGCGAGCCGCCCCGCACTTGCGGGTCTGGCGGCGGTCACGCAGCGCTTGGTTATTGGCAAGCTCACACGCCCGCAGGCTGGTCTGACAGTCGCGCCCGAAGCTGCTGCCGTGCACCCAAGAAAAGCAGTAATAGGGCGGTGCCCCGGCGGCCTTCTTCTTGAGCTTCGCCTTCTTCTGCTCTAGGCGTTGGGTGAGGGTCTCAGCGAGCCGGTCGCGGGTGGTGAGCGCGTTGGCCTCGTCGGGCGGCGCGGGCACATTCTGCAGCATAGCTTGCGCTTTTTCAATCTGGCGCGCGCGCAGCGCAGCCTCGAAGGCCTGTACAAACTCAATGCGCGCCACGGAGGCCGCGAGGTCGAGCTTTAGGCCCCAGCTGCCCTGCTCTTGGATCGAAAGGAAGCGCCGGCGCTCCGGCCGCGTCTTGGGCACATTAGGCAGGTCGTGGCCCACCTTCTTAGAGACGTAGGCCAGCGGGTTCTTCATCGTGATGATGGTGAGCACCGTGTGGCGACCAGGCTCCTTATGCTCCAGCTCTACCAGCTCATGCTCGGTGGGCTGGGGAGGAAGGACGATGGCCAGGGTCGCAGTCCGCGAGGTTTTGAGCTGAGCCATGGCCTGTCGAACCAGCGCCCTATCCCCGGACCAGGTGTGATCCACCATCGTATCCACGTCATGGGCGGCGTAGGCGGTCAGCCAGGTATCGACGGCCTGCACAGAGGGCGGAGGGCTACAGCCCGCCGCGAGCACAGCGGCCAGGGCAAGGAGCGACGCGGAGCGCATACGGTCAGCCTGCGATGATTCGCAGCCCCTGTCACGAGTTCGGCGAACCGCAAATGGGGATGCGCTGACCTTCGTGAGCGCAGCGCAGTCCGGTGCCCGTGGCCTCAAAGCCGTCTGGGTAGTGCACCAGCCACATCTTGTCGCGCACCCGCTGAGGCAGGGCGGCGAGCTGGGTAGGGTCGGTATGGGAAGGACCGAGGTTCGTCTCGTGGATGATGACGTCTGCGGCATCAAGGAAGTCGATCAGCTCGGGCTCGAAGGCGGCGTCCGCCGAGTACCCCAGCGTGCCGCCGTCACCACGAATCAAGAGCGCGGAGGTGGGCACATGGTGCCGGGTCCGTCGGAGCGTGACCTCGAAGGGGCCCAGCTTTGAGGGCTGCAACCAGGGGAGAGTTCGCGGCTCGAAGTAGTCCTCATAGCCATGCTCTACGGGCTTGGTGCCGTCAAAGAGCACGTGCATGCTGCCTTGCAAGCGCTGGGGCCACACCACTTGGTGAACCTCTTGGCTCGCGTGCAGCCTCAGTCGGGTGTTCTGGGCGAACTTTTTGTAAAAGGCCACACCCTCTAGCCCATTCATATGGTCGCCGTGCACATGGGTGAGCAGCACATCGTCGATATCTGCGAGGTCGAGGTGCAGCCCGCTCTTCGCTCTCGCATCTGCCAGCACCCTGCGATAACCATCCGGACAGTCAATAGCGACCTGAAAGCCATCTTGCCGAACCAGTAAACAAGTGGGGAAGTAGACCTCGGAGAAGGTATCGCCGACACCAAGGACAATCACTTCGAAGCTCATGCGCGCTCCCGCGTAGCCATGAAGAGCCAGGGCACCACGGCAATGGCCCCCAAGCTGAGCAGAGCTGAGGCCAAAAAGTGCCCCGTATAGCCTAGGCCTGATGCGGAATAGCCGGCGAGCGCCGAGGCTGTGCCCGTAGATATGACAACCGCGCTTGCCTGAACCGTGTAGTCCGTGGAGGCGGTCTCCGGCTGACAGCGGTCCATCATCGTTGTGAACAGCGCCGCTGTGGCCAATCCTGATACGAAGTGCTCCGCGGCCACGACCAGGGCCATCAGCCCGTGTGTGGTGTCCGGGCTGATGAGCGCGTAGCTGGCCGCAGCCCCGGCCTGAAGCACGGCGAAGAGCACCAGCACCGGCCGCCGATCGCCACGCCCCGCGGCCCAACCACCCACGAGGGCCCCGAGCAGCCCGGCGACGAAGCCCACCGTGCCCAGCATCCAGCCGATATCGGCCAGCGTGAGTCCGTAATCGACGAGCATGGGCCGCAGCATGGCGGAGGCCGCAGCTTCGCCCGCCTTGTAGAGCGTGAGCGCGAAGATGAGCTTCAACGCCCCGTCGCGCCGGACAAAGCCGAGCACACTGGCTGCAGCATCGGGCGCATGGGCGCGCCGGGTTCTTGCCGCGCTGAGTCCAAGGACGGGCAGAGATGTGATGACGACGAGCACCGCCATTACCAAGAAGGCCCCGGTCCAGTTGAGCAGGTCGAAGAGCGCGAGCAGCGCGCCGCCGCCGACAATCATGCCCAGGCGGTAGGCGGCGACCTGAACGCCGTTGGCGATGCCTCGGTCCTCCTCGGGCAGAAGCTGCACGGCCAGCCCATCTGTCGCAATGTCCTGAGTGGCCGCAAGCAGGTTGGTACCAAAGACGCCCACCATCAGAAGGGGTATTGAAAGCTGTCCTGCAGACAGCATGCTTAGGCCCACCAGCAGGAGGGTCATGCCCAGCTGGGCCCCGAGGATCCAGGTTCGCTGGCTAGCCCAGCGATCGACCAGCGGCGCCCAGACGAACTTCAGAGCCCACGGCAATGCGAGCAGGGCTGTGAGGCCGACCGCCTCCAGCGAGTAGCCGCGCTGGCGCAGGACTACCGGCAGGGCCTGTACGAAGAAGCCAAAGGGCAGACCTTGGGCGAAGTACAGAGCGGTCAAGAGCAAGAAGACCTGCGTTCGGCGGCTGCGGTCCGGCGTGAGGGTCACGGTCATGGCTGACCGCCCAGTGCATTCGCGGGCGCCAGGAGGCCTGTGGCCATTGCCATGATCGACGGTGCAGCGCTGCCGCGAGGGATGCGGTCGGGCACGGATGCGGCGAGATCGAAGTAGCCTTGGATGGCAGCGTAAAGTGCGATGGCGGCGGCCTGGGGATGACGATGATGGATAAGCTCAGCATCTAACGCGGCCTGCAGGACGTCTTGCAGACGCTTCGTAAGGGCCTGCACCGACTGCTCGTAGACCTCGCGCACCGCAGGTCGACGGGAGGCCTCCGAGGCCATGGCGACCCAGCACTTGAGGGCCCGCATGTCCGCATGGGCGCCGAGCCCCACATGAGCGGTGATGAAGGCGGCGATTCGCTGCAAGGGATCGGGGCCTGCGGCGTCAAAGGCCGCGTCCAGCCGAGTCTCGTGCTCAAGCGCGAGGGTACGCAGGGCCTCGAGCAGCACGGCCTCCTTATTGGAGAAGTGGTAGTGCAAAAGGCCCTGGTTGAGGCCCGCCGTCTTGGCGACCAGGCTGGTGGAGGCGCCGTCATAGCCGCGCTCTGCCATGACCGTGAGGAAGGCATCGACGATCTGCGCACGGCGCGCGTCTGTATTAGGTGTGCGAGCCATATTTAGTTGGTTAACCAACTTATAAACACCCAGATGGGTGAAGTCAACGTGCCGGCCCTAGCCAGTTGCGGAGTCGCCTCAAGTTTCTGACACCCAACCCGTGGGTTGGCCCGTAGACCGGGTGTTCGCGCTCACAAGCGCTTGGGAGGGACAGACATTGAAAGTGACTACTCTAACCACGTGGTGCCTCGGCGCCGCGCTCGGCATCGGTGCGAGCTTCGCGCCCACTCAGGCCTCCGCATGTGGTTGCTTCGCGCCGCCCAATCCGGCGACGCCGGTCGTGCAAGCCGGTGAGCAGATCGTCTTCGGCCAAAAGGATGGGCGCGTCACGATGCACGTGCGCGTGCAGTACAGCGGTCCCGCTGAAGAGTTCGGATGGCTGCTGCCCATGCCCTCCGTGCCGGAGCTGCAGGTGGGCACCGAGGAGATCTTCAGCGCGCTCGATGCGCGCACCCGGCCGCAGTTTCGCACCCGCTACGTCACCGAGGGCGATTGCCAGCTGTCGTTCGACGCCGGGGCCTCGGTCCAGGACGGCGGCGTGGGTTTCGGCGGTGATGCCGGCACCAACGGACCGGGGGGCGTGCTGGTGCGCCGCGAGTCTGTCGGCCCTTACGATACCGCCATCCTCAGAGCGGATGAGCGCGGCCCCATGCTCGACTGGCTGCGCGACAACAGCTTCTTCATTCCGGACGCGCTCGCCGATGCCGTCGGCCCCTACATTCGTCCCGGCGGGTACTTCTTGGCACTCAAGCTACTCAAGGACCGCGATGCAGGTGACCTTGCGCCGATCGTGCTCGACTACCCCTCCGATCTGCCCATGATCCCGATGGTGCTCACCCAGGTCGGCGCAGATCCCGACATGCCCGTGACCGTCTACGTGCTCGGTGAGCACAGGGCCATCCCCCGGAACTTTCGGCACACCATCATCAACGAGGAGCGCATCGATTGGTTCGCGGCAGGCCGCAATTACGAAGAGGTCGTCACCGCTGCCGTCGACGAAGCCGACGGCCACCACAGCTTCGTCACGGAGTTCGCGGGCGCCTCCGAGGTCATGCGGGACGTGCTAGATCGCCCCGGGCGCTTCGGAAATCGCGCGGACTTTGAGTCGATGACGGATGCCCTGGCCTATACCAGCGCACTTCGCAATCTAGGTTTCGAATGGAACACCCAACTCGTCGGCTTCTTGTCGGATACCTTCGACATGCCCCAGGGGGTGCGGGACGCAGGCTTTTCGGAGGACATCTTCTACGCAAACCTGGACTGGTACCTGGGACGATACCGGGAACAGAACCCGGAGCAGTTTGAGGGGGCCAGCTTCGAGTTCGACCCGGTCGTTTTGACGGGCCGTATCTGGGCCGCGATCGTCGAGCCCACCCGTGCGGCGGGACAACTCTTCCGGGATCACGCCAAGATCACGCGCATGTTCACCACCCTGTCGCCCGAGGAGATGGTGAAGGACCCCGTCTTCAGCTTCAACGCCGCCTTGCCGGACGTCTCCAACGTGCACGAGGCGGTCTTCACGCGCGTGTGTCGGGACAACCAGGGCGTGCCAGAAGAGGGCACCTTGGCCCTGCCCGATGGACGAGAGTTCGTCACGACCAGGCGCGGTTGGCGGGATGGATTGCAAGGCAATACGACCCCCTACAGCGCTCGCATTGAGATCCTGCGCGAGGAGGGCGAGGCCGAAGTTGAGGTGGATAATACCCACCTGCTGAGCCCCGGCGCGAGCCCCGGCGCGGGCGGTAACGGCTCCGGCCAGCCCGGCGAAGCGCGAGACCGCAGCGGGTGCACCTGCACAGCCGAGCAGGCCGGCGCAGGCTCCCTTGCGATGTTTGGGTTGTTAGCGGGGGTGCTGCTAGGCCGACGGCGGCGTAGCTAGGAGGGATCAAACGTCCAGGTTGGCGACCTCGAGCGCGTTCGTCTCGATGAACTCGCGCCGAGGTTCCACCTGGTCGCCCATCAGGGTCTCGAAGATGTCGTTCTCCTGATCGCTCTTGGTCATCTGCACCTGGAGCAGCACGCGCACCTCGGGATCCATCGTCGTCTCCCAAAGCTGCTCGGCGTTCATCTCGCCCAGACCCTTGTAGCGCTGGATGCTCTGGCCCTTCGAGCCTCGAGCCTCCAGCTCAGTGACGACCTGCTCGATGCGATCAAAGACCTTCGGCTCGGAGCCCGGAACGGTGACCGTGAACGGACCGCTGAACTCCTTAAAGGTGCGCCCCAAGCCTTGAAGGCGAAGGAAGTCGCGGCTCGCCAAGAAGACCGGGTCGATGACGGACTTACGCCGCGCGCCCTGCCGACGAGACTCAAACTCCAGCTCCAAAGCACCGTGGCGCTCCGCGAAGCCCATCTCCAGCTTCGGCACCACCTCGGGGTAGTGCGCCTGCAAGTAGACCTTCATCGGGTCGAGCACCTCGGCCTGCAGCTGGGCGCGGTCCGCGCCGCCATCAACAGCCTCACCAATGGAGGACTTGGGCCGCAGCATCTCAAGCTCAATGGAGGTGGCGCGCACCAAGGCATCGACCAAGCGCGCGTCGCGACGACGGTTGGTCAAAGCCAGGGTCTCGCGATAGCGCAGCACGTTCTTGGCGACGTTCTTGAGGTGCTCGCCCTCAATCGGCTTGCCCACAGTGGGGGTCACCACGACGTTATCGACGCCGATACCCAGCAGGTAGTCCGCGCGCGCGTCATCGTCCTTGAGGTAGACCTCCTTCTTGTTCTTCGACGCCCGGTACAGCGGGGGCTGCGCGATGTAGAGGTGGCCGTGCTCAACCAGCTCCGGCATCTGCCGGTAGAAGAAGGTCAGCAGCAGGGTGCGAATGTGGCTTCCGTCGACATCCGCGTCCGTCATGATGATGACCCGGCCGTAGCGCAGCTTGTTGATGTCGAAGTGCTCGGCGCCAATGCCCGTACCCAGGGCGGTGACCAAGGCCACGATCTCCTGGGAGGAGAGCATCTTGTCGACCCGGGCCTTTTCGACGTTCAGGATCTTACCCTTGAGCGGCAGGATCGCCTGAAAGCGCCTGTCTCGGCCCTGCTTGGCCGAGCCACCCGCGGACTCACCCTCTACGATGTAGATTTCACACTTGGCGGGGTCTTTCTCTTGGCAGTCGGCCAGCTTGCCCGGCAGCGACGTGGACTCCAAGGCGCTCTTTCGCTGCACCAGCTCACGGGCTTTGCGAGCCGCGATGCGCGCACGTGCCGCATCGCAGACCTTGCCGACCACCGTCTTGGCCAGCGCCGGGTTCTCCATCAGATAGGAGGACAGCTTGCCACCCACCAAGGACTCCACCGCGCTCTTCGCCTCGCTGTTTAGCAGCTTGTGTTTGGGCTGCGAGTCGAACTTGGGGTCGGCCATTTTTACGGAGACGACCGCCGTCAGACCCTCGCGCACGTCGTCGCCGCTGGGCGGCTCCTTGATGCCCTTAAGCAAGTTGGCTTTCGAGGCATAGCTGTTGACAGTGCGGGTCAGCGCGGAGCGCAGGCCGCTGGCGTGGGTGCCACCCTCGTCATTGTAGACGTTATTGGCGAAGCAGAAGATGCTCTCGTTGTAGGCGCTGGTCCACTGCAAGGCGACTTCCACATCGAGCTCGATGGGGTCGCCTTCGGGGCCGGTGACATCCATCAGCGCCGAGAAGTCGATGATGTTCTTGTGCAGGGGGTCCCGGTGCCGGTTGAGGTGCTCGACGTAGGAGACGATGCCGCCCTCAAAGACGAAGGTATCCTGCTTCTCGTCACGCTCGTCGATCATCTCGACCTTCAACCCCTTATTGAGGAAGGCGAGCTGCATCATGCGGGTAGCGAGCCGGTCGTAGTTGAAGGTGACCGTGCTGAAGATCGTATCGTCGGGCTTGAAGGTGATGCGCGTGCCCGTCTTGGCCGCCTCACCAGTGACCCGCAGGGGGGCCTCGGGACTGCCCGACTCGGTAACCGGCTTGCCGCGCTCAAAACGCATGTAATGCGTGCGTCCGGCGCGGGAGATCTCCATCTCCATCCACTCGGACAGAGCGTTCACGCAGGACACACCCACGCCGTGCAGACCCGCAGAGTGCTTGTAGCTGTCGCTGGAGAACTTGCCGCCGGCGTGCAGCACCGTCATCACGACCTCGGCGGCGCTCTTGTCCTGCTCGGGCTTCCACTCCACCGGGATGCCGCGGCCGTCGTCGGAGACGGACAGGGAGCCGTCGACGTGAATCGTAATATTCACGAAGCTGGCGTGGCCCGCGAGCGCCTCATCGACGGAGTTGTCGACCACCTCATACACGAGGTGGTGCAGACCCGTGACGTCGGTTTCACCGATGTACATGCCGGGGCGAAGGCGCACGGCCTCAAGGCCCTCGAGCACCTCGATGGACGCGGCGGTGTACTCTTTCCCAGAGCCGGCATCATCCGTCCGCTCCTTAGCGCGGACCTTGAAATCGTCGGCTGGGGCCGGTTCTACGTTGGGGGACTCCTCGGTAGGCAAGGTGCCGGAAGCTAGCATGCGCACCCGATCCCAACAACGCGAAAAGTTCTTGGGATGCCAAGGACTTAGATAGGATGGCAGGCATCCCTGAGCGGTCGGGGGACCTGACCCCCCGGACAGGGTGCTCGGCTCGATATGAGGGGCGGCCACGAACCGGTTTCGTGTGTGTCTGGGATTGGATAGGGTCGCGCAGCTTGGTTGAGTCTGACGCATGGTTTCGGCTGCGCTGGTTCTTGGTGGGGTCGCTGGCTGCAGTGCTCACGGTCTTCGCGCTGAGGGCACGTTCGACACCCGTGGTCGCGGTGACTCGGCCTCCGCCCGTGACGGCGGTCCCACGTGCGGTGCAGGTAGTGCAGGACTCTGAAGGCAGCCAAGATGCAGGCATTGTTGCGAAGCCCTCTCCATCCACAGCGCCTCAGGGTGCATCGAAGGGGCCCTCGCCCAGGGCTGCGGGACGACCGACTTCTCGAAGCTCGACGGAGCCTGCGGCCCCGCCGCCGCCAGCCGCCTTGCCAACGCCCATAATGCCGCGAGCAGTTTCCAGCAAAGACATGAACGATGTGCAGGACGCCTTGACATGGTTGCGCCGCAACCCCTCGGACGGCGGAGCGCGGACACGGCTAGAACGCAGCATTGAGCGAGCGGCCCGGACTCTGCCCGACGCAGGCCGGGTTTCAGTTATGCGTTGCGTCACGCAGGCCGGCTTTGAGGGGCGCGCGTCGGTAGCCACGGAGCGCCTTGCCCGGTGCGTAGACCGCCTTAAAGGAGGCCAGTAGTGAGCGCCCCGCTGGTCTCAGGAAGCCGGTTGCACAACTTCGTGCTCGATCAGAAGATCGCGCTCGGGGGCATGGCCGAGATCTGGTCGGCGACGGAGCAGCTCAGCTCGGGCGGAACCAAGAAGGTGGCTTTGAAGGTGATGTTGCGGGAGCACACTTCGCATCGTCACTTTCAGGACATGTTCTGGGATGAGGTGAACATCGCGCGTCGCCTCAAGCACGCCAACATAGCGCGCGTTTACGACGGCCAGGAGGCGAAG
>Ga0193954_1000711_pt1 | contig 18710 bp, 19 predicted proteins | sample BB_5_MG_FD_140340 | JGI IMG/M metagenome (GOLD analysis project Ga0193954, IMG submission 140340) | Microbial mat bacterial communities from the Broadkill River, Lewes, Delaware, United States - BB_5_MG | ecosystem: Environmental > Aquatic > Freshwater > River > Microbial mats | place: USA...
ACAGAATCGTTCCGACCAGTATTGATCGATTGTCAGCGCGAAGTCCCAACTAAGGTTGGATGCTGTAGAAATTAAATTCCTACGGGGTAAACTTGAGTATCAACTTTAACACACTACGACATAAAGTATTGAGAAATAACCAAAAATTGGTAATTAGGAGTGATAACCCTAGAATGCTAGGGACTTGACGGTACAAAGATTTATTATGTTTGTGCCGGATCAGATAGCAGGCTAGTTCGATTGTGACATTCTAAAGAATTTTGGGACAAGTCTTGAGTTGCTATAAAGGACTGGAAAAGTTCTTTTATCGTAGTCGTAAAAAAGGGAGTAAGGATAAATGTACAGGCAGATTACGATTTGTGGCATGCCGAACACGAGTCGAATCAATGGCGGATGGTTAAACCGTTGCCACTGTAGTTGCTCCACTCCTGCTAAAAGAACAAGGCCGATTCGGACATGTCGAATCGGCCTTGTTCGTTAAACTCGTTAAGCAACCTGAGTTAGTTCCTGAATAACTGTATCTTCAGTTAACTCCTCAATGGTCTCTAAACACTGGGTAAAATGCTCAATTTCCATATGGCTTTGCAGATGCTCAGCACTGGCCCAATTCTCATAAAACACAAAGGACGTGGGGGCGTTTTGGTCACAATGAAGCAGGTAACTATTGCATCCTTGCTCTTTGCGACTGGCCTCAACCCATTTGAGCAGTTCTGCTTTTACGGTATCAACAGCGTCAACTTTGGCGACGATGGTGGCGATGACAATCACTTCGGACATGGTTAATTCCCTTTTTTAAGGTTAAGGATACATACATTACCACCTGGACGGTATTGTAGGCAGCCGTTACATGAAACACACTTAGCTCGCTGACGATCACCTGATTGCCAGCGCTTCGGCAGATCGGGTTCCGTCAATAACGGCCGCGAAAGCGAGAATAGAGCGATGTTACTGGTTTCCAGTAGGTGTTCGATCACTTCAGGTGAACGCAAGCCACCGACGGTAATGATTGGGATGTCGAGCTCCTCAGCCAACTGTGCCGCATAGTGGGCGTGGTAGGCTTCTTTTTCGGCGCTGTTAATTTTTACCCGCGCGGGAATCTCCACCCCTGAGGCGCCCGTGCCGCCACTGATCTCAATGGCATCGATACCACGTTGTGCGAGTTGATGACACACAGTGCGGCAATCGTCAAAAGTCGCACCCCCTTCAATGAAGTCTTCGGCATTGATCTTAATCAGTACTGGATAGTCATCACCGACCTGTTTTCTGATTTGATCATAGACTTCAATAAAGATTCTAGCTCGATTCTCAATGCTACCACCGTAGTTATCGTCACGGCGATTGTAGTAGGGACTTAAAAATTGGCTGAGTAGATAACTGTGCGCGTCATGCATTTACACGCCATCAAAGCCAGCAGCTTGGGCCCGTTTTGCCGCCGCACCAAAAGCCTGAACGAGAGTGGCAATATCGTCCTGTGTCATCGCAGTCGGGATCACCCCTGTGGCTAAATCTGCGATGGCGGATGGCCCCCAGATTATTCGACCTGCTGTGGGGTAGCCTGTTTGTGAGCCGCCGTAAGCGATTTGCGCGACAATTCGACTGTTATGTTGATGAACCAGTGTTGTTAGGCGCTGATATTCAGCGATGAAGCAATCGTCATAGATCCCCATCATTCCGGGATTTGGTTGCTCTTGTTCAAGAATAAAGGCGTAGCCAGTGAGAATCATCCCCACGCCGCCTTTGGCGAGATCTTCATAGACGTTAAATAGTTTATCCGTCATGTGGCCTTTATCGTCGGCCATATTCTCCCATGTTGCACTGCGTATGAGGCGGTTCTTTAGCGTCATGCCCTTTATGTTTGTTTGTGCAAAAATATTAGCCATGATCTGTTGTCTCCTAATTATGGGCATGATGAGTGGCAAAGAGTCATCAAGCGTTGCGTTGATGTTGTCTTTTGAGTTACTATCGGCCATAGGAATCATGAGGTCAATTACGTACTTATTTTACACGTAGTACCTTTATGGGTACATCTGTATACGATTGGAAACTAGGGGCAATAATTATGAGCACAACATCATCGACACATTGTTATCTGTTTCGCGACAAAACCTACAAATGTGGCATTGATGTAACGTTGGCAGTTATTGGTGGTAAATGGAAAACCTCAATTTTGTGGCATCTGGCCATTGAAACAATGCGTTTTTCGCAGTTGCAGCGTCAGTTCTCAGCGACGACGCGAAAAATGCTTACTCAGCAATTGCGTGAGTTAGAACGCGATGGTTTGGTTCACCGTGAAGTGTATCCTCAAGTACCGCCCAAGGTTGAATATTCTCTGACAGAAAAGGGCCACAGCGTTATGCCTATCTTAAATCAGATGTGTGATTGGGCGCAGGGGTATCGTTGTGAAGAGCCTTGTCCTGTTGCGGTAACAGAGGGTGAGGAGTAGCAGGTATGGCAATTTTAACATTGAGCTGTCGTCAAGATTCTTTGGAATATTTTCTGTTTGATTCTGAACATTTTAGCACCTTGGCTAAGGGGAAGTTAACTGGTATTGGCTGTGGACTTCATGCTGAGTTGAGTTGCGATCATATTCAACCACAGCGACACATGGTTACAGCACCTATCTTAAATGATTTATATTGCGCGATTGAATATATTTTAACTCTATTGGAAAGTTCAGGGCGGGATCGAGGCTTTTCGACACCAGCTTCGTGGACGATTACGGCAGTTGGGCATCGAGTTGTTCATGGAGGTGAATTGTTTCATCAATCCGTTGCGATTGATGAACAGGTGTTGGAAAAAATTCGTCAATTGGAGCGTTTGGCAGCGAAATACAATCGACCCAATCGCGAAGGGATTGAGGCAGCGATGGCGCTTTTGCCATCATTGGTTCATGTGGCTATTTTCGACACCGCTTTTCATCAAACCATGCCGTCGAACGCTTATATTTATCCATTGCCTTATGAATGGTACGAAAAACATGGAGTAAGGCGTTATGGCTTCCATGGCTCATCTCACTTATATCTGTCACGTTGTGCTGCACGGTTGATGGCTAAACCGATCAACCAGTGTCGATTAATTACCATCCATATGGAGATTGGAATTTCCCTTTGTGCGATAGCTGAGGGTAAATCGGTCGATTGCAGTATGGGCTTTACCCCTGTTGATGGCACCATGCAGGCACGCCGTAGTGGTACGGTTGATCCGGGGATTCCCGGTTTTATTATGGATTGGCAGGAGCTTAGTGCACAACAAGTGGAAGAGGTCTTGAATGAAAAAAGTGGATTAATGGGGATTGTTGGCCCGTGTCGGGATCGCCGTGAAGTTCTTGAAATGAGTCGTGCAGGTCAGGGCCGTGCTAAGCTGGCAATAACGATGGAAAGTTACGGTTTGAAGAAGTCTATTGGTTCCTATCTTGCTGCACTTGGAGGCTGTGATGCACTGGTTTTTAGTACGGGACAGGGTGAGTTGGAAGTTGAAACCCGCCGTGAATTTTTAGCAGGACTGGAGTGCTTTGGGGTCGTTTTAGATACTCAGCGCAATGCTATGGCTGGTTTGTCCGATGTTCCTCAGAGAATAAGTCATGATGATTCTGCTATTCAGGTCTGGGTAATTCCAACCCACGAAGCACGAATTTATGCTGAAGATACTGCTCTCGTATGCACCAATAATTGCCATGAGCCTTGGCGGCAGCGCTACCGTTTTGAGTAACATGGTATAAAAAGCGGGTGGTCACGTTCACTTTAAGTTAACTATTAGTTAATTCGGCGGTTTAAATGATTTCGTTAATTGTTTTATTGCTGCTAGCGTCGGGCTAGTGGTGGTATGTACAGCTTTAGGTCGTGAATTTAATTATCAATAATCGAGGAGAGATATCATGCCATTTGTAAATATCAAGATCACCCGTGAAGGGGCGACTGCAGAACAAAAAGCTGAGTTGATAAAAGGGGCGACGCAATTACTGGTTGATGTTCTTGGTAAAAATCCAGCAACAACCGTTGTGGTTATCGAGGAGCTAGATACTGATAATTGGGGTGTCGGTGGTCAGAGTATTACTTCCCGTCGTAAAGAGGGAAAATAATTCAGTAATTGTATTAAAGATTTGTTGTTGACACTTACTCGTCTTTGAATTACTTTGTGCTTCGTAAGAATTATTACTAGTTGCTTTGGGTGTAATTTTACCCATAAGGGATGATGCATGAAGCCAGCACATATTAACCATATGGATACTTTTCAAGAGATCTGTCGCCTGAAAGATTTACGTGTGACTCATCAACGCTTGGAAATATATAAAGAGCTGTCAGAGGCAAAAGATCATCCCACTGCGGAGATTCTTCATCAGCGCCTTCTCTTGCGTATGCCGACATTATCACTCGATACTGTTTACCGTACATTGACAACCTTTGTCAGTTATGAATTGATTCACAAGGTTGAAACTGTTGAAAGTCAAGCGCGTTTTGAAGTGCAGCATATTCGTCATCATCATCTTATTTGTCGCGAATGTAACCATATTATCGATTTTCAATGGCAATGTTTTGATCACGTTTCATTGCCTGATATCGTTCAACAATATGGCAAGTTCGAGCAACCAAACGTAGTCGTTTATGGAGTATGCGAAAAATGTTTAAAGGAGGAGTAATTCCTTTTTTTTAACTACAAGGTCGTAATTATTACTAAGAAGTATTTTTTCTGTTTGTGTTTGACAAGGGGTTAAAAGTTGTAATACTCAATGGAGTGTTTTAATGGATTTTACTGAGGAGGGTAAGATGGATAAAAAGAGATTGACCACAAATTCTGGTGCGCCTGTTGTGAACAATAACCATGTGATGACTGCAGGTCCGCGAGGGCCATTGTTAATGCAAGATATATGGTTTCAGGAAAAACTGGCGAGTTTTGATCGCGAAGTCATTCCTGAGCGTCGCATGCATGCAAAAGGCTCGGGGGCGTTCGGAACCTTTACGGTAACGCACGATATTACTCAATATTCGAAAGCGAAGATTTTTTCAGAAATAGGTAAGCAAACGGAGATGTTTGTCCGTTTTTCGACGGTAGCGGGTGAGCGTGGTGCTGCCGATGCTGAGCGTGATATTCGTGGCTTTGCTATGAAATATTACACTGAAGAGGGCAATTGGGATCTTGTCGGTAACAATACGCCAGTTTTCTTTTTGAAGGATCCGCTCAAATTTCCTGATCTGAATCATGTGGTAAAACGTGATCCACGCAGCAATTTACGCAGCCCCCACAATAATTGGGATTTTTGGACTCTTTTGCCAGAGGCATTACATCAAGTGACCATCACTATGAGCGAAAGAGGCATTCCCCGCTCGTATCGTCACATGAATGGTTACGGTAGTCATACCTATAGCTTGATTAGTGCGGATCAAAAACGACATTGGGTGAAATTCCACTTTAAGACTCAGCAAGGGATCGAGTGCTTATGTGATGCCGAAGCGGAAGCCATTGTCGGTAAAGACCGTGAAAGTAATCAGCGCGATCTTTATGAAAGCATTGAAGCTGGTCAGTTTCCCCGTTGGAAGATGCAGATTCAGGTGATGACCGAAGAGCAGGCTGCGGAGCTCAACTTTAATCCGTTCGATCTGACCAAGGTATGGCCTCATGGCGATTATCCACTTATGGATGTCGGCTATTTTGAACTCAATCGTAACCCTGATAACTATTTTGCCGATGTTGAGCAAGCGGCATTTAATCCAACGAACATTGTGCCTGGTGTTGGTTTCTCACCTGATAAAATGTTGCAGGGTCGCTTGTTTTCCTATGGTGATGCCCAGCGTTATCGACTTGGTGTCAATCATCACCTCATTCCCGTCAATAAGCCACGTTGCCCGTTTCACAGTTACCACCGTGATGGAGCGATGCGTGTCGATGGCAATCACGGTAGTACGTTAGGTTATGAACCCAATAGCTATGATGAATGGCAAGAGCAACCTGATTTTTCTGAACCGCCACTTAAGCTCGAAGGTGATGCCGCGCACTGGAATCATCATGATGATAACGACGATTATTTTAGTCAGCCGGGAAACTTATTTCGCTTGATGACGGTAGAGCAACAGCAAGTGTTGTGCGCCAATACCGCCCGAGCTATGGGGGATGCACCACGTGAGATAAAGGTGCGTCATGCCAAGCACTGTTATCAGGCCGATGTTGCCTATGGTGAAGGCGTTGCCAAAGAGATGAATTTGATGATGGACGAAATTCGATCTTAGGTTTATTTTAATAGCGACACTGTGTCGCATAAAATATGTAATTGTAATTACAAAGGAGAATGATTATGTCAAAAAGTGTTCAAGGGACTGAAACAGAAAAGAACTTACTGAAATCATTTGCGGGTGAAAGTCAGGCCCGTAACCGGTACACATATTTTGCTAGTATCGCCAAAAAAGAGGGCTTTGTTCAGATTGCCGATATTTTTGAGGAGACTGCAGCCCAAGAGAAAGAGCATGCTAAGCGCTTCTTTAAATTTTTAGAGGGTGGCGATTTAGAGATCACTGCAACCTACCCAGCAGGCAAGCTCGGTACGACAGCTGAGAACCTCCTTGCTGCGGCAAACGGTGAGGAAGAGGAACACACTGAGCTCTATCCAGCTTTTGCCGCCGTAGCGCGCAAAGAGGGTTTTGTTGATATTGCAGCAGCTTGGGAGGCCATTTGCGTTGCTGAAAAGCAACACGAGAAACGCTATCGTGATCTATTGGCGAACATCGAAGGTGGTAAGGTGTTCAAGCGCGAGCAACCTGTGACATGGCGCTGTCGTAACTGTGGCTATTTGCACACGGGTGATGCTGCGTTAGAGCTGTGCCCAGCCTGTATTCATCCTCAAGCTCACTTTGAGATGTTGGGTGAGAACTGGTAATCTTCTAGAGTAAAAGTATTAATAACAAAGCCGCTTTGAAGTATTTACTTCGAAGCGGCTTTGTTGTTTTTTAGCTTAGTCAGCGTTGCGTGAAATTTTAAAAAATTCTGGAGAATTATGATCTTTCAATCTTTCTTCGATTTCGATAAATGCTGTGATGTTTTCTAGAAATAGATCAAGTAACTCAGGCTCAAATTCGATACCACGTAACGAAATCATATAGTCTGTCACCTCTTTGATTGACCACGATTTTTTATACGACCTTTTTTGCAAGAGTGCGTCGAAAACATCAGCGATGATGACAATGCGACCTTTGATATCAATTTCTTCACCAGATAAACCGCGAGGGTAACCACTGCCATCCCAATGCTCGTGATGTTGATGAGCGATGGTTGCTGCTGATTTTAATAATGCTTTGTTCGATACTTTTAAAATATCGTAACCAATGGTTGTGTGCGTCTTGATGATCTCAAATTCCTCGGCAGTCAATCGCGCTGGTTTGTGCAGAATGGAAGCCGGGATCGCGACCTTGCCCACATCATGCATCGCCGTCGACCACAGAATTTCAGTGCATGTTGCTTTGTCAAGTCCCCGCAGTTCAGCGAGCAGAGCGCTGATTTCGGCAACGCGGTTGATGTGTTTTCCTGTTTCCAGACTTTTAAACTCACAAATATGACTCATTGTGAGGATAATGTCTTTTTGGGTCTCCTCAATCTCTTTGTCGTGGTAACACTTCAATTCAAGGTGCGTCTTAACTCGTGCACTGAGTTCATGCGTATTGAAGGGTTTGGTAATATAATCGACACCACCAACTTCAAACCCTTTGACAAGGCTTTCAGTATCGGTTTTTGCTGTTAGAAAGATTACGGGAATATCTCGTGTGTCAGGATCTTTTTTAAGTTGTTCGCAGACCTCGTAACCATCCATAGGTTGCATCAGAATATCCAATAAAATTAAATCAAAGGAACTCTCTTTAACTCGCTGTAGTGCTTGCTCACCGCTTGTCGCAAAGATTATGTGGTAATTGCCCTGATCTTTAAGGATGTTCACACCGACTTGAATATTTTTTAGATCATCGTCGACAACTAAGATTTTATTCGACTGTGCAAGCATGTTTACCCCTTCTCTTTGGTCATCTGTAAATTTTCGATCATTTCTGGGTACTGATTCATCAGGCTATAGAGCTGTGTCAAATCAAACCCTTCAATCGAAATCGTAAGTTCTTTAGTGTAGTGTTGTAAGTATTTTATTTGATAGCTATCTGCAAGGGTCGTGAGGTTTACGTTAAACTGGCGCATTAGTTCTATGTCGCCTTTATCTTTAACGGCCTGCCACTCTTCAAAGAGTTTTCCCGATAAGGTTTCGAGAATAATTGAACGTGTTGTTTTATCGAGGGCTATCTTTTCGTCAATCACTTCAGGTGTGGTTTCATTTTTACAGTGGTGAGGGAGGAATTCAGCCACTTTATTCATGATGACCTCTTTTTCGGCGGGTTTTTGTATGTAGCCATCAAAGCCAAATTGGTCAATTTTTTCGAGATCTTCACCAATTACGGATGCCGTTAGGGCGATAATCGGTATTTTTTCAAATTGTGGTTGTTGTCGTAACTGTTCAACGGTTTCGTAGCCGTTAAGAACAGGCATACGTAGATCCATTAAGATAAGGTCGACATGGACAACGTTTAGTTGATCAAGCGCATCTTGGCCATGAATGGCTTCGACAATTGAGATGGCGGTATTAGTGAAGATCGCGCGAACGAGTTTTCGGTTGTTGTCAACATCATCCACAACCATCACTGTGGCATTGTCGAAGGTGATCTCTTTGGCTACACGCTCGTTTTTGTTCTCACTGCGAATTGAGCTGACATCAATGTCGTACAAGTGAACGGTAAAGGTACTTCCTTTGCCCTGAGTACTGATCACTGAGATGTCGCCCTGCATCATAGCTACCAGTTTTTTACAGATTGAGAGGCCAAGTCCTGTTCCGCCAAATTGGCGCTGGCTTTGTCCCTCTTGTTGCTGAAAATCTTCAAAAATATGTGCTAAGTTTTCTTCAGAAATTCCCATTCCTGTGTCAATAACATTAATTTCTAGGTCGAGTTTACTTTTCTGCTGGTCTTTGTAAACTTTACGAACTTTAAGGGTGATACTACCGTGTTCAGTAAATTTAATGGCATTGCCAACTAAGTTTAATAAGATTTGGCGTAAGCGGATGCCATCAAACAGAACGTATTCGGGAATATCGGGATCAACTTCAATGTTAAGTGTCAGACCTTTTTGTTTGATTTTCTCGTAAAAGAGTTGTTCGGTTTCGAGGAAAAGATGATAAGGGTTGATGCTTTCGTACTGTAGTTTAAGTTGACCTGCTTCTATCTTTGATAAATCTAGAATGTCGTTAATGATGCCGAGCAATGCTTTGCCGCCAATTTTTATCGAACGTAAATACCCTTTTTGAACAGGATCGATAATTAGCTCATCGAGAAGGTCAGTAAAGCCAATGACTGAATTCATCGGAGTTCGAATTTCATGGCTCATGTTCGCTAAAAATTCACTTTTAGCCCGTGTTGCCAGTTCAGCCGTATTTTTAGCTCGCAATAGTTCCTCTTCAACTTTTCGCCGCCGTTTTATTTCCTGAGCGAGCCGCCAGCTCCAGAAAAGAGTACCTGTGATTACGAGAAATAGTACCCCAGAAATCTGCCACACTAAGGTGTAATCAACCTCGGCTTCATATTCAAATGTAATCCAGTTGCGATAAATCTCTTTACGTTCGTTTGAATCAATACTCGCGAGAGCTTTGTTGAGAATTGTTCGTAGAAGTTGGGCGTCTTTTGCGACAGCAAACCGTAGGGGAAAAGTGTAGGGCGTACTACCAGAAACCTTGATGTTGCTGATTCCTAGTTTTTCACTGACAAAATCTAAGGTAGGTAGGTCGATAATAAAGGCATCGAGTTTGCCCTTTGAAAGATCTTGTAGGCCCTGTTCGTAGCTGCTGTAAGACTGAATTTGGATAGCGCTAGCATCCTTTTTCAGTTTTTCCTCAATAAGATAACCAGCGATAATACCAACATGGCGATGGGATAAATCATCAAGGTTACGTGGTGAAAAGCGCCCTTTACGAACAATAATAGAATATTCTGTTTGGATATGGTCAGTGGTGAAACTGATCTGTTTTGATCGACCATGGGAATAAGCTGCTGCATCGACGATATCGATCTTTTGTTTTTTAAGGGCATCTAGTGCTGCATCGAAGGAGCCAAGGTGGAGAGGTTTAAAGGTCAACCCTGTTCGCTCGCTGATCAAGGCAATGTAATCGCAAAGAATCCCACTGTATTGCCCCTTTTTGTCGAAGAAAGATAATGGCCCTGAATGTGGATCGCCACTAATTGTAACAACGGGATTGTTGTCGATCCATTGTTGCTCCAACGGGCTAAAATTGATTTTTTTCTTTTCTGGTGCATTTTGCCACCGTTCTGAGATTGTGGTTCTCTCTTCAGCAGTGATCTCATTTAACCCCTTATTAAGAACCGAGAGAAGGGTGGAATTCTTATTTAAGGTTGCCATATGCAGGCGAGTGTCGATTAAGTTAACAGGGAATAGAGCCTTAATCCCTATGAATCCTTCACGCTTTGAGACATGGGTAACTGCACCATACGTGTCAATATAAAGATCAGCTTTTTGATCGATCAGAGCTTGTAGTGCTTGGTCGATTGTTTCGACCGCTAAGGTGGTGATGTTGGGAAATTGTTTTAAGATTGTTGGTAGCGTTTCACTACCCGTTACAAAAACGATACACTTGTTCGCTATATCATCGAATTGCTTTATGTCGTTTGTTTGTTCGTTGACGAAGATAAACTCTTGAGCTTGAGTGTAAGGCTGGCTGAAAATAAAGTTTGATTGTTGAGTGATGTAGGTTGCAGGAAGGACATCAATCTGTTCCATGAGCAATTGTTGTTGCAGTATTTCCCACCTTTGTGGTGGAGCATAGATAAAGGAGAGGCCGAGTTTCTCCTCAAGCAGATCAAGATAGTCTCGCGCAACCCCTTGGTACTGATTATTAGCTGTAAAGTCGTAAGGAGGCCAATCTATACCCGTGCCAATGGTGAGTGTTGGGTTGTTGCGAATCCATTGTCGTTCTGCCGTAGTCAGATCGGCGCTTACGGGTTCGTTATTGGAAAAATAGCGTAACCATTGATGGATAATTGTTTTGTGTGTTGGCGCATCGAGGCTGTTAAGCGCTTTCTGTAATAATCGATGTAGCATTAAATCGTTATTTGAGGTCGCAAAACTAAAACCCGTTTTTTTGTTATCTAGTTTAAAGCTGATCTTGGTATTGGTGATAAAGTTTTCTTCGATAAAATAATTGGCAGCCGCCATGTTGCCAATATAAGCATCGACCTTGCCTTGGGCGACAAGATCAATCGCTTCTTCGTTCGATAAAGTAAACTCGAACTGAATCTCTGGATATGAGTTAGTGAGGTAGTCGTGAAGAAAGTTTCCCTTCGGCAGTGACACCACTTTACCGTTCAAATCTTCTATTGATTGGATCGATTGATCCATTTTCTGCACGTAGACAGCGGTATCAATCTGAATATATGGGTCAGTAAAAGTAAGGTAAGTTTCGCGTTGGGGTGTTTTTGCAGCACAGGCAAGCATATCGACCTGATTATTTTTAATGGCGTCGAGAACATCCTTCCACGGTGCGGGGTAGTACTCAAGTTCGATCCCTAAGCGTGTGGCCACTTCATTGAGAAAACTTGAAGAAAGCCCTTGATGGCCTTTGAGTGGATGATAGTAGTCAAAAGGGGGCCAGTTTTGATCAACGCCTACGCGAATAATAGGGTGTTTTTTGAGGTAGTCAAGCTCGTCACTTGTTAATGGAATGGTGGCGGCATGGAGTGTCGAAATGCTGATGAGTAGGATCGTAATAATTATTTTTAGTTTATGAATCCATGTCATAAAAGTTTCGCCCTATATTGTTGTTAGGGTGTTGAAATCTTAACTGATTTTAAAAACATAGAATTTTCATAATCTATTGTCAACAAGGAACAATTTTACTGATAACGTCTTGGGCGATATTTAAAATCGCTTCAGTCGTCATACCTTGTATTTGTCCAGCGCAATAAGGGATTGAGTTCTGTGCTTGAATCCTTTATAACCTGCGCTGAACCAATACAAGTTGATGAGGAGTGTTTTAAGGTGCTATTTATTTTTTCTGTCCCATTTTGTGCGTTGTTTGTTTATCTGACTTATCGCTTCTATCGTGAGAGAAATTATAAGCAATGCTTGGTGATGGCGGCATTATCACTGTTTCTTTTTCTATTAACATTGGGCTGCCTCGGTCTTGGTTATCTCTGGTCAACCTATCCTGGTGAGCTCAATCTTTAATTTTTTCTGTCGTTATCGGTTTGCCAGTAATTCCATAAAGGCTTCGAGGCGAAGCTTTAATTGTTCGCTATCTGATTCAGAGTAGTCCGTTTCAATTTGCAAAAAAGGGATGTTGGCTGCACTCTGGATATGTTTGCGTAAACTGAATGATTCAATATTATACGTGTGGCAGGCCAGCCATGTTAGATCGATAATGCCATCAACGCTAAATTCGTCTGCTAGTTTTGTTACAAGTTCATAGCGGTGGGTGTTGGGTGACATGCATGAGCACGGAATATTCAGATAGCACTCGGCGATATCTCGCAGAGGGTTATCGCTTTGTCGAACAGGTTCAACCTTTTTATAGGCACCACAACTTTCAAAACACACCACGTGTCCACCCGATTCTTCAATAATCCGAACCACCTTATCTGAACCGATACCAACGGGAACTCCAGTAAGTAATATGCGTGGTGCATTAGCTGCCAGTGGTGAGATCCCCTGTTCGGCACGCTCATTGAGTTCTGTTGTTAATTGATCGACCAGTTGAATGGTCGCTCGTTTGTCGAGAGCAAAACCACGATTGTGCAATACGGTGAGCATTTCCATGCCGCTGATGGGTGCAGGCTTATGGCGGCAGGTATCTTGAAGCTCTTTAAGGCTACGGCGCTCATCATTTAGCAGTTCAATAGCATCGTGAAGCTTTTCATCGGTGATGGTGACTTCAAACGTTTGTTCAAGTTTCTCTTTAAGGTGCTCTAGTTCAGAAAGCCAATAGTTCAGGGCACTCTCTTTGTCTTGGATCTGTGGCAGTTGCAACAGGTGGACTGGTTTTAGCTCCTCCATCAATTCGTACATCTTCTTTTTGCCGTCACAGGTGGTTTCAGCGACAATGAAATCTGAGAAATAGAAAAATGGGCAGGTGTCGGTTGAAGCAAACCCATAGCTCGATTTTATTAGTGGACACAGGTTGCGCGGTAGGTGCTGCTCGGCTGTAGGTATCGGCTTTTGACTTGTGCCACACAGCATCACTGGTGAAGCCTCAGCGGCAACGATCAATTCCGCTGGCGAGTAAAGACAGTACATACCGACAACATGTTGCCCCGCCTCTTTGGCTTCTTTTAGAGCGAGGACATTGTTCTCACGTAGTGTTTCGAGTTGGTGGTAGGCTGTTGATTGCATAGATAATTCCTTAGATTATTTATTCTTAGTCAGCTTGTCGTTACCAATGAGTGCTGCGCCAATCGCACCAGCATGTTGTGGAAGTTCTGGCACACACAAAGGTAGTTTGAGGCTTTGTTCTAGGCGGTGGCAAATTGCAGGGTTGTTGGCTAAACCACCGGTAAAGGTGATTGATTGAGTTGTTGGCATTCTGCTAACAAGGGTTGGTATGCGTTTAGCGATAGAGTCGATCACTCCAGCAGCAATGGCCCCTTTACTCGCTCCTTGGGCGAGTAAGCCGATCACCTCCGATTCGGCAAATACGGTGCACATGCTACTGATGGTTGCTGGGGATGATTCCAATGCTAGTTTGCCGAGTTCGTCCAGCGATAAATCAAGTACACCCGCCATAACTTGAAGAAATCGCCCCGTTCCTGCGGCACATTTATCGTTCATGATAAAGTCCGTCACCCGGCCGCAGCCATCCAGAGCGATAACCTTGCTGTCCTGTCCGCCAATATCGACCACAAGTTGTGTTCCTTGCGCCATATGGTGCGCGCCACGGCCATGGCAAGTAACCTCGGTCACGCGCTGATCGGCAAAGGGCAGGGTAATTCTTCCATATCCTGTGGCAACTACAATTTGAACTTGTTCAGCTTCAAGTTGCCCTTTTTTCAGTACAGAATCAAAGACCTCTTTCCCCGCTTGCTTTGGATCCCAGCCACTAGGAATAATCTCATGTTCCGCCACGGTGCCATTAATAAGAAGGATAGCTTTGGTGGCTGTTGAGCCAATATCAATTCCGATGCTGATCTGATTCATGAAGTTCCTAGGATTTGTAGGTAAAGTTTAGATGTTTATTCGTTATTTTGTGGGCACTGTACGTAACAGAATGAAGGGAAGTCAAAATGGAAATTATGATATCTTTTTTGTGTGAGATTAGATTTTCCGATAGGTTGGCGAGGTGTGAGTGACCCGTCTGTGTCAAAATAAATCTATTTGACGACCGTTTACAGTGTTTGGTATGCTGAAAAGTTGTTTGTGAAAAATTTGGGAATATTAAATTTATTGATTTTAACTTCAGTAAAGGAAGTCGACGTGGCAAATAAAATTGTGATCGACGAGTTGCGCTGCAAGGGCTGTGCATTATGCACAATCGCCTGCCCGCAAAAGTTGATTAAAATGAGTAAAGAGTTAAATAAACAAGGTTTTCTCCCCGCAGTGATCAGTGAGGAAGATTTAGAGCGTTGTACAGGCTGTACGCTGTGTGCTCAAATGTGCCCCGATGTGGCCATTGAGGTCTTTAAGGGGGGTAAATAAGCGTTATGGAGGAAGGCTTGACGAAAAGATTATTTGTTAAAGGCAATGAAGCCGTAGCCATGGGGGCGCTGGAAGCAGGCTGTCGCTATTATTTCGGTTATCCCATCACCCCGCAAAGTGATATTCCCGAGTATATCTCGCGCGAAATGCCAAAGCTGGGTGGTCAATTTATTCAAGCTGAGAGTGAGGTCGCATCGATCAATATGCTCCTAGGTGCAAGCGCTAGTGGTGCGCGAGCGATGACTTCATCTTCCAGCCCTGGAATCTCTCTGAAGCAAGAGGGAATCTCCTATATGTCGGGCAGTGAGTGTCCGGGCCTTATTGTTAATATCTGCCGTTCTGGTCCTGGCCTGGGCGGTATTGATGCGTCTCAAGCCGATTATTTCCAGTCGGTTAAAGGGGGCGGTCATGGTGGTTACCACATTATCGTTCTCGCACCAGACTCAGTGCAAGAGATGTACGACATGGCAATGCTCGCTTTTGATCTTTCTGATCGTTACCGCGTGCCAGCAATGATTTTGGCGGATGCGGTTATTGGTCAAATGAAAGAGGGTTTGACTCCTCATCCCTACGTTGCTCCTGACGATCTTGAGACCAAAGATTGGGCGTTGATTGGTGATGGCAAGGCCGGAGAGCAAAAAATTGTTAAATCACTTTATTTAGGTGATGGTGAACTTGAAGCGCACAATAATCGTCTGCATGCAAAATATGCGGTGATGCAAGCCAAAGAGGTGCGTTACGAAGGCGTTGATCTGGATGATGCTGAGCTGGTTATTACCGCTTATGGTAGTACGGCACGGATCGCCAAGACAGCCGTTCGTTTGGCGCGTGAACAGGGGATGAAGGTTGGTCTGTTGCGCCCTATCACGCTGTTCCCATTTCCAAAGGCGGCTTTTAAAGAGCATACCAGTGCAGGGCAAAAAGTGCTGTGCTTTGAGTTAAACAATGGTCAAATGGTTGATGATGTTCGCCTTGCGGTGCCAGGAACGGATGTGTCCTTTTATGGCCGTGCTCCAGGTGCTGGTTCATTACCAACCCCTGAAGAGTTCCTTGACCAGATTCGCAACCATTACGAGGCTTGATGATGACTGAAATGAAGAAAGTATTTTCCCGTCCCGATTCATTGAAGGACGTTCAAACCCACTTTTGTCCTGGATGTCAGCATGGAACGATTCATCGCCTTGTTGCTGATGCCATGGATTATTTTGGTATTAAAGATCAAACTATTGGTGTTGCATCCGTAGGGTGCAGTGTTTTCCTATATGGCTATTTTGATATCGATGTCATCGAGGCACCGCACGGTCGTGCTCCCGCTGTGGCAACAGGCGCAAAACGGGTTCATCCGAATCGTCCAGTGTTTACCTATCAAGGTGATGGTGACCTAGCGGCCATTGGTACCAGTGAGATTATCCATACTGCAAATCGTGGTGAAAAGTTAACCGTTATCTTTGTTAACAATACGACCTACGGTATGACGGGTGGCCAAATGGCACCAACATCACTGCCAGGACAGAAAACCTCTACCTCCCCCGAAGGTCGTGATATTGGTAATGATGGTTATCCAATCAAGATGGCTGAGCTGCTTTCAGGCTTAGAAGGGACAGCTTATTCGGTGCGTGTTGCTGTCGATACGCCGAAGCATGTTTTGCAAGCAGGTAAGGCGATTCGTAAGGCGTTTAAAACGCAACTTGATGGTCAGGGCTTTGCCTTTGTTGAAGTATTGGCAACCTGTCCGACAAACTGGGGCATGAACCCGCTGCAAGCCAATGAGCGTGTTGCGGATGAGATGATCCCTTATTTCCCACTAGGTGTTTATAAGGACGCAACAGAATAATTGTTGCCCCTGTTGAAGATAAAACACGCTGACACAAAGGGTTGGTGAAGGTATGAATCACGATGTATATATGGCCGGATTTGGTGGCCAAGGTATTTTGTTAATTGGAAATTTGCTGGCATATGCCACAATTTTAGAGGGCAACCATGCCTCTTATTTTCCAGCTTATGGCGTTGAAAAACGTGGTGGCGCGGCAACATGCACTATTGTCATGTCAGATAAAAGCGTTGGTTCTCCGGTTGTTGGTGAGCCCGAAGCAGCACTGCTGTTGAATCCGCTTTCAATGGAAAAATATTATAGCCATGTTCGTAGTGGTGGCTTTGCGTTGATCAATTCATCTCTTGTTGAAGATGATGGATCGGGGCGCGATGATATTAAGCGCTTGCTGATTCCAGCCAACGAGATGGCTTTAGAGATTGGTGATTCCCGTTTGGTAAATATGATCGTCCTTGGTGCTTATGTTGAATACAGCAAGGTGGTTTCAGTTGATTCGCTTAAGGAGGCGTTGAAAGAGGTGTTGCCCGAGCGTAATCACCGCTTTTTACCAATGAATCATCAGGCGTTAGAGGCGGGAGCTGAGTTTTGTCGCCAAGCGTTTGCTTAATTAAGGTTTGTTTTCTGTAAAACGAACTGTGTTCAAAAGCTGGACTTGCAACGAATTCAGCGGTATAAAAAGGCCGAGCTTATGCTTGGCCTTTTTTGCGTTAAGTGGAATTCGCCTTCATTTTGGCCTAACTTATTAGAATGTGGAGAATCGTTGTGCCCATTGTTGAATTTGTCAAACTCACGAAGCCTGAAAAAGCAAAACATCTATGTGAGTTGGCTGCTGAATTTTATCAGCAAGGCAAGCGTGTATTGATCATTGTTGTCGATGATAATCAAGCATTAACGCTTGATCGCTTCATGTGGACTTGGGACCGCCATTCGTTTTTACCCCATGTGTGGGATAATGGCACGGTAGAGTGCCATGAGGAGGCCATTGCCATCGGCACTCAGCCACGTAACCCAAATGGTGCACAAGTGCTTATTGCCGCAGCACCTTGTGCGCTCGATTTTATGCAGCAATTTGAGCACGTGATCGATTTTGCTGAAACATACGATGATACTTTGCGTGATGCTGCACGTAAGCGCTATGCACAGTGGCAGGGAGTGACTCGTGACTTGCGAATGCGTTAATGATGGTGGGCAGCAAAGTATCGTTCGGATTGGTACATTGCTGGTGTTGGATCAGGAAACAGTTATTGATGATGCGGCTCGTCAAGCATTGTCACTATGGTCACCACGGATTGGTGAGGCCGTCACTGTTTACGATTGTCACGATGTGTGGTTTCGTGCACGGATTAGCCAGATGGATGACAATAGTGTAACTATCTTGCCCTTTGAGCGTATTGAGGTTCCTGAATCAGCACTTGAGATTTGTGTCTTTCAGGCGCTGCCGAGCAAAGAGCGTTTTGAATTAGTGGTACAAAAATTAACGGAGATCGGTGTAACGCGTATTGTGCCATTTGTAAGTCAGCATTCGGTAACGCTCGAGGAACGCGATGCTGGGCAAAAGAAATCACATCGCTGGCCCGAAGTGGTTAAGCGTGCGGCCAAGCAATGCCGACGTGGAATGATACCAGAATTGTCTGCGGTGCAGCAATGGGATGATCTTTTTGAAGAGTTGATGCAGTGGGATGTAAAAGTTTTACTCGATGAGCAGGGCAGTGGTTGGACGTTTGCCGATGGTATTGGCACAGGTCGACCCTCTCGGGTGGCGATTATTGTTGGCCCTGAAGGGGGATTTGATCGTCAAGAGGTGGAGCAAGCTCAGCAGCAAGGCGCAGTTCCTGTTACGTTAGGAAACCGCATTTTACGCACCGAAACAGCGGCGATTGTTGCCGCGACGTTGGTGCAATATATAGTTGGAGATTATGCCTGATTCAATTGAAATACCTTCCCCCTGCAATGCGGACCGACAGCATGTGGCAATTGTCCTTGTTGAGCCACAGGGGCCGCTAAATATTGGATCCGTGTGTCGTTCCATGGCTAACTTCGGTTTTACTGATCTGCGTTTGGTCAATCCGCAAACCGATCATCTTTGTGAGGATGCACGAAAGATGGCCGTCAAGGCGGGTGATTTACTTGAGTCAGCGCGTGTCTATGACACCTTGGCTGAAGCACTCAG
>Ga0193954_1000715_pt1 | contig 18626 bp, 19 predicted proteins | sample BB_5_MG_FD_140340 | JGI IMG/M metagenome (GOLD analysis project Ga0193954, IMG submission 140340) | Microbial mat bacterial communities from the Broadkill River, Lewes, Delaware, United States - BB_5_MG | ecosystem: Environmental > Aquatic > Freshwater > River > Microbial mats | place: USA...
AAAATGGGAATCAGATTACAACCCTGCACCAACAGGATTGAAATTTATCGATCACATGGTAGGTAATGTTGGTTGGAATGAAATGAACACTTGGGTAAAATGGTACGAAGATGTCATGGGATTTGTAAACTTCCTTTCATTTGACGACAAGCAAATTCACACTGAGTATTCAGCGTTAATGTCGAAAGTAATGTCGAATGGTAACGGAAGAATTAAATTCCCGATTAACGAGCCAGCAGAAGGAAAGAAACGTTCTCAAATTGAAGAGTACTTGGACTTCTATGAAGGACCAGGAGTTCAACACATCGCTGTTGCAACAGACGACATCATAACAACAGTAGCCGATTTAAGAAGTCGTGGAATTGAGTTTTTATCTACTCCTCCAGCTGAATATTACAAGGCCGTTCCTATTCGATTAGATGAGCACAACCATAAGTTACGTGAGGACATTGACACATTGATGTCTTTAGGGATTATGATTGATGCAGATGAAGAAGGATACTTATTACAGATTTTCACGAAACCGGTTGAAGATAGACCGACATTATTCTTCGAAATTATTCAAAGAATGGGAGCTCGTGGATTTGGTGCCGGTAACTTCAAAGCACTATTTGAATCGATCGAAAGAGAACAAGAAAAAAGAGGGACACTTTAGTTCTTAGCTTTATACAATTTCGAAAGCCGTGTATTCATAGAATGCACGGCTTTTTTGATACCATTCACCGATTAGTTACCATTCACCGAATAATAGCCACAACTCACCTATTTACCCTTTCAGAATGCACACAAGCTCCATACATTTGACTCATAAAACACAACGATATGGAAAAATTAAATAAAGACAGAGCGACAAGGCATCAAAATGCTAAGATCCTCGCAGGAGTATTAATAATTGGATTTGGAATTACGTTCTTATTAGACAGAACTGGTATGAATGTACCAAACTGGATTCTATCATGGAAAACAATACTCATTGCAGCTGGTGTAGTTACGTTATACAAGCACAATTTCAATCACTTTTTTGGATACGTTATGATTGCAGTTGGAGCTGTTTTTATGATCAATGAATTCAATCCTAACTTTATTGACCGAAGATTAATTCTACCTATCATTATCATAGTCTTTGGAACAATAACTATTATAAAAGCCATTAAACCTGGAAATAACAGAAGAAGACGCAACAAGCCGGGAAAGTCGTTCGCCTTTGATGGAGAAGTTGATGTAGAATCTGACGATTTTATTAGTGCATCTACCTTCTTTGGAGGCGTGAATAAAAATGTGGTAACGAAAAACTTTCAAGGCGCTGATTTCGTAACAGCTTTCGGTGGAACAGAAGTCAACATGACTAAGGCAGATATGCAAGCTCCAGTGACTATTAATTCTAACACTGTGTTTGGAGGACTAACAATCATTGTTCCCTCAAACTGGAAAATCAACTCGGAATTAACAACGGCATTTGGATCTGTAGAGGACAAGCGTCCAATCATGAACGATTCTGCTCAAGACCCAAGTAAAACATTAACTTTAAAAGGTAATTGCTTCTTTGGTGGAGTTGAAATCCACAGTTATTTATAAATGAATCCTACGAAGAAAAAATATAATGCTATATCCAATAGAATGGTCAAAACGATCATTCTATTGGTACTTATAGCCATTGCACAATACACCGTTTTAAGTGGTCAAGGTTTCTCGAATCGAATTATCCTAACGGATGTTATTTCGACTTTAATCTTCACGATAACGTTTACCAGTATCATCTATATTATTCAGCAGTATTACCATTCCAAAGAAGTGTTAAATGTACCCAACATGAGTACAATCGTACTTTTTTCATTCCTAACTATCCTCTGGAGTCATTTAGCGACAAGTGCGTTTGCCGAAACAACAAATGCGTACAATGATTTTTACAACATGACTTTCACATTAAAGAGCATCCTTATCGTTTTAGTGTATATCATTTGTCACCTCATCTTTTGGATTGATCAACAAAAAGTACAAGAAGTTCGAATTCAAAAATTTGCCATTGAGAAGGAAAAAGAAGCCAATCGCATTGAGATGAACAGTTTGCAACAACAATTCAAACCACACTTCTTATTCAACAGTTTAAATTCAATTAATGCATTGACCGTTGTCAACCCTCAGGAAGCACAAAAAATGGTACACCTTTTATCAGAATTTATGCGAGGAGCAATCAACGTAAACCCATCAGAATTGGTGTCGTTAGAGAAAGAAATACACCATATAAAACTATACACAGACATCGAAAAAGTCCGATTTGGGAGTCGTTTAGAGGTAAACTACGATTTAACGGAAGACATTAGTAATTTCAAAGTTCCAACACTCATACTTCAACCAATTATTGAAAACGCTGTGAAGTACGGACTTTATGACAATACCGATGATGTTATAATATCAATTCAGGTAAAAAAACAACAACATTCGATTAAAATCAGCGTAAGTAATCCATTTGATCCAACAACACAATCCGCTTCGAAAGGAACAGGCTATGGTTTACAATCCATTGAAAAAAAGATGTTGATTTTGTATAATCAATCCAATTTACTTAACACCAAAAGGGAAGACAACACGTTTACCACAATATTAGAAATTCCACAACGATGAAAAAAGTAATCATTATTGACGACGAACCCTTAGCAAGGTCTATTGTAAAATCGTTCTTAGCAAATCATGCGGACCTTGAATTAATAGATGAATCTAATAATGGATTCGAAGGAATTAAGTCCATAGAAAAACACAAGCCAGATTTAATTTTTCTGGATATTCAAATGCCTAAAATAAATGGCTTTGAAATGTTAGAACTCATCGATGAAGAACCTGGGATAATTTTCACTACTGCGTTTGATGAGTATGCGATAAAAGCATTTGAAACTTCAGCCATAGATTATCTACTTAAACCTTTTACTCAAGAACGCTTCGACAAAGCGATTGATAAATGGAAACAACGCAATGGAACGAACAGTACGGTTGATTCAATCATAGAAACAGCGCAAAAACAACCAGATGAAGATTTAAGAATTGTAGTGAAAGATGGTTCTGAAATAAAAATAATCCCAACAGACACCGTACTTTACATCGAAGCATACGATGATTACGTTAAAATTCACACAAAGGAAAAATATTTCGTCAAGAAGAAAACCATGTCATATTATGAAAAAACATTGAATTCAAAAGACTTTTTACGCATCCACCGTTCATACATTATCAACATCAATGAGCTCACTAAAATTGAGTCATACGAGAAGAATAGTTACCGTGCAACATTAAAAAATAATGCAAAAATACCGATTAGTCGAAGTTCATATAGTGGGCTCAAAGAAATCTTAGGACTTTAATTTTTGATGACAATTATCATGTATTGCTTTTAAATTATTCGCTAGTTTTGGTACACCTGAATTTAGCGATCATGACAAGAGAAGAGTTACTTAAAGCGATAGACGAGAAATACGAAGCAATGGGACAGAATGCTGATGTGCATTTATCCGGATTACTTTATGCAGAACCAACCAAATATTGGGATTATATTCAAGTTGAGGCTTTACTTGGTTTACAGGCCATGAAAACGACCTTGAAGGATGAAATGGTGTTCATTATGTATCACCAAATCAATGAGCTTTTGTTCAAAATGATTCTTTGGGAGATGGAACAAATTTCTGAAGATGAATCAATTTCAACTCAAAAATTTGCGAAACACTTATACAGAATCAGTCGTTATTTCGACATGCTTTCGAACTCATTTACAATTATGGGAGATGGAATGGATGTTGATCAATACATGAAATTCAGAGATACTTTAACTCCTGCAAGTGGGTTCCAAAGTGCTCAATATCGCAAAATTGAATTTGCATCTACTGAATTGATAAATCTAATCGACTTCAGGTTTAGAAAAACAATTGACCGTAACACACCATATTCTCATGCCTTTGATAATCTTTATTGGCAAGTAGCTGGAGTTGATCATGCAACTGGCAAGAAGACAAAATTGATGACAAACTTCGAAGAAAAGTACAAGGATGAGTTTATCGGTTTCATGAAAAAATACAACACAACCAACCTTTGGACAAAATTCAAAGAGTTACCAGAGGTAGAGCGTAACAATATCGACTTAGTAAATGCGATGCGTCATTATGATCATACAGTAAACGTAAGTTGGGTAATGCATCACTTAAACGCTGCTCGCAAATATTTGAACAGCGGTGAAACTAGTGTTGAAGCTACAGGAGGAAGTGAATGGCAAAAATACATGCATCCGAAATATCAAAGAAGAATTTTCTTCCCTGAATTATGGTCTGAATCTGAGTTAGAGAACTGGGGAGATGAAGACGTAGTTAACGAAGAAGTTTTAACCGAACTGAGCGGGATTAGAATATAATTCTAGCGAATCACTATCTTTGCACAAAACAGAACTTATGGCAGAAGTAGGAATCATTATGGGAAGCACGTCGGATTTACCGGTGATGCAAGATGCAGCAGATTTTTTAACGGATTTAGGTATTGAATTCGAATTGGATATTGTATCGGCGCACAGAACTCCTGAAAAGATGTACGACTACGCAAAGAATGCCCACAAAAGAGGTTTAAAGGTGATTATTGCTGGTGCTGGTGGTGCTGCTCACCTACCTGGAATGACAGCCTCTCTTACTCCACTACCAGTTATTGGCGTTCCTGTAAAATCTAGTAACTCAATTGATGGTTGGGATAGTATACTTTCTATCCTTCAAATGCCTGGAGGAATTCCAGTTGCAACTGTTGCCTTAAACGGAGCAAAAAACGCAGGTATTTTAGCTGCTAAAATCATTGGTTCTTCCAATCCAGAAGTATTAACTCGCATGGAAGGATATATGGAAGAGTTAAAGCAAAAAGTATTGGCTGGTGCTGAGTCTGTGAAGAAAGGGTAAATTCTCCATTTCTTGATTCTCAATCAAGTTTAAATCTTCCAATTATTACATTCAAAAAAAACGGCTTAGGCAGGACCTAAACCGTTTTCAAATGCAATGTATTTCTTAAGCTAATTCTCGCTTAGTCTTTGATGAACTTTTGACGTGCAACACCTTTATCTGTTTCTACTTGTAATACGTATACTCCATTTGACAATTCAGAAACATCAATTGTGTTAGAAGTAAAACTCACCTCTAAAACACTTCCCATTGCATCTACAACCTTAGTTGAAATGATATTTCCTTTGATCTCTATATTCAATTGAGAAGAACTTGGGTTTGGATATAAAGAAAGACTTTCGTTTAACACAATCTCATCAATCGCTAAAGGATAGCTACAGTCTTCACTGAAACTAGATGTAGCATCAATACTTGTCCAATTTGTTGTACTCCACGCAGCATCATCCACTTGAATACAAGCTAAATTTGGATTACCAATCGTGTTAAACAACGAAAAATTCACGTTGTTACCATTTGCAATATTTAAAATACTCAAATCACAATCACTTGCGTTAAGTATTTGCAAAGACGTGTTAACTCCTAAATCCAAAAGAGTAATATCATTTTGGGCACAGTATAAAGCTCCCAATGCAAGATTATTACTTAAATCTAAGCTCGTAATGTTATTTCCTGCGCAAGAAAAGTGAGCTAAGGCAGTACAATTACTTAAATCTAAAGCTGTTAAGTCGTTGAAATGACAAACAAAGTATAACAATGCTGTATTATTTGATAAATCCATACTTGTAATAGCATTGTTATCACAGCTAAAGTTGGACAATAAAGGATTGTTCGATAAATCCAAACTTGTAATATCATTGTTACTGCAATTTATAGCAGTAAGAGCAGTATTTGTACTTACGTCTAGGCTCGTTAGATTGTTCATTGAACAAGTGATACCTCCCAAAGCAGTGTTCGCGCTAATGTCCAATGTACTAATCCCAGTATTTTGACAGTCTAAATATGTTAAAGCCGTACAAGCGCTAACATCAAAAGATCCTAAGTTATTATCTCTCACATACAACCCTTCTATGGAAGTAAACGCTTCAACTCCTGTTAAATCTGTTATCCCTAGGTTCGTTCCAAAAATATTCCCAGTGAATGCAGCGGCTTCACTTACTTGAATTTCAGTGTCTGAATTTGTGTTAATTAATGGGTTCCCTACTAGATATGCTTTGAAGTTGGCGTCAGGAATGTTAACGTCTTGGGCTGTAGCTCCAAATCCTATTACACTAAGTGCAATGGTAAAAAGTAATGGTTTTTTCATAGTAAGATTTTAAATTGTTAGTATTCAAATCTATGTATTCCCTCCCCTTTTAACAAACATAGTAAGGGGACAATATAGGGTACAAGGCCTTTTCATCTTGATATACAAGTATTTAATAAACAGCACATCCATCAAACCTACTTCATGATGCAACCAACATTCAATTTAGATAGTCTTACTTATATAAATATTGGAATATGAAAAAGACAATAACTTCGATTCTGTTTTCACTTTTTTTTGTCAACCTAATTGCTCAATGCAATTTAAACATGACAGTTTCTGTAGACGCAACAGGCAATATAGTTACAACAAATAACTCAATTGGAGCGGACCCATCAAGTTATCATTGGTATGCATACAACCTAACCGTGAACCCTTGGATAGCCGAACACCATGAAACAAGTAATACAATGTCATATGCACCATTAAACATTGGGAACTATCTCATCTGTTTAATAGCAACAGAAAGTGGAACAAACAATGCGTGCGATTCAATTTGTGAACCCCTCACTTATTCTCAAAGTATGATGAACATGCAAAACACCAGTGGAATTGATGAACTATTTGATAAAAAGGATATAATTATATACCCTAATCCATCAAAAGGGATCCTAAACATTATTGATAGTGAAATTACAAATGCAAATGAATTCGAAATTGTGGATCTTATTGGCAACCAATACAACGTTGCGTGTTTAATCAATAATTCATCGATCGAAATTGAAGTTAGTAGTCTACCAAAAGGAATTTACTTTATCGTTCTGACCAAAACGAAACAAACACTCAAATTTATTGTTAATTAATTCAACTCTATGAGTTCACACTCTAGCTTTTCGCGTTCGCTTGATCAACTTCTCGATACGATCGGCATAAAATGCTTTTAGTTCTAGCGCATAGGACTCCGGATCATCATAGGTTGTTAAAACTTGATATGTACGCTTTTGTTTAGCTTGATAAAGTGCCTCTGTCAAACGTTCAATTTCACTTTCCAAGTAGGCATCTGGCTCTTTTTCATCTGCTTTAATTGAATTCTCCTCCATTGCATTACCACGAATAACATGTTCGTGAAACAACCGCATTTTATTTAAATCTCCAGATTTATATATATCAATAAGATTAGCTGTAGCTTCCGTTGCCTTTTCACCCATATCTTCATTCAAGGAATACTTATCGGGATGCACCAAGAACATCGTCTCTTTGTACAGTCGTTTCAATTCCTGTTTATTCGACAATTTAACCTTGGGTAACTCTTGCTTAGGAGGAATTAAATTACTCGTTGGTTCTTTGTAATTCTTCCCCCTACGCTTTTGCTCAAGTCGCTTTTGCTTCTTTGCATTTCGGAGTTTGCGGTACACAGCATTTAATTCGCGTTCTTGAATTATATCATCTTCAATATGAATAAGGAGTTTAGCTTCGAAAGAACGTGTTTTGGTTACTACCTCATCCAGTTCTTTCTCCAATTGAGCAATTCTCGTTTTTAAACCGAATTGACGAAATGCCAATTCCTCATCCCGCTGCAGATTGCTATTCATACATTAAATACTTTGATCTTATTTCACTGAATTGATCCAAACCTTCTTTCCACGTAGCGCGAATTTCATCTTCCGACATTCCGGACTCTACTTGCTTTAACAGCGTACTATTTCCTGCGAGTAAATTGAAAAAACTAGCACGATCTACAAATAATTTCCCATTCAATTGATTTTTCGCATTCATCACAAAACTCAAATCCAATTGATTCATTCGCGTATACATTGAATCGTTTAAATTATATCCATAACATAAAACATCTTGATGTTTTGGGCTTTTTGAACCTGGACCTGACTTCGGTGTAAACGAAAATTCTGTTTTTGGAAACTGAGGATGACCATATATTTCAAACGGTTCGTTCGTCCCTCTACCCACAGATACCGTCGTTGCTTCAAGTAAACATAAGCTTGGGTACAATTGTATCGAAACATCCGACTTCAAATTTGGTGAAGGTGGAATGGGTAATGAATAAGCAGTCTGGTGACTGTAATTATCGCATGAAACCACGGTTAAATCACACTGAACATCATTCTCTAACCAATGCTCACCATTTATCATTTTTGCATATTCAGCAATTGTCATCCCATGCACAATTGGTATAGGGTGCATGCCAACAAAAGATTTGTATTTAGATTCCAGTATTGGTCCATCAATATAATGTCCATTCGGATTTGGACGATCCAAAACAATCAAAGCAATGTTATTCTCTGCACAGGCTTCCATCACATAATGTAATGTTGAAATGTAAGTGTAGAAACGAACACCAACATCTTGCAAATCGAAAACTAAAATATCAATCCCTGCTAATTGCGCATTTTTCGGTTTTTTATTCTTACCGTAAAGCGAAATTATTGGTAACCCTGTTTTTTTGTCGGTTTGATTTGAAATTAACTCCCCTGCATCTGCTTGACCTCTAAATCCATGTTCTGGCGAAAAAACAGACTTCACATGAACCCCCGAATTAAGCAAGGTATCCACCAAGTGAATTTCATTCACCAAAGAAGATTGGTTACCAACTATTCCCACAGATTTTCCTTTTAATAACGGCAGGATAACATCCATTTTCTGAGCACCAACAATGATTTTTTTCTCTGTATTCTCAATTGAATCTATGTTCGTAGAAGATTCTTCAATAGGTTGAGCAAAACTACAAGATGAGACCAAAAGAAAAAAAATACTTTTCAGGCACAAAACCTTTGTGTACTTTAGTCGAAAACTAGGTTTCAATTTGTCATTCGAATATTTCATATCTAAGAAAACGCTAAAGAGTGTCGTGCAAGGTAAGAAAGTTTCTAAACCTATCGTACGTATCTCGATTATTAGTATTGCTTTAGCAGTCATCGTAAACTTAATTACAATCGCTGTTGTAACTGGCTTTCAACAAGAAGTACGCCAAAAAATAAGCGGTTTTGGATCTCACGTTTTCATTATGAGTGCGAGTGAAAGTAGCGTCTATGAAAGTGAAGCAATTCGTGCCGACCAAAGCTTTTTGAAAAACCTCTCCGAAGACGAAAACATTCAATCCATTCATGGCATAGGATACAAACCTGTTTTATTTCAATCAGAGAAAAACGAGATTCATTATAAACTTCCCGATGGTAAGGATACGTCTGAAATCAATCAGCAAGTGAATGGCGCCATGATTAAAGGTATTGACGCAGATTATGACCTTTCTTTTTTTAAAGCCCATTTAATCGAAGGGAAACTTCCGAATTATGCGAGCGATGAATCCGATCAAGATATCCTCATTTCAAAAAAGCTTTCGAATGACCTCAGTTACGAGGTTGGCGATACGGTTTCTGCATTTTTCGTTAAAAACCTACCTATTAAGCGCAATTTTATCGTTGTCGGGATTTATCAAACGGGACTAGAAGAATTTGATAAGAAAACGGTGCTTGGAAAGTTATCTGTTGTTCAGGAACTGAATGATTGGGGGATTAAAGCTTCCATTGAACTTGCCGATACGATGTTGAACGGTCAATTGATAATAGAAGCTAATGTCGTTGGTGGAAATGGTCATCATCGATATGATTGGGGACTTGGGTATGAAACGTATTCAAGATTCACTACTTGCCCGATTAAAGACACCACATTTAGACTGATTGCATCTGATTATTGGAGTAACATTGAAGGGAGAAATGAAACCAACACCATTGCTGATACCGCATATTTAAAAATAACCATCGAAGGAACAGGATTCAGTCCCTGCAATTTTGAGTTGAATGAATTAGGTGAAATTGAACGCACCTATTTGAATGATGAAGGAAGCAAATTTTCTATTCAAGCCGGACAGAAAAAACTGATTTTTGAATTGACAGAAGGAAATGGAAGTTCTCACAACTATGTTGGTGGTTTTGAAATAATGGTGAAGGATTGGGAACAGTTAGATGCTGTTGTGGATCGCACTTCTAGATTAACCGACTTCATTCCAACTCAATACGACGAGATGCTGAAAACAACCAGCATCCGAGAAAATCAAAATGACATCTTCGTCTGGTTGGAGTTTTTAGACATTAATGTGGTTATTATTCTTACGTTGATGATTTTAATAGGGATTATCAATATGGGATCAGCGTTATTGGTGTTGATTTTGATTCGTTCTAATTTTATAGGAATGATGAAAGCCATGGGAGCAACAAACTGGAGCATTCGAAAAATATTTTTAATTCAAGCGACATTTTTAATTTCTCGCGGAATGCTTTGGGGGAACATTATCGGTCTTGGTCTTTGCTTCGTGCAGAGTTATTTTGGTGTATTCACCTTGAATCCGGAAGTGTACTACTTAACCGAAGTTCCAATTGAGTTGAGTGTTTTAAACTGGGCTGCATTGAACATCGCAACGCTTTTAGTATGCGTTATTGCATTAATTATACCGAGCATTGTAATTACAAGGATAAAACCTGTTAAGGCGATTAAATTTAATTAGGAGACGTGATGTTTTTCTAAAACCCGGCCGAGAATTACCTTCCAATCATAATACCTAAGACAAGTTCATGAGAACCTACACTGTTGTTTTTTATCTCAGATGTTGTGAAATCAAAAGAGTACCCCATTTTAAACACACTATTGATATTAAAGCCAACCATTCCGATGATTGTTTGAGAACTTCGATATGAAGCCGCTAGCCAAAACCGCTCTTGAAACTCAATTTGCACCCCTCCCTCAATCGAAATAGGAGCAGAAATCAAATACTTTGCTAAGACAGAAGGCGTAATGGTGACATCATTCTGAGTATGAAACTTATATCCTGCTGTTGCACGAAAGTGAATATGTGGATCGAAGTTTAATAATCCGTTACCAAAACGCACAAGGTCTCCAGTTAATTGATCGGCTGAAATACCCACATACAAATCCTCTGAATAAAGATAAAGACCAGCGCCAACATCAACCGTATAATCATTGACATTCATCGTATATTGGTCATACGTAGCATCAGTACCTACTCCTGTCATTACATTCAAGGTTTGTGCTCTATCTTTCAAAAATGCTCTATTCGACATTCCTAAGTCGACTCCAAAAGACAGATTAAACTCGTTACTTAACGGTAGGTGAATCGCATAGGTACCTGCAAATTTTATTTGTCGATATGCGCCGTATTGATCCCCAAGAAGGTATCCACCAAATGCATGTTTCAATCTTCCCATACTCTTACGAGGATTACGTATCGGACCTCTTCGAGTACTTGTTCGTGGATAGTACCTTGCTTTCATTTTATCTGGCAGTGCGGAAGATGCGTAGATGTACGTCGTTTTGGGTGCGTTCTCAAAACCGGCCCATTGCATTCTCCCTCCTAAGGTGATGTCTAAAAAATCATATGCTCCTGCCGCACCTGGATTAACCAAATACTGATTTCTATTGTACTGACTGAATTGAGGTTCTTGTTGACTCAAAACCAACGTTGTGCACAATACAAATAAAAGGATAATAAAATTTCGCATTATTTTCATTTTCTAAATGGTGTCTTAACACTTCATTCTAGCCTCAGACACAAGTCAAAGATAAAACTTTTTTCACCAATACAACAGTAACGAAAAAAAGGGCAAAAAGGATGGGAAAGCACAGGTATTATTAACGCATGCAAGCACAAGGAGGATCAAACTCCCATTTCACTTGAGGCATACGTTGCCACCAAGTTTCTTGAAACTCTGGACTAAATTTAATTCCTGACAAATCCACTTTCTGTAAATGAGTCAACTCTTCTAAACTTGAAGGCAAACTTCTAATTGGAGTATCGTATAAATCCAAATATTCTAAATTCTTAACTCCAGAAATACACTCAGGCAATGTCTCAAAAAAGTTATTCCCTACGAGGATATTCTTCAATTGAGGCATACGACAAAACACTACCGGAAAATAGATTAAATCATTTTTATCTAAATCAATTGTTTCCAGAGATTTAAAATCTGCGATAAAGTCAGGAAGTTCAGTTAATCTGTTTTTTTTCAGATCCAATGACTTCAGGTGGGTATATTTTGAAAGTTCTTGAGGGAGAGAATCTAACTTCATTTTAGCGAGCGATAAACCATAGATTGTATCAGGGGAAGCAAATTGTACTTCATCCCAATCATAAACCTTAAACGTCCCCTCTTGTGAAAATCCAATTGGATTACACAGCAGAAGCAAAATAACTGCGAATAGCTTCTTCATCCTTTTTTAGTTGATCAGTTAATTCATCTACTGAACTAAACTTTTGTTCATCTCTGAAACGCGACAACAATTGTACCGTTACTTGTTCTCCGTATAAATCACCAATGAAGTCGAATAAATGAACCTCGATGGAAACATGTTTCTCATCAGTAATAGTTGGTCTAGAACCAATATTCATCATTCCTTCATAAATTCTTCCATCATTAAGAAGCACATTTACTGCGTAAACCCCTGTTGCAGGAATCAATTTAATGTCGCTTTCAACATCTAAATTCGCAGTAGGGAATCCGATTTGTCGACCTAAAGCCTCTCCTTCTATTACCTTTCCGTACAATTCAAATGGTTCACCCAAATAACTCTCGGCCAGTGCCATTTCTCCCGATTGAATTGCATTTCGAATCTTTGTTGAACTCACGTTCACCTCATCAATTTCTTGAGCGCCAATTTCAATCACTTCAAAACCGTACGTTTCGCAAACTTCCAACAAAAACTCTAAGCTTCCTTCTCGATTCTTTCCAAATTGATGATCATATCCAATCACAAGTTTCTTCACATGAAGTCTGTTCACTAAATAATCTCGAACAAATTCTATCGCCGTTAATCTCGAAAACTCCTTTGTGAAAGGATGTACAATCACATTGTCCAATCCAATACGTCGAAGTTTGTCAATTTTTTCAACCTGAGTTTGAATCAATTTTAATCCATGCGTATCTGGATACAAAACCATTCTTGGGTGCGGATAAAACGTGAAAAGAACAGATTCTCCACCTATTTTTTCCGCTTCAGCATTTAATTGTTGAATAATTTTTTGATGTCCCAGATGCACTCCATCAAAAGTTCCGATTGTTAAAACCGGATTTTTGATCTCTTCTAATGCTTCAAAGCCTTGAAAAATTTTCATTTAATACGAAAGGATAATTATACTTACAAAGTTAGCTATTAATGCCATTCAATTTGTTACAATCACAAAAAAATATAGTTCAACATTTCCCTACATACAAGCCTGTAAACTTTCCTGTATTTCGATTAACGCCTCCGAATCATATTCATACTTCACTACAATTCCCTCAATTATTTTATTGCATTCAGCTTGAGTAGTTGTTTCATCAATATTCGATTTACATTCGCAATACATCGCCACATCTTCTGAAACTGAGCTACTTTCACACCCAATAAAAGTGAAGCATTCCAAAAAACAAAATAATAAAGTCAATCTCCTCATAACATAAACACATTTTTGTTTGCATCAATACCACAAAATAGGTATTTTTGCAGAGTAAAATCGCTTTATTTAAATCAATTCTAAATAAGGCGAACAATTAACAAAAAGGTATTTACATGATAACAGTCACAGACTCAGCGAAAAAGCAAGCCATTCGACTCATGGAAGAAGACGACCGAACGGGTCTATTTATTCGTGTTGGTGTTGAAGGCGGAGGATGCTCAGGATTGATGTATCAGTTAGATTTTGATAATAAGGAATCAGAAAACGATAAAGTTTTCGAAAACAATGATATTAAAATCGTCGTTGACAAGAAGAGTTTTTTGTATTTGGTAGGAACAACGTTGGACTATTCAGGAGGACTGAACGGGAAAGGTTTTGTTTTTGTGAATCCGAATGCAGACCGAACTTGTGGTTGCGGTGAATCATTCTCAATATAAAAATTGGTTATGTCGAATTATACAGAAGATGAATTAGCGCAGGACCTCGAAAACCAAGAGTACAAATTTGGATTTACAACTGATATTGAATCAGATAAAGCTCCAAAGGGGTTAAACGAAGATATTATTCGTTTTATTTCTGCAAAAAAGGAAGAACCAGAGTGGTTGTTAGAACACCGTTTAGAAGCATTTGCTTTATGGAAAACGATGACTGAACCAGATTGGGCACACGTTAAATATACGAAACCAGACTTTCAAGACATTACTTATTACTCTGCTCCAAAACAGACGAAAAAGTATGAAAGTTGGGATGATGTAGATCCTGAAATGAAAGAAACAATGAAAAAATTGGGGATTTCATTGGAGGAACAAAAAAGACTAACAGGAACAAATGTAGCGGTTGATTTTGTAATGGACTCTGTATCTGTGGCAACTTCATTCAAAGCAAAACTGAAAGAATTAGGAATTATTTTTTGTTCATTTTCAGAAGCAGTCCAAGAATACCCTGAATTAGTTAGAAAGTATATGGGGACAGTTGTTCCTACATCGGATAACTTTTATGCCGCATTGAATTCTGCTGTATTTACAGATGGGTCTTTCTGTTACATTCCTAAAGGCGTTAAATGTCCAATGGAATTGTCTACATACTTTAGAATCAACGAAGGAGGAACGGGACAATTTGAGCGAACGCTTGTTGTTGCTGACGAAGGTTCTTACGTTTCATATTTGGAAGGGTGTACAGCTCCACAGCGTGACGAAAATCAATTGCACGCCGCTGTAGTTGAATTGATCGCAATGGACAATGCCGAAATAAAATATTCAACGGTACAAAACTGGTATCCTGGAGATAAAGAAGGAAAAGGAGGTGTTTTCAATTTCGTTACCAAACGTGGTATTTGTGGAACAAACTCTAAGATTTCTTGGACGCAAGTAGAAACTGGATCGGCTGTTACTTGGAAGTACCCATCCTGTATCTTAAAAGGGGACAACTCAGTTGGAGAATTTTATTCAGTGGCTGTTACGAACAATTACCAGCAAGCTGATACAGGTACGAAAATGATTCACCTTGGAAAAAACACGAAGAGTACAATTATCTCTAAAGGTATTTCTGCAGGAAAATCACACAACTCATACAGAGGATTAGTACAAATACATAAAAATGCTGCTAACGCAAGAAACTTCTCACAATGTGATTCATTGTTGATGACAGATGAATGTGGTGCACATACCTTCCCATATATAGAATGTAAAAACAGCAGTGCTAAAATTGAGCATGAAGCGACAACTTCTAAAATTGGAGAAGATCAAATCTTTTACTGCCTTCAACGTGGTATTAGTGAAGAGAAAGCCATCGGACTAATTGTAAATGGATACTGTAAAGAAGTATTAAACCAATTACCAATGGAATTTGCTGTTGAAGCACAAAAATTACTAACGATTAGCCTTGAAGGTTCAGTAGGATAAAAAGAATCAAGATGATTACAATTAAGAATTTACACGCGAAGATAGAAGACAAGGAAATCCTTAAAGGATTAAACCTTGAGGTTAAAGCAGGAGAAGTACATGCGATAATGGGACCAAATGGTGCTGGAAAAAGTACGTTGGCTTCAGTTTTAGCTGGTAGAGAAGATTACGAAGTAACAGAAGGAACAGTTGATTTAGATGGGGAAGATTTATTAGACCTGTCTACTGAGGAAAGAGCTTGGGCAGGATTGTTTTTGGCTTTCCAGTACCCTGTTGAAATACCTGGTGTTTCTAATATCAATTTCCTTAGAACGGCAATCAACGAAACGAGAGAACACAAAGGGCAAGAACCTATTTCTGCGAAAGAATTCATGGCCATGGTTCGTGAAAAATCGGCTTTGGTTGAATTGGATGCAAAACTAGCTTCTCGATCAGTGAATGAAGGTTTTTCAGGAGGTGAAAAGAAAAGAAATGAAATCTTTCAAATGGCAATGCTAAATCCAAAACTTTCGATTTTAGATGAGACTGATTCTGGACTTGATATCGACGCATTACGTATCGTTGCTAACGGTGTAAACAAATTAAAGAGCGACAACAACGCGACAATCGTTATTACGCATTACCAAAGATTATTAGACTATATCGTTCCGGATTTTGTTCACGTGCTATACGATGGGAAAATCGTTAAAACAGGAGGAAAAGAACTTGCTCTTGAATTAGAAGAAAAAGGATACGATTGGATTAAAGAAGAAATCGCTCAATAAGATATTACAGGAATGACTGAGGTTGCAAATAATAACATCAATATAAAATCTGACTTAAACGTTACAACGTTAAAAGTATCAGAAAACGACAAGCAATTGGCTTTGGATGTACTTAATAAGACTCCACTTCCTACAACGCGAGTTGAAGCATGGAAATATACACGGGTTGCAAAGCTTGGTAAGATTGACTTCACAAACAATAAGGCTACTTTAAACGATGTTTCAAGTTATTTAATAGACGACACGAAATGTTCGTTTGTTTTTGTTAATGGACATTTTTCAGAAGCACTTTCAAGTCAAGAGATTCCTTCAGGAGTTTCGATACGCACACTCTCTGCAAATCCTTCAGAGTTAAATAATTCAACAATAAAATTAGAAGGTGAAGTTTTCAACGCATTGAACACAGCATTTTTAAATGATGGAGTACAAATTGATATTGCGGCAAATGCAATCGTTGAAACCCCAATACAAGTCATTCATATTTTGAAAGGTGACAACATTATGTCAAACTTCAAAATGATGATCAATGCTAGCAAATCATCTCAAGCCACAATCACTCAAGGTTTCTTCTGTGAGTCTGGCGAAAATAACTTCTGTAACTCAACATCTGAAATTTCAGTTGGGGAAAATGCTGTTTTGAGAATTGAAAAGATTCAATATGAATCAGAAAAAACATTCCATATCAGTACAGAGCAAGTAAAGCAAGAGAAGAACTCAAACTTTGGAATAAACACGTTCACATTGAATGGTGCTTTAGTTAGAAATAACTTAAATATTGATGTAAACGGACAAAATTGTGAAACGCATTTGAATGGTGCTTATTTATTGAAAAACAAACAGCACGTAGACAATCACTCTATTGTTGATCATAAGGTTCCAAATTGCGAATCACATGAATTATACAAAGGTGTGATTGACGACAATTCAACGGCTGTTTTTAACGGTAAAGTATTTGTTCGTCCTGATGCACAAAAAATCAATGCATTTCAATCAAACGGAAACGTATTATTATCTGACAGCGCATCAATAAATTCTAAGCCAGAATTAGAAATATACGCTGATGATGTAAAATGTTCTCACGGATCGACAACAGGTCAATTGGATGAAGAAGCAGTGTTTTATTTACGAGCACGTGGATTATCTGAAAAATCTGCACGTCACTTAATGGTTGCAGCATTTATCGGTGATGTTTTGGACAAAATAACAAATGAGAACGTAAAGACGTTTACTCATAATATTTTGAAAGAACGCTTTGATTGGGACTTCTAATCTTCCGCGTCTAATCCTTCAATAATATCTTTAATCTTAATAGCGATTTCGCTTAATAAGAATGCTTTGTGCTCGTCTTTCGGGTTAGCATCTTCCATGTACCTTCTTAAGTGAAGCTCGCATTCCAACATATTCTCTTCCATGAAAGGACCTTCGAGATTATCAATAATTGTCGCGCATTCAACGGCTTCCATTAATGTTCCTGAAACAGCAATCTCAACGAATTCATCAATATAATCACTGAAATCAACTTTGGTATTCCACACAGTCGAAAGCATCAAAGGACGAATTGGCAAAAATTTAGAGTTTCCAATAACATCCATAACTTCTACAACAGAGCTTGTGTCTTTCAAACTACTCAGGAGTTCAACCACCTCTTCCTCGTTCTTTCTGTTCATTCCAGCAAGAAGTCTTTCTGCCAAGGGAAGTATTACAGATGAATCACCATGAGTTTCAAGCGACTTTATCGATTTCGACACTTTTTTTGGATCATCCGATTTGATATCTTCTAAAATCTGTTTTACTTTCAATTGTTGTTTTGTTGCTGCCATTTCTCATATTATTTGCCACAAAAGTACACCATAATATTTATTCTAGCCACAATTAAATATCTTTACAGAAAAGAAAGTAGAAATGAAGTTGAATATTGCTTTTATTGGAATAATCTCATTAATCCTTATGGCTTCTTGTTCTATTGAAACTGCCAAACCTTCAAAAAATAAAGAGTTGGTGATTGCATCTGACTATCTTGAGGCCAAAGACACTATTCTTTTTCAGTCATTCGCTCATAAAAATTCAATACGAATTTCAATCTACAATTTAAGTGCAGATAAAATCATCGGAACGATACGAAACAAAGAAGCAAACTCTGGAATAGACGTCATCATGCTTAAATCTCTTTATGATGTTTCAAGACTTGACAAGCGCGACATATTACAAAGTATTGACTTAACAAACAAAATATCCCATTCAGCGATAAAATATTCTTCTTGGAAGTATAATTATGTAGGATTTGGTATAGACCCGTACATCATTGCATTTGATTTAAAAAGTGACAATAAGGTCAGCATG